>Ga0194115_10004089_pt1 | contig 15970 bp, 19 predicted proteins | sample TA2MahsurfametaG_3_FD_148656 | JGI IMG/M metagenome (GOLD analysis project Ga0194115, IMG submission 148656) | Freshwater microbial communities from Lake Tanganyika, Tanzania - TA2015002 Mahale S4 surface | ecosystem: Environmental > Aquatic > Freshwater > Lake | place: Tanzania: Lake...
ATCGTGGCGGCGGCGTACGTGTTCATCGACCCGTTCAAGGCGGGCGTCCAAGACCTGGCCAACGATGTGAAGAAGATCCTGTCCGACGGCAAGATCGGCAGAGTTGGAACAAGTCGTTAAACTTGTCGACTTTTTTGTTAATATTGTTGTATGACTTTTACCAATAATATTGTTTTCGTCGCCGACTTATTTGCAGAAGACTATGAAGGCGGAGCTGAGCTTACGACACAGGCCTTGATTGATTCATCACCTTTCAATGTGATAAAGATTCGAGCAAAGGAAGTTAATGTCAAGACGCTGACAGATTATCAGAATGACTTTTGGGTCTTTGGAAATTTTGCGTCTCTAGACTTCAATCTGATTCCCACGATCGTTGCAAATCTCAACTATACAGTTCTTGAGTATGACTACAAGTTCTGTAATTACAGGTCAATTGAGAAGCATAAATTGGCTGCCGGGCGAGACTGCGACTGTGCAGACCAGATGATAGGAAAGTATGTCTCGGCATTCTACTACGGTGCCGACCACATCTTCTGGATGTCCGAGCAGCAACGTGACAGATATCACAAGTATTTCCCGGCACTCCAAGGCAAGAAGCAGACAGTCTTGTCATCTGTCTTCAATTACGGGTTCTTTAATGTCATCGATGTCATGAAGAACATCGAAGAGGAGCGTCACGGGTGGATCGTTCTCGGTTCAGACTCTTGGATCAAGGGTCGGGACGCCGCGATCAAGTGGTGTAAGGATAACGGCAAGGATTACGAGGTCGTCTGGAATGTTGCTTATGATGAGATGCTCGGTAAGCTTGCAGCCGCCGAAGGCTTTGTCTACCTTCCATTGGGTGGAGACACCTGCCCCAGAATGGTGATCGAGGCGAAACTGCTTGGATGTGAGGTTGTGGTCAACGGTAATGTCCAACACTCAACAGAGAAATGGTGGCAGAGTTCACCAGATGAAGTCTGTGATTATTTGAAAGGACGTCCAAGGGTATTTTGGTCTATCGTCGAAAAATATGCCAGACGTGATCTGAGTGTATCTGGTTACACTACGACCTACAACTGCGTTAGTCAGAATTATCCATTTGTCGAGTCAATCATGTCCATGCTTGACTGCCTCGATGAGGTCGTCGTTGTCGACGGAGGTAGCAGTGACGGGACCTGGGATATCTTGACAGAAATCGCAGCAGGAAACCAGAAGTTGAGGCTAGTCTCCAACCCTGTCGACTGGAATCACAAGCGATCGGCAGTATTTGATGGATCGCAGAAGGCCGTCGCGAGGTCTCATTGCACCGGTGACTTTTGCTGGCAGATGGACGTCGATGAGATCATCCATGAGAATGACTATGCAAAGATCAAGCAACTTTGCAAGAGCATCCACAAGAGCATCCAGCTTGTTGCGTTACCAGTCACAGAATTCTGGGGCAACAAGGGCAAGGTGAGGATCGACATCAACCCATGGAAGTGGAGATTAAGCCGAAACTATCCACACATCACACACGGAATACCTGCACACCTCAGACAAGTTGACGCTGCAGGAGACACCTATGCGCTCCAAGGAACAGACGGCTGTGACTACATCCACTCACTTACAGGCGAGCCGATACCATTCGCAAACTTCCACACAAATGATTCTGAGACTCTGAGACGACAAGCTCAGATTAGTCAGGAGAAAAGAGATGAGTATATCTCGTGGTTCACTTCGATATGTGGAGCGCTCCCAGGTGTGTATCACTACTCCTGGTTCGATCTTGAGAGAAAGATCAAGACGTATCGAGGTTTCTGGACACGACACTGGCAAAGCCTGTTCAATATCGTGCAGGAAGACAGCTCAGAAAACAACATGTTCTTTGACAAGCCTTGGTCTGATGTGACCGATGAAGAGATCGTAGAGTTGGCCCACAAGTTGGAGCAGGAGATGGGTGGTTGGATCTTCCACAGAAAGATTGACTGGAACAATCCAACTCCAAGCGTTAGAATTGAGAGTATGACACATCCTGAGGTCATACAAGATTGGATGAGTGAATCTTGATTATAGTAACTAACGATTACGGCTGCGGAACTTCTTCTTCGATTTTAGATTATGGCTTGAAAGACGTTTGTGTTGTCTCTGAGGCTGATTGGGGGAAAGTTTTTGATTTGAATGATGATGTCTTTCTTGTGGGTCATGATTTTTTGATGTACATGTGGGATACGCCAGAGAAAGTCCAAAAATGGAAATCATACCCTCATGCTAAAATCCTATGGTGTTTTGAAAGAATCGATGCAATCATCGATGTCTGGATGCAAAAAAGCCACTTTAGCCTTAAGATGGCATCACAGTTTGTCGATGCTATTTACGCTTGTGATGAAGATGATTGTAAAAAATACAATCTTCGTTGGATGCCACAATGGGCTTCAAGGCGATTTTTTGATGAGAGGAATAAGATTTCACCTAATGAAAAAATCTTATTTAGTGGTCAAGCAGGTAAGATTGAATACGGATCAAGAACTGCTTTGCTAGCGTTTGCACAACAAGACAAGACTTTAAAAGACAAGATCTATGTCACTAATATTTCAAGAAACTTGTCATGGGATGAGTATATCAACAATTTTTTAACATATGGCGGAATATTGAATCCCATAGGCCTCTTAAGGGGTCTCAATACAAGGGCATATGAAGCGCTTTATTCGGGAAGAGTGCTTCTGCAGCAATCTGCAGGACATTATGAAAATCATTTTGAAATGTTGAAAGATTTTGAAAATATAAAATTTTTTGAAACAGCAGAAGATTTAGTTCGAATCGTAGAAAATGAAAAATTTGATCGAATCGATAGTAGCGATGCTTTTGAAAAGAATTCAATCTTTGCAAGATTCAAAACAATAGGAATAGAAATCAAATGATTGAAGTTGATACATGGTCGAATTATAGCAAGACACTTCCACTTATTGCTTGTGTCGGCCTAGTTGATGAGTGGATGACAATATATGCATGTCTTCAAAATGCATGCGAAGTTTTTGATCATGTTGTAGTCGCAGGAGACAACGCAACACCTCGCGCAGTCAAATACTTGCATAAATTTATGTCTGAAAATCCTGGGCATGCAAGCAAGGTTGAATTTATTGAGATGGGTAACATAGATCCTTGGCCGTGGCTAAGATGCCCTCGACCAAATATTCAATACAAAACAATCGATGAAGTCCCAATTGGATCGTGGGCAAAAGCCATGAACAAGCGGTTCAATTATACAAGAGCAAAATACCCAAATTCATTGATCATGTCAGTTCATAGTGATGTTGTCATGTTCTTAAATTCGAGAGATCGAATAATAGAAAGATTTAGTCAAATGAAGAATCCCTTCATGGACTCAGAGTGGTTTTGCATGTCTTATATTGCAGGATTTGACAAAATAACAGGGCCTCACACCATTGACGAAAGTGGAAATAGAAAAGTTGCTGCAGACCTTGCACAAAGAGTTTGGTATGACTATCCAGGTGATTGGGGCCTATCAGGATGCTATTCGTCTTCACTTTTGACAGTCGGACCAGACCCTGTTTCAACATTTGCTGAGTGTTTCTATCCTTGGAGTAGAGAGACTCAATGTGAAAAGAAAGGTCATGATACTAATCCTCCCTACGCGGCGCACTTAGGATGGTGTAAAGATTCATACGCAAATGTCTGTCACCATGATAAGAATACTTTTGTTGATATTTCATCTCTTAAAGATGAAATGATTAGAATTGAAGATATTGAAAGATGCTATTATCCAAACTATCTTGTTCTAGATAGTGAAGGCATTTTTAGGTACAAAAATGAAACAAGAGAGTAGTATGTCAGACTGGTCAAATGAATTTATGAATATGCCTTTGATTGCTACCGTTTTGGTTAAGAACAACCAAGACACTGTGTATTCTTGTCTTTTAAAGGCATCTAAAATGTTCGATGCCATTATTGTCGTACTTGATGGTTCGAATGACGGATCATTGCAGGAAATTGATAGATTTATAAGAAGAGAAAATGTCAAACACGTTCACGTTTTTGATCTTACCAGCCAAAATCCGTGGCCTCAAGTTGAAGTGAATGAAGGATATGTGAATTACGCAAGGTCACAAGAGAAATGCTTTTCACTTGCAAAATCTTTGATACAGACTGGTATATGGGTTTCTTTGTGTGCTGATGTCATTCTTGATGATAATTGTAGAAACATCATTATTGATAGGTTGAGTCGATGGACACAGCCTGAAGTCAATCATGAAGTCTTTACGGCTTCTGACACTAGTAAATTTGATTACAATGTGGGCCTCATTGTATTGACCTGGATAAAAAGTAGCTTATTAATCGGGCCCGAGTCATACAAGTCAGGTCTATCCTTGTATTTAAGGCAACATGATAAAATACTGATGACTATGATTGATAAAAACCAAAAATTGCAAAAAATTGGGCGTAGAATTGATCAAAGAGGTGCGGCATGAAGTTCGTTGTAACAGGTGGAAGAGGTTTCATTGGTAGTCACTTTGTTGATCTTGCGCTTAAAAATGGTCACACAATTATCGACATTGATAAGATGACTTATTGTGCTAATAAGGTATTACCTTGGGATAATCATGAAAAATATTCACATGTTAAGGAAGATATCGCTGATATTAAACACATTCCTATTTGTGATGTAGTGGTCAATTTTGCAGCAGAAACACATGTTGATAATTCTATAACGTATTGCGGTGAGTTTGTTAAAACAAACATCAATGGAGTTTACAATATTCTTGAACTTTTACGTGGGAAAGTTTATGAAAGGCCTCTTTTTGTCCAGATCAGTACAGATGAAGTGTATGGAGATACTCTTCACGGATCATTTTCTGAAGATGACGTTCTAAATCCATCAAATCCTTATAGCGCAACTAAATCTGCTGCAGAGCACCTAGTTACTGCATATCATAGAACACATGGAATTGATTATTTAATTACTAGAAGCTCAAACAATTACGGTCCAAGACAGTATGAAGAAAAATTGATTGCTAAGACTATTTCTTGCATCAAGGAACAGAGAAAAATTCCACTACACGGCGACGGTTCATATGTCAGAGATTGGATATATGTCAAAGATAATGCGAGCGCAATTCTTGACCTAATTGAGAAAGGCATCAAGAATGAGACGTTTAATATCGCAGGAGGTTTGCAACTTGATAACAATCAAGTTGTGGAACAGGTATGCCAATGGTTTGACATGAATGATTGGAAAAACCAGATAGTCTACACAGAAAATCGTCTGGGGCAGGATTTGCGATACTCCATAAATTGCGAAAAAATTAAAAAATCAGGAATAGCGATCCCGAAGCGTGATAAGCTTGTAGACTTTAGAGCACAGAAATGAGAAACTACTGTGCCCTAGGCGATACAAGATATTTGCCCCACCTGCTTTGTCTAATTGATAGTGTAAGAGAAAATTTTACAGAAGAATATAGGCTTCACATTCTTGCGCTTGACGACAACACACAGCAAAAGCTCGTAACACTCAGACCAGGAAACGATGTTGTCATTTATTCTATCAGTCAAATCAACGAAGACTTTCAGATAAGATCTGTGAGATATACACAGCCTAGTATAGAAGCAATTTCAAATGCGCAAGCATCCAATAAAGATCCAGGTTTTGTTCAATTTTGTTGGTCTCTCGCACCTTGCTTCTCAAGTTGGCTGATGGATAGAATTAAAGGATCAATAACGTATATTGATGCGGACATTTACTTCTTCAATGACATAAAGCCTTTTTTTGAAGAAGCGGGCGCGAGATCAATTGGTTTTGTTCGTCATAGAATACCCTATTTGATCACAAGCGGTGAGTTCAATGTAGGAGTTGTTCATTTTGAATTTGATGAATATGGGAGATCTGCACTAAATAAGTGGAAAAGCTTTTTAATCAATAGCCAAAACAGTTATGCATTAGGATTTGGAACGTGTGGTGATCAAAAATATCTTGAAGTCATTCATGGGATCTACCGTGATAAAGTCGCAATTGTAGATGAAAACTTTGGTCACCTTGCCCCTTGGAATGTCACACAGCACAAGTATGAAAATGGAAAAATAGTCTGGAATGGTAGACAGCAAACCTTGAGCTACTTCCATTTTGCTCATTTTGTTGTTGAGAATGAAGAAAAATATAGAGCGTCATACAACAACGAGTGGATCTGGGGTGATCCTCTAAAAATCAACAGTTTTGTAAATGATTGCTACGACACATATTTTAAAAACATGAAGAAAGTAATTCGAGAGATTTCGAAATGCGAATAACAGCGGCAATGATTGTTTTGAATGGTGATCATGTTCTCAAAGAAAGCATTGAGAGCATTTATGAACATGTCGACGAAATTGTAATTGCTGAAGGACCTGTTCGATATTGGCAGGATCGCGGTCTCACAACTTCTATTGATCGAACAAATGAAATCTTAGATAACTTTGAAGACATCGACAATAAAATTCGCGTTATTCACTCTCAATATGAAGAAAAAGACCAGCAATTTTCTGCTGCACTATCCTTGATGACTAGTCAACCTGACTATCTACTTCAAGTTGATAGTGATGAAGTTTGGACTAGCGAATCATTGATCAACTTGAAAGAGCTTCTTCGGACCCAACGACCGATCTCGATGGGTGTACATTCAAACACATTTGTAGGCGGTTTTGAACGAGTCATCTCAGGGTTTGAAGAAAAAACAGACAATTTTTTGCGTGTTTTTCGTTGGGAGGCAGGTTGTAGATTTGTGACTCATAGGCCGCCAACGATACAATATGCCAATGGTGAAATGACAAGAGGTCGAACGCATATAGACTCTGATGAAGCGAGAGACATGTACCAGATCGCTATGTGTCATTATTCCTATGTCTGGCCAAGCCAGGTAAAGTCTAAAATTGACTACTATAAGTCTAAAGTGTCAATGCAAAATTGCATACCAGACTTTTATGAAAGTCATTGGTTGCCTTGGACAAGATCTGAAAATATTGAAGAAAAATGGGAAATTGAAAAGAGAATATTAGGAATGCATGAGTTTAAACCTGAAATTAGAGGTCCTGCATTCACAAAGCCTTATGTAGGGTCTCATCCTCGATCAATACAAATGTCTATCAATCTTCTTAAAGAAAGAATTCAAAGAGAATTGTCATGAATTGGGAAGAAAATGAAAAAATCATTGATCAAATGATCAAGGGCAGCACAGGAGAACTTTGGGGTGCACGTCTAGAGCAAGCGGATCATTACAAAATTCTTAGAGATCTACTTGAGTCAGCAGGACAAAAAGGTATTTTGCTTGATGTCGGGTGTGGTGCGGGAGATGTTGCAAGATCTTGGAATGGTAAATATATTGGAATTGATCTTGATTGGGTAATTGAAAAAGTTTCTAAAGTTTGCAATCCAAATTTTGATTTTCATTCTATGAAAATAACACCTGAATCGATTAAAGATTTTCCTGATGCAGATGTCATTTTCATGAATGCATTTTTGGATGTTCTTGAAAATCCACATGAAATTTTTGACACAATAATGTCGTCTAAGTGTGAAAAAATAATTGTGCACCGTCAGAGATTGTCGCAAGACAAAGAATATTTCGAGGTTAGAGGAAGTTACGCAAATTCAAAAATACCCTCATCTGTTATGTCTTTGAATAAGATTGTCTCTTCAATACATAAATTTCCAAATGCAGAATTTGCACTTGTACACTGGCAATCAGACTTTTATTCTTTCATGGTGATCAAAAATGAAATTCGTTGATCTAAATTTTGAAAATAAGCAGGCAGTTAAAGATTCAAGAAAATCTTTTAAAGAAATTGAGAAAAGTGGCAAATATCTACTTGGTGAATTTCTAGATAGATTTGAATTGGATTTTGCAAAAGATCAAAATGTCAATCATGCTACATGTGTAAAGAATGCAACAGATGCGCTTTATATGACATTCAAACTTCTTGAGTGTGAAAAACGAACTATTGTTGTTCCTGGATTTGGCGCTTACCCAACTGTAATTTCTGCTATTCAAGCTGGTGCAAAAAATATTATTTCTGCACCCATTGATGAATCTTTGACTCTTGATTTATCAAATGTTGATATACCAAGAGATTCTATCATAGTTCCTGTTCATTTGTACGGTAATCGTGCAAGATCAAAGTCCATTGTTGATGTAGCAAAAGCTACAAACAGCATTATTGTTGAGGACTGTGCTCAATCAACAGGATTAGAAAAGATGCCTGAATCTTATGCTGCTATTCATAGTTTTTACCCAACAAAGCCGCTTGGGTGCAGGGGTGATGGCGGCGCAATATTGACAAATGACAAACATTTTGCAGATAATTGCAAGAAATCTAGATTTTATGGACTTTCTGACGGTTTAATAAAAGCCTGGGGATTCAATAGCAGAATGGATGAATGGCAATCATCATTGCTTATTGAAAAATTGAAATATTATAGACAAATGAATGAAAAAAGAAGAGAAAATGCTAAAAAATATTTGAAATTTGGGTCAAGCGTTAGTTATTCTCCTGATTGTGTTTTTCATCAATACGTTGATTTATTTTTCGATAGATCAGCCGTAATTGGTAAATTAAACAGCATGAGAATTCCTACTATGATTCACTATCCAAAGATGTTGAGTGATATGCCTCATTTGGCTGAAAGAGTAAAGTTTACCACATGTAAGAGAGTTTCTGATCATGTTCTTTCTTTGCCTGTTGGGCCTCACTTGATCGCTGGTGATATAACAAAAATTACTGAGATCGCACATCTAGCTTCGAACAGGAGAATTAATTTTGAAGAAATTTTGTGACTTCAAGATAAGTGAAGACGCCAGAGGCTCTATCACTGCATTCAACAGCATTGAACCAGTGGTGACTAAGAGATTCTTCCTTATCGATTGCCTCCGGGGTCAGTGGAGAGGAGATCATTACCACAAGCTGACAAACCAGACTGTATACGTGATTGAAGGAGAAATAGAAGTTCGAGTGACTACGCCAGAGACCAAGAAGTCATTTCTCATGGGAGTCGGAGATTCATACCTGCAGTGCGCTTATCAAAAGTTTGAGTTCATGTCCGTCAGCAATTCGAGTAGACTACTTGTCTTGTGCGATCGCGAGCATGACAAGAAAGACTATTACACAGAATTCTGATGAATATCAACGATAGATCATGGGATGCCTTCACTGAAGAGTACGCATTGACATACCTGCATGACGCGGATAGGTGTCTACCGCATAAGCTCGCAGATTTTGCGTTTTCAAGCTTTGAGAACCCTCGTGTTCTTGATATTGGCTGTGGCAATGCCAGATTCTATGACATTCTGAAAGAAAGCGGGAAAAACTTCACTTATTGCGGTCTTGAAGCAAGCACTTCATTGTTTGAAGCAGCTAACAAGATTCATAGCGGGTCTTCAAACTTCGAAGTAAGAAATGTTGACTTTGCGTATGACGGTTGTGATATCTTGGATGATTCATTTGACATTGCGGTGATGATGCACGTCTTTGAAATCAGCTCATCACCCGAAAGGCTCTTCTCAATTGCGCAAAGAGCGTCAAAAATTATCGCTGTCATTTGGTATGAGTATCCAAGGTTCGATTTCACTGAAATCGAGATCAAAGAGTTTGTGAATCATGAAAACGCAAGCAATGGATTAGTCACTCCTTATCTCAGGGTCAAGTACTCAAGAAGCTATCTTGAGTTTCTTGAATGTAAGCATTCACTAAAAACGCTAGGAACTTGCTCTATAAGTGAGAAAGACGTGCTGAAGATATACCAGAGGAAGCATGAGAAGTGAAACAGTAAAGATTATCGAGAAGTTGCGATCCTCCTTTAAGGGAGAAAGCCTCTATGACATTGGAGGAGGATACGAGCCAGTAAAACAAGATCTGGTTGGCAAGAACAAAATTACAGTCGTAGATTACGTTGAGATGCCTGGTGTTGACATTGTCGATGATATGATGTCACTAGGGAAGATATCGGACAACAGCGTTGAAAACATCTATTGTTCAGATGCCCTTGAACATGTTTCAAGGCCGTGGGACGCAATCAAGCAGTTTCACAGAGTTTTGTTACCTGGTGGCGTTGTTTTCTTGACAGTTCCTTTTGTGTGGCATTTTCACGGTCATCAATCCAATAAAGACGATTGGAGATCTAGGGTTGATTTCTGGAGATTCACCCCTCATGCTCTAGAGTCTCTGTGTTATAGATACTTCAAGAAAATTGAGTGCGATTGGGACGCTCCTCCTCCGCTCGGACCCCAAAATTCTCCGATATGGAGGTGCGGCGTGTATTTTGTCGGAGAAAAGCTTGAAAGAATCAGAGGCGATGAGTATCTTGTCGAGAACAAAGAAAACAAGTGGTGAACTCACATGAGTATTAGGAGATAAAGAAATGGCCTGCATCCTGAAGATACCTGACACTTCGAAAGGAGTCATAACTTTCACTACGCAAGAGAGAGATAAGCTCATCTTTCAAGATAAAGCTACTTTTGATAAGGTTGTTTCTCTTAAACAAAATTATGTTGTAGGATTACATCATAATTGGCATGACTATGGCTTTCGGTGGAATTCTCTCTTCGACTTTAGTATGGCTGGGCCGGGTGACTTAGGAAACAGCAACGTACCCTTAGTTACTCTTGACGCATGCAATTTTATTCCAAACGACTTTCATAGCTCAAAATCCGAAAAACATTGGGACATTCTGTATGTAACAAGGGCAGTATATTTCAAGCGTGTAGAAGTATTTCTCAGAACCATCAAGGAGATTTATAACACAGGAAGAAGACCTAGGGTTCTTTTGCTTTGCTGTATACCTCCTGAAGATGCAACACCAAAGAATATAGTCGATGACTATATGAACATGTTCACGCAGGAAGAAAGAAAGTATTTCACTCTCCTACCACTTGTTCATGACTATCCTTTCTGCTTAGATCCTGCAACTGTTGGTTATCTTTATCGATCTTCAAAGATATTTACACACTTTGCGAATGATGAGAGAAGATGCAGAGTTATTGCAAATGCAGCTGCAACACAGATGCCAATTGTTTGTATGAGAGATCCTGCTTCAATTATTCCTGAAGCGCTTAGAAAGCCTCCTTACCTCTATCTTGTTGAAAATGATGGAGACTTTTTTTCTAAAATTATGAATGCGCTAGACGATTATGACGTCTGCAGAGATCTTTCTGAGGTTTCTAAGCATTTTAGCGTGGAACATACATCTGAAGAAATAAAGAGACAGCTCGAGCGATTTTTAGGAGTTGGTTCTGCATCAATGGTGAATGATTCTTTTAATTTTAATAATCTAGATATTCGCTTAGGAAGGCACCATAGCATAAGTTATGGTCCCAACAAAGTTGACATGTCAATCTTTGATCTTGTCAAACTTGCACTTGACAAAAGTAAGCTCAAAGAAGTTTGGAGCAGTGATGCTGTTGATCTTGAGAGGAGTCTCATATGTCTTTGAGAATAGAGCTCGGTGGGATGAGAAATATGGCGGGATGGGTATCTCTTGATAACAGGAGCAATTGTGATTTCAACATCATGACGGACGAGATACCTGTTCCTGATAATGAGGTCGAGTATTTCTATATGTCTCATGTGTTTGAGCACATACCTGTCCCTTACGCAGGAATAGTCCTTAAAAAAATCTACAACAAGTTGAAACCTGGTGGGAAGATCAGGATTGTCACCCCAGACCTCGAGGCTATCGTGAAAGCCTATAACGAGAAAGACATGTCAGTCTTCAACAGCCCAAATCATCAATTTGGGACTGTTCACCCTGATTATGCTGGTCTTGGAAGAGGCGGGTGTCTAATAGCCCAGGTGTCAAGTGCTACCATAGGCGATGAAAATGACACGTATCTCTTTTCTAAAAGAAGAGATGGGACATTTCAGTATCTCTGCACTTTTTCTCATGTTTCAGGTTGGGACTTTGAGATGCTAGAGAGTTTGCTGAAGGCTTGTGGTTACAAAGATGTAGAAAAAACTGACATTGAGGAAATTGATCCGCATAAGAGCAAAGGTGGTCAACTCTGTGTCAATGCGTACAAGTGATTGACTCAAGAGGAAAGAATGAAAGAAAAGATTTTGGAAGATGTTCAAAAGAATGGCTATTCTCTGATTCCCGGGTTTTTCTCACAGGTTGAAGTCAACTCTCTCAAGGAAAAGCTTCTCCACCTATATTCACAGTGTAAGACTGGTGATCAGATAGACTTGCCTGGTTTGATCACTCCAGATTCTTACAGCATCGGGAAATCAATGAGGGTCTATCCGAGCCTGTACCCTTGCTTCAGTGAGTTTCAAAGATTCAGAGATCCTGAGCTTGTGGAATTGTCTGAAGAGTTTTTCGGAGGGTGTTCTCAGAAAGGCTTACAGGTCTTCTCTTCATATGAATACTTGACTGAGCAAGAAGCCAAACATCTTCCGAGAAACTCTTACATGCACATCGATCCCTATCATGCGCTAAAATTCTCGACATATCTCTGCGATGTCACTGCCGAAAATGGAGCCCTCCAGGTGATACCCGGGACTGTATGCATAGGAAAGAGAATTCGGGATGAGAACACTGTCGAGTCTTTGCTCACATCGGACATGTACACATTCGAAAAAAGCAAGTACTATTCAAGCGAGCTAGAGTCAAAGAGAATGTTCATTGAAGCAAAAGCTGGAGATCTCTTGGTTCTTGACACCGACATCATCCACTGCGGTGGGCTTCTCCAAAAGCCCGGTCTTGAGAGAATGACAGTCATCTATCACAATAGGAAATAAATGCCTTCTTATGCAATTATTGGTAATTCTAAGACTATTCTTGAAAAAGAATGGGGTAGTGAAATTGATCAACACGATGTTGTTGTAAGATTTAATACAGCAAAAACAGAAAATTTTGAAAAATTCGTAGGTTCCAAAACACACATAAGATTCTGTAATCTTCATATTGTTCATTGCATTCTATCAGAGGAACATCGGAAAGAACACACACAGTTTTTTCCAGAATGGGATAGTAATACAATACTTGGCTGGAAAAATCAGTCTTTATATTTTAAAAATGTCGCAGGTGATTTAGAAAAATCTTATCTTTACAAGCATTTTTTAGAAAATGGAAATTCTATTAATCATATACCTGATTCAATAGTTAAAAATCTAGAAAATTTGTTAGGATCTGACCCAACAATGGGAATTCTTGCAATAGACATGTTTTCTAGATCTTCTAATGATATTAGTTGTTATGGATTTGATTTTTACAAAACACTTGAAAATTTTCATTACTATGAAAAAGTTATCCCTTACAACCAAACACATTCAAAGAATAATGAATACGAATATTTCAAATATTTGTTAAGTAAAGGACGAATTGTAGAAAGAAAATGATAATTTATGTCGATATTGATGAGACAATTTGCACAAATAAGCAGTCTGAAGAGATAGATTACGCAGATGCGCAACCTATCATGTCAAATATTGAAAAAATCAATAAAATGTTTGATGAAGGTAATACGATTGTGTATTGGACAGCAAGAGGAACAATTACAAAAAAAGATTGGTCTCATGTTACACTAGACCAATTTAAAAAATGGGGAGTAAAATATCATGATCTTAAATTTGGAAAACCATTCTATGATCTTATTATTTGCGATAAATCTTTAAACCCATGCGTGTGGAATGATAATACTAATTCCCGCTAGAATGGGATCAAAAGGTCTACCTGGTAAAAATAGAATTTTATTTGACCATACTGCAAAAATCATACCTAAAAATCTTATTTCAAAAACATACGTTAGCACAAATGACGATGTAATCAAAGATAAGGCACAACATTACGGTTTTAACATTGCGTACCGACCAGAAGCGCTTTCTGAAGATGAAACATCGATGAAAGATGTTGTCATAGACTTCATCAAAGCAAATAATATTAATGATAAAATACTTCTTTTATATTTGACTTATCCACAAAGGACTTGGCAAGATGTTGAAAACGCAATTAGAGAAATGGAAGAATCAAAATCTAGATCATTGTTGTGTGCATTTGAATGTGAAACTCATCCTTTTTTGACTATGTATGAAACACAACACAATAAAGGGACACAAGTAGTAAAACATGATCTTTATCGAAGGCAAGACTATCCAAAATGTTTTGAAATTTCACATTTCATCAGTATTTTCTATGCAGATTATTTAATAAATCTTAATAGAAACTTATATAATGAAGATACGCATTTCATGAAATGTGAAAAAAAGATAGACATAGATTTACCTATGCATCTTGAAAAATTCAAGGAGAAATAGCATTGTCAAAAACAAATATCATTGCCGAGATAGGAATAAATCACAATGGCGATATTGAGATTGCAAAAAAACTTATCGACATTGCTGCATTTGCAGGATGTGACTATGTTAAATTTCAAAAGCGTGAGCCAGATATTTGTGTTCCTGATGAACAAAAGCCTATTATCAAAGAAACGCCATGGGGGAAGATGACGTATCTTGACTACAAAAAGAAAATAGAATTTGGCAAAAATGAATACGAAGAAATAGCAAATTACTCTAATAGAGTTGGAATTAAATGGTTTGCGTCTGTCTGGGACAAACCCTCAGTTGATTTTTGTAGCAATATGACAGGAATTGGAAAGATACCTTCAGCGCTTATTAATGACGTCGAGCTTATCGCATATGCAAGATCTAAGTTTGATATTTTGCTTTTATCTACTGGGATGAGTACAGAAAATGAGATTGAAAAGGCATATGAAATTTGTAAACCTGATGTAATTTTTCATACTAACTCTACGTATCCTAGCCCAATACAAGAATTGAACTTAAATTATATTAAATGGTTAAAGGACAAATATCAAAATGCACAGATAGGTTATAGTGGTCATGAATTTGGTCTAGTAACAACATATGCAGCTGTTGCATTAGGTGCCTCATGGATTGAAAGGCATGTTACGCTTGATAGAGAAATGTGGGGTTCAGATCAAAAATCTTCTGTAGAGCCTACAGGTGTTATAAAGTTGGTCAAAGGAATTCGTTCGATTGAATTGTCTTTAGGGAAAAGTGAACCTAGAGTGCTTCTCGAATCTGAAAAGATTAAGAAAAATTCTTTGAGAAAGTAAATGTCATATCTTGTAACAGGCGCAACAGGCCTTTTAGGCAGTGAAATTCTTGCGCTGTCGCCAGAATCTGTCGGACTCAGCACAAAAAATTGTAATCTCACTGACACATCTCGCCTAGACTTCTGTCAAAACGGAAAATTCAATACTGTCATTCATTGCGCTGCCAAAGTTGGCGGCGTGAAAGCAAACACCGATTATGTTGCAGACTTCTTTGACAGCAATGTAAGGATGAACATGAACGTTCTTCAGGCCTGCAAAGAAGGCCGTTTCAAGCTCGTCTCAGTCCTTTCGACTTGCATCTACCCGGATTCAGCGTACGTGAAGTACCCACTCTCTGAAGACCAGCTTCATCTTGGCCCACCGCACCACACAAATTTTGGATATGCATATTCTAAACGTATGCTTGAAGTCCAGAGTCGCGCATATCGCCAGCAATTTGGTTGTAATTTCACTACAGTCATTCCTAACAATCTTTATGGTGTAAATGACAACTATGATTTAAGCAGTGGACACGTTATCCCATCTTTGATAAGAAAATTTCATGAAGCCATAATCAACAAGAAAAAAGAAGTTGTTATATGGGGTACTGGAAAACCTCTAAGAGAGTTCACATTTGCAAGAGACGCTGCGCAGATCATTCTATGGCTTGCAGAGAACTACAACGGTGAGAAACCTGTAAACATAGGAAATCCTGAGCAAGTTTCTATCGAGAATTTGGCATTAGCTATCTCGGGAGAAATGAGATACAGCGGCACAATCAGATTTGATAATACAAAACCTGACGGCCAGTTTATGAAGCCATCATCAAATCAATTCTTAAGATCACTCGGTTGGAAAGGAGAATACACACCGCTTCGTGAAGGGCTTAAAGAGACAATTAATTCTTTTAAAGTGAG
>Ga0194115_10004091_pt1 | contig 15967 bp, 22 predicted proteins | sample TA2MahsurfametaG_3_FD_148656 | JGI IMG/M metagenome (GOLD analysis project Ga0194115, IMG submission 148656) | Freshwater microbial communities from Lake Tanganyika, Tanzania - TA2015002 Mahale S4 surface | ecosystem: Environmental > Aquatic > Freshwater > Lake | place: Tanzania: Lake...
GGTGGAGTGTATGCTAATGACTTTTGGGAAAACTGGGAAAATGGCGAAGATGTTGTTTTAAATGCTATGCGTGAAACATCACGCAAGATGATTGATATTTTTGGTGATCGTTGGTATGGCGAAGTTCAATGGAATGGTATCCAGGAACAGCATAAATTGAATAAATTGATTATCCGAATTTGTGAAGAATTCGGTATCAAAGTTATTTCTACTGGAGATAGTCATTATCCAACTCCCGGTGCTTGGAAAGACCGAGAAATCTATAAGAAACTTGGCTTTCTTGGTAGCAAGAATATGGATACTGCACTTCCTGATAGCGTTGATGATATGGAATATACTCTATATCCCAAGAATGGCGATCAGATGTGGGAAGCGTATAAAAAGTATTCAGCCAAGTGTGGTGTAAAATACGATGATGCTTTCATCCTCAATACAATTGAGGAAACATGGAATATCGCCCACAATCGTATTGAAAACTTTATTCCAGATAATACTGTTCGTCTTCCAAACTTTATTCTTCCAAAAGATAAAACTGCTGAACAAGTGCTTGATGAACTTGCCGAAGCAGGTTTGCGAGATATGAAAAAGTGGAGTAATAAAGAATATCATGATCGGCTATTGCGTGAACTTGATGTGATCAAGGAACGTGGATTTGCTAAATATTTCTTGACCATGAAAGCGATTTCTGATCGCGCTAATCAAAGTTATATTACTGGTCCCGGTCGTGGCTCTGCTGCTGGTGCTCTTGTATCTTATGTTCTTGGAATCACACAAGTTGATCCAATTAAGCATGGACTTCAGTTTGAGCGTTTTCTTTCCAAGACAGCAACAGACTATCCCGATATTGACTATGATGTAAGCGATGCGATGGGTTTGAAACAGAACCTTATTGATGAATGGGGTCAGAATAATGTTGTTCCAATTACAAATTGGAATACACTACAATTGCGTTCACTTATCAAGGATATTAGTAAATTCTATGGTGTGGACTTTCAAGAAGTAAATGCTGTAACGAACAAAATGTTGCTTGAAGCTACACCACTTGCGAAAGCGGAGCATGGAATTACTGCTGGTATATATAATCCAACATTTGAAGAAGTGATGAAATATTCACCAAGCCTTCAAACATTCCTCTCTACATATCCACACATTAAGACACATATTGAACAGCTACATGGTTCAATCCGTTCAGCTTCTCGTCATGCTGGCGGTATTGTAGTTGGTGAAAATCTTGATGAATGGATGCCACTAATCAATAGCAAGGGTGTTCGTCAAACACCTTGGAGTGAAGGTCAAAACGTCCGTCATCTTGAACCTATGGGTTTTATCAAGTTCGACGTTCTTGGTCTTGAAACTCTTAACATGATTGAGAAAGCGGTTCAGCATATTCTTCGTCGTCACAAGAATATGAAGAATCCAACATTCAATGATGTAAAAGATTTTTATATGAAAAATCTACATCCAGATGTTCTTGATATGAACGACAAGAATGTGTATGAAAATATCTTTCATGCCGGTAAATGGGCTGGCGTATTCCAATTCACAGAAAGTGGAGCACAGAATTTTTGTCAGCGTGTAAAACCAAACAATATCGTTGATATTTCTTCTATTACCTCTATTTTCCGTCCCGGTCCACTTTCAGCCGGTGTTGATAAGTCATTTGCTGAAAGCAAGCACAATCCAGATGATGTTGTATACGAACACGAATTGATCAAAGAGGCGACAAGCGAAACATATGGATATCTCGTCTTCCAAGAACAAATTGCTCTTCTCGCTCATAAACTTGGTCGTGATATTTCTCTTGACGAGGGCAACTCTCTCCGAAAAGTTCTAACCAAAAAGGGCACAGGAAAAGAAGCAGAAGTAAAAGAAAAGCTACACGACAAGTTTATTAATGGTTGTATAGATAGGGGTCTTGGTAAAGAGATTGGTGAGAAACTATGGCAGAAGTTTATTTACTTCTCTGGCTATGGCTTTAATAAATCTCATGCCGTTTCCTATTCTATTATTTCATTCCAATGTGCTTGGTTGTATAACTATTATCCAAGTGAATGGCTTGCTGCTTATCTCGATAGTCAGCCGGATAGCAAGAAAGAAAAAGCAGTAAATATTGTAAAAGCTGCTGGATTTATCGTTCAGCCGGTTGATGTAAATAAGTCCGGAAATGTATGGGAGATTAGTGAAGATGGAAAAACCTTAATCCAGCCGCTTTCAGCTATTAAAGGTGTAGGTGATGCTGCGATTAAAGAAATTCTGGATCATCGTCCCTTCAAGACGATTGAAGAATTCCTTTTTCATCCACGAATCAGTTATAGTAAACTAAATAAAAAGAATGTTGATGCTCTTTGCCGCAGCGAAGCTCTTGTATCCTTAATGGATAGTCGTTTTACTGGAGCAAAACATTTTTGGTCTGCTATTGCTGTTGATCGTCCTCGCAAGCCAGATAATCTCACAGAGAATATTAAAACTTATGCTCCCGAAGGAGATTTTACAAGAGACGAAAAAATTCTCAACACTTTGGAGTTGACAGGTGTGTATCCTATCAATATGATTGTATCGGACGAAGTCCAAAAGAAACTTGCTGAAAAGATGGTTCCGCCACTTGGAGAATATGATGCGGAACTTGGTATTTGCTGGTTTATTCCAAAAGGTCTTGAAAAGAAAACAACAAAGAATGGAAAACATTATTTGATTGTAGAAGCGATTGATGAAACAAACATCGTAACAAAAATTAAATGTTGGAGTTATGATCCAAAGAAGGACGTAATCCACCTCAATCATCCATACGTCGCAAAACTTGACTATCAGGAAGATTGGGGATTTAGCACAAGGTCTATCGGTAAATCATTTAAACTAATTGGGTGAAATAAATGGATAAAGAATTAAAAGAAAAGCTACTCTCATTTTTTATTAATGTCGATAGAACAATGAAAGCATATAATTATGCTCTCACTTCTCCGCAATATATTGATCCACAATCACATATGCGAAATATTGAAAATTTAAATCGTATGTGTTCTGAACTTAAAAAGAAGGTGGAAAATTCATGAACGATATTTTGTTTGCTGGAATTAGAAAGGCACGCATGGAAGCAGAAAAAGAAGTTGTTAGTGAAAATATGATGGGTATTGATTTTTCAACACTTTTATATGAATGTAAACCAGTTGTTATGCTTGTTCGCGTTAGCGAAGATTTTGGTCTTTACAATATGGAATTTAAGAAGGGAGAATGGTAATGCTATTAGAATATGCCGTAGTTCACGATAATGTTTTTCCTCCAACCAGAGCAAATCCAAGTGATGTTGGATTGGATCTTTTCTTTTCTCCCGATGTAAAATTAGGCGAACATAATGAAGAAAAGAATATGCCAGCTGGAAGTATTGTAATCATGCCGAGTCAAAGCATGAAATTACGAACAGGACTGCGATTTGCTGTTCCACATGGTTTTTGTCTTGAAATCAAGAACCGCAGTAGTGTAAGTTCTAAAAAAGAACTTCTTGTTGGTGGTGGTGTAATTGATCCCGGATATGATGGAGAAGTTGTGATTATCCTACATAATGTTGGAAGAAATCCACAAATGATTAAACCCGGTGATAAAATCGCACAAGCGGTATTATTTCCAGTAATCCATGTTCGTCCGATTTCAGTTGACAGCGCCGAACTTTATCGGGATAATATCGCTATAAGTAGCAGAGGTAGCAATGGATTTGGCAGCACAGACACTAATAAGTGAAGAAGAAATATGGAAACCGGCAATAAAGAATAAAAAAGTATTACCGGGATATGAAGTTTCTAATCTTGGTAGGATTAGGAATAAAAAAGGTTTTGTTTTAAAAAAACAAAATGAAGTTCCAACTGGAAAAGGTTCTTTTAAGGGTGCTCGACAATCAATAGCTCTGTGTATACCTATCGATCTATATCAAGATTTTGAATATAGAAGAGAAAGTAAGAAAGCTAAAACTTGTAGAATTACTATTTCAGTTCACAGACTTGTAATAGAAACATTTAAATCTATTGATGATTATCCTCCTATTCCAAAAAATGAATGGGATATCACACCAGAAAGTGCGAGAAAATTCATAAGAGAAAGTTGTGTTGTAGATCACATTGATAACAATCCACTTAATAACAATATAGAAAATTTGCGTTGGGTTTCCTTAAAAGAAAATCAAACCTTTATAAAAAAGCATTTGTTAAAACAAGAAAGTGTTGGTGAGGTATGTTGAAAAAAGATATGGATGTATTGTTTAGTCATAAGAGTGATGAATGGACTACTCCACAGAATATGTTTGACAAATTGAATCAGAAATATAATTTCACACTTGATCCGGCAAGTGATGGAACAAATAATAAATGTGCTAAACATTATACAATAAAAGAAAATGGATTAGCACAAAGCTGGAAAGGTGAAACTGTATTTATCAATCCACCATATAGCAAAACATATGATTGGGTTTGTAAAGCATATCACGAAGTTATTTCTGGAAACACAACAGTTGTAATGTTGCTGCCAGCAAGAACAGACACAAAGTGGTTCCATGAATTTTGTATGGATCCAGTTCTTGTGAAGAGCATTTCTTTTATCAAAGGCCGATTAAAATTTGGAGGACAGAAGAATTCAGCACCATTTCCATCAATGGTTGTTGAGTTTGGTAATCCAAAGAAACCACCATCACAACCAGATATATTTTCAATGAGTAATAAATGAAACCAATAAAAGATAAAACTAAATCACACAAAGATAAACAAAAAGACCTCAAGCAAAAATTAAATATGTTTGATCGTCTTCCTGATTGTTGCTTGACTTGTAAATCCTCTTTTGATAGAAAGAATAGAGAACAAGTTCAGTCTTGGTTTGTTGTTGTAAAGAATGCTGAAAATAAAGTAAATCTTTACTGTCCGGGATGTTGGGAAAAAGCAACAAAATTGGTTGAAGAATTTTATGGAGAAAAAGATGCTACAAACAGCTCTAACATTTGATGATGTATTACTTGTGCCGAAAATGAGTTCTATCACAAGTCGCAGCGAAGTTGATTTGAGAATTAATTTGGATCCAAAGATTCAACTATCTCTTCCAGTTATTTCATCACCAATGGATACCGTAACGGAAGTAAATATGGCTGTTGCTATATCCAAAGCTGGTGGTCTTGGTATTATTCATCGTTATAACTCTATTGAACAGCAAGGAAAACTTGTAACTGCCGCAAAAGAAGCTGGTGCTAAATTTGTTGGTGCTGCTGTTGGTTCAACTGGCGATTTCTATGAACGAGCAAGTGAACTTATAAAATGGGGTGTTGATGTTGTTTGTGTTGATGTAGCACACGGGCATCATCAAAATGTAAAAGAAGCAATAGAAAAGATTAAAAATCATCCAAGCCATTATGCTTTCCATCTTATGGCTGGAAATGTAGCAACCGGTAAAGGTTTCCAAGATTTAAGTGATTGGGGAGCCGACAGTATTCGTGTAGGTATTGGTGGTGGAAGTATCTGTTCCACACGCCTACAAACAGGTTTTGGTGTTCCAAACCTTGCTGCTATTTTTGATTGTGCGCAGACACAAGCATATAAGAGTGGAAAAACAAAACTTATTGTAGATGGTGGAATTAAGAATAGTGGAGATATGGTAAAAGCATTTGCCGCTGGTGCTCACTTTGTAATGTGTGGAAGTATGCTTGCCGGAACAGATGAAAGCCCAGGAGAAACATTTATTGATGGTGATGGTGTAAAGATGAAGAACTATCGTGGTATGGCTTCCCGTGAAGCACAAACTGATTGGCGTGGTAAAAGTTCAGCACCAGAAGGTATTTCAACCTTTATCAAACACAAAGGTTCAGTTGTTCCGATCCTTCAAGATATTCATGGAAATATCCAGAGTGGCTATTCGTATGCGGGAGCAAGAAACTTTCATGAACTTGCTGGTAAAGTTCAATTTATTCAACAGACAAGTGCCGGTTTAGGTGAAAGCTTTACACATATTTTGAATCGAAAGTGATATATGAGAAAACAGAAGTATTCCAAAGATTTTGAAAGTTTTGATAATCTTCTTGGTGTTATGATGTATCACGAGATCATTGAACGCTTACACGCTTCAATACAAGAGAACAATCAAGAAGAAATTAAAAAGAATGAAAAATTAAGAGATAAATTTATTAATGCGTTTGCTGATATTATTAATTCATCGGAAGCATAGAGATTTTATATGAAAAAAGTGAAATGTGAAAAAATACCAAAAACAAAACAGTTTTTGACGACCGAAACTTTTATTGAAAGAGCTATACTTTTACATGGAAATAAATACGATTATTCAAAATTAGAATATAAAAAATGGGACGAACAAGTTGAAATAATTTGTGTTCAACACGGTATATTTTGGCAAAAAGCATCAGATCATTTAAATGGTAGAGGTTGCCTAGAATGTGGAAGAATTTCCACTGCCACAAAAAACACTCTTACATTAACAGATTTTTTAAAAAAAGCAAATAAATGTCATAGCAATTTTTATGATTACTCAAAAGTTGTTTATAAAAATTCTACAACAAAAATAGAAATAATTTGTCCTAAACATGGAAGTTTTTGGCAATCACCTAATTCCCATACTGATGGTTTTGTTTTCTCGGGTTGTCAAAAATGTTCAATAGAAAAACGCAATTTAAATAATACTTATACGACAGAAATTTTTATAAAAAAATCTGAAGAATTGTATGGAAAAAGATTTGATTATTCAAAAGTTTGTTACAAGCATAACAAAATAGAAGTAGAAATAATTTGTCCTAAACATGGTTCTTTTTTTCAAAAACCTAAAGATCATTTATATGGTAAAACTTCATGTGCTTCTTGTGGTAAAGAATTGGGTATATCAAAATTATCTTTAACATATAACGAATTTGTTAAAAAAGCAAATGAAGCCCATGATAATTTTTATGATTACTCAAAAGTTGTTTATAAAAATTCTAGAACAAAAATAGAAATAATTTGTCCTAAACATGGAAGTTTTTGGCAACCACCCAGTAGTCATATCCATGGTACCAGAAAAAATGGCTGTCCAAGGTGTGTTAGTAGTATTTCAAAAATATCTCAAAGATGGCTTGATTATCTTAAAGTTCCTAAAATAATTGGAACAAATAGAGAAGTTACAATAAATATAGATAATAATAAATTTAGAGTAGACGGATACGATCCACAAATAAATACAATTTATGAATTTCATGGTGACTGGTGGCACGGAAATCCTAAACTATATAATTTGCACGACATACATCCAATTAGCAAAAAATCATACGGTGAATTACTTGAAAGCACACAAAAGCGTTCAAGATTATTAAAATCAGCTGGTTATAATGTTGTTTCAATTTGGGAAAGTGATTGGAAAAAAATAGAGAAAGAAATAAAAGAAAATGACTGAAGAAAGAAAACCACCGCAAGGAGCTGTTCCTTGTAAGGTATGTTTTGAAACCATAGACGGCGAATATGCTCGTCTAATGATAAAACTACGGCATGAAGAACTCACTAAAAAAGAGTTCTTTATTGCTATTATTAAGGGTTTCTTGGAAGACGAACCAAACCTCCGTGAATTCTTAAAAGCATATCGCAAGAGCAAAGGATACGCTCAATGGAAAGAAGAAGTGCTTGACTTGGAGATAGAAGAAGGTAAAATAGAGATGCGTAAATTTGGTCTAGATAAAGATGAAATAGACGACATTTACGATCTTTTTGATGAAGAGGCAGGTTTATGAAAAAAAAGTTATTGGCTGATGTTGTTGTTGATTTACAATTTGGTGATAGTGGTAAAGGCAAGGTTACGCATTCACTATTAAAATCAAGTGAATATACCCATTGTGTCCGATTTGGTGGAGGACATAACGCAGGTCATACAATTTATCACGAAGGTAAAAAAGTTATAACTCACGCTGTTCCATCTGGCGTATTAAAAGGAGTTCGTTCCATTATTGGTCCTGGGTGTGTTGTAAGTCCCACTCTTCTACAAAAAGAGATAGGTGATTTAGAAGAAGCTGGGATAAAAGTAAAAGGAAATTTGTTTATAGATAAACGAGTAAATGTTATTTCTAATAAACATCTTGAAGAAGATGGTGTGGATACAGCAATAGGAACAACCCGTAAAGGTAATGGTCCAGCGTATCGTGATAAATATGATCGTAAAGGTATTAGATTTGAAAATATACCAACAACAGATCAATACCAATTAACTGATATATATGAAGAGTTTTTTAATTCTTCTTTGCCCGTTGTTGCCCTATTTGAAGGAGCACAGGGATTTGGATTAGATATTGATTGGGGTGATTATCCATACGTAACATCCTCAACTTGTAATGTTGGTGGTGCTGTATCTAATGGAATTCCACCATCATCAATCCGTCATGTATATGGTGTAGCCAAAGCATATCAAACTTATGTTGGGGCAAAGAAATTCCAGCCAGACGGAGAAATATTTAATAAAATCCGTGAAGTGGGCCAGGAATACGGAGCAACAACCGGAAGACCCCGTCAAGTTGATTTCTTGAATATTGATATGCTAATCAAAGCAGCCAATATAAATGGTGTAAGTGATTTAATCATTAATAAAACTGATATATTGGAACAAGTGGATACTTGGAAGTTATACAAGAATAATGTATTACAAAATTTAAAATACGAAGATAAATTCCTTGATTTCATAAGGCAAGAAATATTAAATAATTGTCCTGCCGTAGAAGATGTTGTCTTCTCCTATTCACCAAGCGACATATGAGAGGAACAACATGAAAAAATGTAGTGAAAAATGTGTAGAATTAAATACAGTTTGTCCCAATACAGATTGTCGTTATTGGGTTGAACATCAAGAAAGTTTAAACTGTTGTTTTGTTGCTATAGAACAGAATGGCGAGATGGATTTACGAACAATTGGAGATATAATGGGTGTTAGTTTTGTTCGTATCAAACAAATACAAGACAAAGCAATTCAGAAAATTACCAAGACCCTAAAGTTGTTGGATTAATAATTACAAACTAATTATATTGTTCCTTGATTTCTCTCGGAGGGTTTCTCAATGGATAACAATATAATTGTAGCAAATGGTGCTTTATTGGTTACACTTGTCGCATTAGCAGCAAGAGAATTATTTTCTTGGTTAAAAGAAAAGAACTTACAAAACACAGACAATAAAATATACCAAATGACTGATAGTGTTAGGTCAATCAGCAATCATGTTGAAAAAATAGATATAAAGGTAGATAACCTTGTTCAGACAAACAAAACTATGTATGACTGGCACGATAAAAATGACGAAGATGGTGTTAAAATTTGGTATGTTCGCCGTTCATTAGAAGAAGCCCTTCATGAAAATGTAAAAGCAATAAATATATTGGCTAAAAATAGTGAAATACAAACAAAATTGCTTGAAGATATGGTGAGACAAAATAAAGAAATTAGCAAAGATCAAATGATTTTATCAAAATTATTGGAAAGATTGGTTGATAAACAATAATTTTTTGTATTTCATTAAATAAAGTACTATTTACTGGTAGATTTCTTTATTTTTAAGGGAGATACGTAATGAGTAAGAAACTATTAGAAGAAAGCACAATCCGCAGCTTTATGAAATTGGCTAATCTACAGCCATTAACACAAAAATTCATTTCAGAAAACTATGGAATGAAAAACGAAGAAGAAGAAGAAGAAGAGGAAGAAGAGGAAGAAGAGGAAGAAGAGGAAGAAGAGGAAGAATCCAAAAAAATGGAAGAATCCGCTCCTCCAGACACAGAAGAAACAGCTCATTCAAGAGATCGTCTTGAAGAAGAAGCAGAAGTCGAAGAAGGTGAAGATCTAGAAGAAGGCAAAGAAAGTGAAGGTCGCCCCGGTTCACCAAAACAAAAAGTTAAAGGTGTTGCAAAACCAGGAAAAATGAAGGGTGCCCATGCTGATCACAAAATGAAAGCAATGAGTACGGGTACTCACCATTCAGATAAACCAGATAGTATTGAAACAAAAGGTCATTCAAACGCTCCAAAGAAAAATAATTCTCAATTTGAAATAGTTGCAGAATCATTAGAAGAAATGGAAGATGAAGCCGGTCCACCAGAAGGCGGCGATACTCCAAGTGCTGCAGCTGGTGAAGGTGGAGAACATCAAGAAAAAATGAAAGCCTTGATCAAAGATATGCTCACTAAATTATCAGAAATGGGATCAGAATATGGTATGTCCATGGAAGTTTCTGACGAATCTGGTGCCGAAGGTGATGCAGCCCCACCAGAAGCTGGTGGCGAAGAACAAATGCAAGAAATGGTAGAAAGATTAACAAGTCGTGTTGCTGCCCGCCTTGTAAAAGAATCAAAAAATAAACGTTGAATTTCAGTTAAATAAAGAAATCAGGCGAGGCCGGGGTTTTCCCGGCTTTTCCTTTGCGGTTGACAGCCCGACCGACCCTTGGTAGGATTGCAGAGATTGGAGGTAGGATGATCACCGCGTCAGCATGGAAATTTACAGCAGATGATGAAGGCCACATATACCGTATTCAAGTAAATAACGTAGATGGCAAAAATCGTTCTATTGTAGAAAAATCACTAGAAGATTGGAATGAATCTGGAGAAGGCTGGAACAATGACGGCCAGATTCTATTCTTTGTAAAGAAATTTCCAGATACAGAAAAGTGGGAAGAATGGATCAAGAAATTCAAGGATTTCAACCTAAAAGTCCTTGATCGTGAAGGTCGAGCAAAAAAAGAAATAAAAGGAGAAGGCGTAGCCGAACAAGCTGCGCCTTCTGTTCGTGTTTGTTCTAAATGCAAACAGCCAGGTCATAATGCGGCAACTTGCCGTGATTTTCATCGTAAATCAGTAGCAATCAAAACAACAACTCCTGTTGCTACTATTGTTGAGGAGAAAGGACAGCGAACATGTTCGTTATGTAACCAGAAAGGACATAATTCTCGCACATGCAAGATGAAAAAATAAATAAATTTCTTGAGTATATCAAGCGATTGAACACTGCTCTTCACTCTGTCGGATATGGCGGGAAATTCATTCCTGCTATGCTTTCACCAAAGATAGGTGTTATCGTGGGACCAAACGCTAAAATGGTTACAATACATTTATGTAATTCCGGAAAGATAAAAAAATACTATGAATTTAAACACAAAGGTTCAGACGGAAAAATTTTCGCAGTTCAATTTGAGGATTGATAGAAAAAACAATCTCAATAAAGGAGATTTAGTCAAGTTAACTGATGGAGAAGGAAATGCAATTGAATATGCATACCTAATTACTAATATATATTATCAACATGGTTATCCCTTTGTAACCCTAAAAACCCAGAGGACAGATAAAACATTGGAGATGGTAGTAACAAATGCAATCCAAAAAGTTTAGAAATGAATTATTTTGTGTAGGAGATTTAGTAAAACCAAATTGGAATGAAAAAACTCCACATGGATTGGGAGTTGTATTAGATGTTAGGGCAGACAGATGGGGTGAAAATTCTATAACTGTTTGTTGGCAATTAACTTGTGTGTCAGAAGAATCACCAATAGATTTAGAAGTTATAGAACGAGCACTTGATTAAATGAGGAAACTATGCTAATATGATGTGGTGGTGGGAAGGTAAAGAAGGCGTCAAAATGTCGGAAGATGAATTTTTTGAACTACTTGAATATAGTTTATGTTCCGACTTTGTTGAGTATCTTGAAATAATTGAAGGTAAAGGTTATTACATACCATTTGTAACAACTATTAATTACCTAACACACAAAGCAAGTAAAGCTGCTTTCCTACCAAGAGAAGATTACAGTAAACTTAAAAACTAAGAGGAGAAAATGAAAAAGATTACGGCTGGAAACTTAGCTCAATGGAATGGAGTTGCCAGAACTCTTTCTGAATTTATTGAGTGGCTAGAAGAAAAACCACATTTAGATGATCGTCATTCTAAATTACTAAGCGATCTGACAGTTGCCTACAACAATTTTGCTGATGATGATGAAGACGATATTGAAGTTTGATTAACAAAAGGAAATATATGCGTAAAAAGCCAACAGAAAAGAAATCAAAAGATAATGTGCTATCGGAAGATGATTTCATGAATACAATCAAACAACTTTCAGAACCAGAACAAAAAGGTTCTCGTAAGATTGGATTGTATGGTCAGCTTGATACAGAGAAGGCAGAACTTGTTGTATATAGCCTTCTCCACCTCCATGATACACGAATGAAAAGCGTACCACGTCCACTTACAGCAGTACAGAAAAAGAAGCTTGAGAAAGCTATTGCAGACGAGGATATGGATGCTGGTATTGATGTAAAATTTGATGAAGTATCACAGCCTATCAATTTTGTAATTTCTACACCGGGTGGAAGTGCAAGTGATATGTTTGGTATCTATGATACAATGCGAATGGTTCGCAAGGATTGTGACATTGAAACTCTTGGTCTTGGTCAAGTTATGAGTGCTGGAACACTTCTCCTTGCAAGTGGAACCAAAGGAAAGCGTAAAATTGGTCGTCATTGTCGTGTAATGGTTCATCAAGTAAGTGCAGGAACCGCTGGTCCGCAGCATGAAATGCTAAATGAAATCGCTGAAATCCAGCATACACAAGAACAGTATATCAAGTGTCTTGCAGCAGAAACAAAAATGAGTGTTACTTTTATCAAGAAATTGTTTGAAAAGAAAGTAAATATCTATCTTTCTGCCGAAGAAGCGGTCAAATATGGACTCGCAGACATAATTATTTGAGTTAAGAGGTGTGATTAATGAAAAAACCGCTGGATATAGGTGCGCTAATAGATGAAAAGTTTAAAACCAAATCAAATAAATTTGGTTGGAATGAATTATTGGAAGAGATCGATAATGTATTGAACGAGCAAACCGGTCCATACGGTACGAAATTTGGTGAAAACAATGTTTCAAATGCTATTCCTGAGAATGTTAGACAAGGAATAGGCGTTGCGCATCATGCTAATGGTAATAGCAGAAGTTCTTATAATGAGATGTCAAAAGAGCATGGTTTTGGAAAACAACCACATTTACGGGTATCTACAGAAGCTTTGATTGGAGAAGATGAAGCAACAAAAAAAGCACAGAGTTATACTATAGAAGTTCCAGATATATTTTCATTAATCACAAACTCTGAAATGAAAGAGGAAAGCGAAGATAACAAGCTGATAGCAAGAATAGTTCGTAATCTTGAAACAGAAAAAGGTAATTGGATACTAAGAATTCAAAAAATAAATGAATTTACACAAACAGCAGCAGATAATCCAGTAGAGACAAAAGATATAAGAAAAGCTATATCAGCTCTTATATTTTTAAATTTATTAAAAAAACTTGCTTATTTTACAGCACAGCCGGGTAAATTGTTTGAATATATCCTTCGTCCTTTAATCGGAACCGGAGCAAAGGTTTTAGGTTCAGTAGATCAGCAGATTGTGGACGTAACGAAAGAATCGCAAGGACAAGTTTGGGATTACAGCTTAAAGATGTTTACAGGTAAGGATTCTAATTTTACAATTAAAGGATCAGCAAAAAATTTAAATACGGCAGCCCTCACTAGAGGAAGACCGATTACTTATATTGTTTCAACTACTAATAGAGAAAATAATTCATTAGAATTTGCGGAATTACTTATATCAAATATTCCACAGCATTTACCGGCTAATGAATGGAAAATTATTAAATCATATCCAACAGGATTAATTCTAGTAAAAGAAGGCGCTTGCGGTATTCTTGTTGTTGATACAGAAAATGAAGAAAAATTAACCAAATTAGGATATGAAACAATATTAACGCCGGAAAAGACACCATCAGTTAAAGAGCCAATAAAAAATGTTATACAAATGGGTCGCAGAACAATACCTGCCGATATTGCCGAACAACAACTACAACAGTTAAAATCATCATCAGAAGTTATACAAAAAACAACCCAAGAGAATAAAATAAATTATTTACAGAAAAGTCGTTCCGGTGTTTCCATACCAGTAGAAGAAAGAAGTTTTATAGAAAGTTTGAAAAATATTTTAAACATTCTATCAAAAATACCAGAATTTAGAGGTACAAATGTTCCTAATTTAACACAAGCAACTTATGGTAGTCGAGCCGTATTGGAAGATTTGATAAAACTTAAAGAGCCAAATCAAAAATTAGAAACACTTTCAGATATTCTTCAAAAAGCAAAACAATATGAAACTAGTTTAGAAACGGCTTTGTCTGCCGCACAAAATCAACCTTCTACAAAAAATGAAGAACAATTACAAGAAGTAGAAAGTTCAGACGAACAAGAAAATGAAAAAAAACAAGGAAGATTTTCTATACCAATTAAAGGCATTTGGCAACTTATTCCAAATAAAATACCATTAAATCTTGGTAATCCAGAACAATATAATAAACAACAATTATCTATTGCTTCTGGTTTAGCAGAAAGCATGAATAACACGCTTAAAGCATTTCAAGAATTAAATATAAATCTTGTTAATTTCTTTGCGACTTCAAAAGAACAAGCAAAAGAGGGCGATTTTGGAACCAAGGCAATTCAAAATGCCGAAACTATAAGCGAAAATGTTGCTGCCTTCCAAGCAGAAGAAGATCAAAGCAAGCCACCAGAAGAAAAATAACCCTTGACTTCCCACAATCTGTTGATATAATGTTTTAAACCGAGGTTTAAATGAGTAAAGTATTTTGTCGAGAACAAGCATTAAATCAAAAACTATTAGAAGGAATTGAATTGCTGGCTGATAATGTGGCTTCAACAATGGGTCCACGAGGTCGAACAGTAATCATCCATGAAAAAGATCGTCGTCCGTTCGCAACCAAGGATGGAGTTTCGGTTGCCCGCGCTGTTAATATATCAGAGGATCCAGTTGCAAATGTTGCTGTTCAGATTATGAAGCAAGCAGCAGAAGAAACAGCCAATACTGCTGGTGATGGAACAACCACATCAACTGTATTGGCTCGTTCTATTCTTGTTGAAAGCCAAAAGTATCTTGCTGCTGGTGTTTCTCCAATTGAATTAAAGCGCGGTATAGATAAAGTTGTATCAGCCTTAACAGATAAGATTAAGTCGCTGTCCAAACCTGTAATGAAGCTGGAAGATGTAGAAAATGTTGCTACCATCTCCGCTAATGGTGATAAAACGATTGGTAAGTTGATCGCAGAAGCGGTTGATCTAACCGGCAAAGACGGCGCAGTTACAATTAAAGAAGGTAAATCATTACAAACAACACTTGAAATTGTAGAAGGATTCCGTTTCAAGGGTGGTATTGCTGCTGGACAATTTATTACAAATGAACGTCTTGGTGTAATGAAACATGAACGTCCGATGTTTCTTATTACTGATGAACGTGTAGAAGATATAAACCAGTTGATGCCTACACTTGAACTTGCTGCCCGAGCAAAGCGTCCACTGATTGTTGTTGCTGATGATATTTTCGGTGAAGCATTAGCAGCACTTATTGTAAATGCCATGCGTGGTAGCATGAAGGTTGCTTCTATCAAAGCACCATCATATGGTAAAGATAGATTTAACACTCTCCAGGATATGGCTATTGCTGTTGGTGCAACTTTTATTTCAGCACAAACTGGAAAGAGCTTAACAGATGTAAAACTTGCTGATCTTGGTAGTGCTAAAACAATTGAATCAAATAAATTGTGGACAACAATTGTTGGCGGTGAAGGTGATGGAAAGGTTATTTCAGAACGTATTGATTCTCTTCGTGAAGAATTTAAAATAACAGAAGATATGGGTGAGTGTGAAAAGATACAAGAAAGAATTACTCGTCTTTCTAGTGGTGTTGCCACAATTCATGTTGGCGGAACAACAGAAGTAGAAATGATTGAAACAAAACACCGTATTGAAGATGCTCTTGAAGCTGTTCGGTCAGCACAAGACGAAGGTATAGTTGACGGTGGAGGAGTTATATTAATTAAAGCATTCAGTAAACTAAAACCAAGCGAGATTGGTTTAGAAAACGAACAGCAAAAGAATGCTTTA
>Ga0194115_10004096_pt1 | contig 15960 bp, 13 predicted proteins | sample TA2MahsurfametaG_3_FD_148656 | JGI IMG/M metagenome (GOLD analysis project Ga0194115, IMG submission 148656) | Freshwater microbial communities from Lake Tanganyika, Tanzania - TA2015002 Mahale S4 surface | ecosystem: Environmental > Aquatic > Freshwater > Lake | place: Tanzania: Lake...
CCCCCCCCCCCCCCCCCACGATGAAGAAGGAATCGACAGAGACCGATCCATCCTCCTCCTCCTCCAACAACAACAAGTCGCCACTAAAGTTGGTCTTTATTCATCTAGATTTAGGAATTGGTGGTGCGGAACAGTTAGTCTTACAATTAGCGAAGGCTGGACAAGAGAATGGACATGACATTACCTTAGTCACGACACGATGTGATCCTAATCATTGCTTTGCAGCTGTCGCTCCAGGTGGGATATTCCATTCTAGTCTTCGCATTTATGGTCATTGGATTCCACCTCAAATAGTAGGAATGGCTACAGCGATTATGTCTACTCTACGAATTTTGTATTTGACTTGGATGGTATGTCGGTATCATCGGGATGCTGATATTTGTATCGTCGACGTCCTCCCAACGTCTTTACCCCTATTGTATTGGATGTTACCGAATACCGCAACATTCTTCTATTGTCATTTCCCCGATCAACTCTTGTTACGGAATTCTACGGCGACGACAACCTCTTCATCTTCTGTATTGTCCATATTGAAACGATGGTATCGATTCATTTTGGATTGGCTCGAAGAACAGACAATGGCCACAGCAGACTTAATGGTCGTCAACTCAAAGTTTACTCGAGAGGTAGTCTTGAATACCTTTGCTTCTTTCCGAAATGAGAATAACAATGACGATACCGGTGACATAACAACAACAATAATCCCAGTCTTGTATCCAGCATTAGATACGTCATCATCATCATCATCATCATCCACTCAACACACCGACTCGAAGACTGAAATTTGGAATCCAAAAACGAATCAATCACCGATTGTTTCACTGAATCGATTTGAACGAAAAAAGAATATTTCTTTACTGATACATGCCTACCAGTATCTTATGGAGACATATCCAGAACAACTATTACCACCCTTAATTGTAGCGGGAGGATATGATGTCAAGAATGTTGAAAATGTTGAATATCGGGGAGAATTACAAAAGATTGTCAATGACGATCCTAATCTTTCCAAGATTGTCCAATTCAAGACAGATATTTCCGATATGGAACGATCCACTTTATTCCATACAGCATTAGTCGTCGTCTATACACCAGATCGGGAACATTTTGGTATTGTCCCATTAGAGGCAATGTATGCTGGGACACCCGTTTTAGCAGTCAATTCGGGTGGACCGAAAGAAACAGTTATCGATGGGAAAACAGGATTCTTACGTGAATCGACACCACAAGCATTCGGTGAAGCATTATTAGAATTCATACGGAATCCAGAAAAGGCATCGATGATGGGTCGTGCAGGATATTCTCATGTGGAAGGAACATTCGGTACGAAACGATTGGCCAACGAATTTCAAAATTTATTAGAAGTATGTCAAGAACGTCACAAAGAAAAGAAGAAGAATCGAACATCCTATCCTCTTTGGTCCAAAACGGGAGATTACTTTTTGGATGCACTATATGCATTGGGGGTTGCTATACTGTTGACGATTCTCTTACGTTTGATTGGAATTTTACATCCCAGTGAGGGTTTGATAGGAGGTATCCGACGTATCACGTTAAGGAACAATGGAGAATTGTAAAATCTCTCTAGGAATCTAGTTTGTCTGAAAATGAGACTTATGACACATCCCTTTCATTATACAGCTGTTGACTCCATAGTCGGTTGTGATGATCGTAATGGACTTGAATTTCCATACCATACTACTACGACATAGACGGGATGGCGTACGTTATCTATTTTCTACGACCAGTTGTTCCTTTAAGTTCTCACCCATGTGGACCCATGCCCGCAGAAAGCAACACATTCAAAAATCAGGAAAAGAAAAAAAATAGTGTTTGGCAGGATAGATGCCCATGATATGAAATGATGGTTTCTTTCCAAATTGCTGACATCCAGCGGAGCACCAACTATCTTGAAGGCTTGTCGGCGGCATTCATAGTCGTGTTGTAGGATTCAGACGACTCGTATGATATGTCGTAGCTTTGTTTACTAGTACTTATGACATCTACATACGATATTGAACGTCGACGTACGAACATCTGTTGCTTTTGGAAGGGTTCTGCCCTCGCGGTTGTCACACAGTCAGATCCTTTCTCTAGCTAGAAAGGCCAAGAACCACGACCCCTTTATGTCAATGACAATCGATACCTATACACTCCAGAGTTTCGACGTATTTTGTTAATGACTATGTGGTAGTATCCTTGTCTCTATCTAGGACTCTCTTTTTCATCTATCAAGATGCCCAAAGCGTACACTCGACAGAGTTGGCAGGATCCATGTAGTGTCAATCGGACTTATTTGACGATTGGGCAAGACTTATTTTCGATTCAAGAATATGTGACAAGTCAATACAATGCGAGTCTTCATAGCCATAACGACGACGACGACGACAAGAAGAATACACGTCCTATGAAAGACTTTTTTCCAGCAGCGACGATGTTCTATACCGATATCCAAAATCTGAAGGGGATGGATACTCCCATAGATTATGGAAGTGGAATCGAATACGCAAAAGGCCTAGCAGAAGCCTATCCAAAGTCTGGTATTCAGATTGGTCTATGGTTAAATGGGACACAAGGATGTCGAGATATAGTGAACGGGAATCTCACGACGAATATCTATCATATGTTCCATTCCATCCTACAATGGAAGGTTCCGAAAGTATTTTTACGGGTAGGATATGGTACGTTGTCAATTTCTTCCATTTTTGTTGTTACCTCGATGGTCTACCTACTACTTACTAACAACAACAACCATGTACGTAACGCGGGGGGAAAGAATTTGATAATCCATATTTTGGATATTCAGAAGATCCATCCGTATATCAAGATGCCTTTCGAAGAATCGTATTGGCATGTGAAAATCAATTAGGATGGTCGACCTGTCATGAAAAGATTGATTTCGTATGGCATAGTTGGGCAGCACCAAGATGGATATCAAATTTAAATGATTTTTATCCAGGAGATGACTACGTCGATTGGGTAGGGATTTCTATCTTTCAACAATTATATCCCTGGTCGAACGATGACGACAACAACAATAACTTTGCAGGTGGATCGATGGAATATGTTCATGAGGTATTACAGTTTGCAAAACTACATAATGATAAACCAGTCATGATTGCGGAATCGATGCCCTTTGGTGGTGTCCATTGGGATGGTCATACATTCGATCATCATCATGATCATCATCCGAGTGAGACGAACAAAAACGATGAGGAAGTGAGTGGGATTATTATGCCAAACAATATATGGGATTTGTGGTTCATCCCTATATTACAATTGATTGAAGAATATGATATCCGTATGTGGTCCTATATTAATTGTGATTGGAATTCCCAACCTATGTGGTATAACATTGGATTTGGTGATTCTCGTCTTTCAACGTTAGATTATCTTATGGTGAGGTGGAAGGAATATGTGTTGGATAACCCTCGATTCATCACATCATTATCAAACGAAGAAGAAGAATCCACTTCTTCTTCTTCTTGTCAACATTCCTCAAGGAGAAAACGACGACGACGAAAATGGGGAAAAATCTCCGCAACAACAACAACAACGACACCTGAGGTATCGTCGTCATTATGGAAGGAGCGGATCATGCTGATGGGGTTTTCTCAGGACACTACTATTTCTCCTCCCAATGCGGCAGAGGATGGTGGTGTCGACGTCATTCCCTCGTCTTCCTCTTCCTCCATTGAGGAACAAGGGAAGGATGATCATGTACAAAGAAATGGTCTTGGTCGTAGTCATGGTGGTAGGAATATCCTCCTTTCATCATGGACTATCTTTTATTATGTCCTCCTCCTTGCGACGGTCGGACACATGTCACGACGACGAGGAGGAGGACGCAAGACAAGGACTCATCCCTCTTCTTCGACTCGAAGTAAGAACAAAGGCGACCATGATTCAACGAGGACGACTACTACAGAGGCTACTGAACCCAACATAGTCGCTTCATTGATTCACAATGAATACACCCAATATGGTTCAATAGTTGAATAGATGAGGAGTAGCTATAAGGGCCTTCGCCCCCTCCAAAAAATATAAACAAAACACCTAGTGTTTGCTTTTTTAGAACTAATGATCGTTACTAATCCCTGCACGGACGGACAGACAGAGGAAGAAGAGATGAGTTTCCTTTGGAATGGGCAGGTCCGATTGGTTTTCTTTCCGACTTCATAGGGTAACCGATTATTATCTTCGTCCATTCTCATTCTTAATGTTCTTCACCATCATCGACGTATTCCTTATGAAGTTCTGCCTCATTAGTTAGGATATCTTCAGAGACAAGACCCCAAACGGGGATATCGGCATGGCCCAATTGTGTAAAGAGTTTTGTCCGAGAGGGTAAACCGGATTCTTCGGTAGGGTCAATGAATAATTTCAATTCGACGACACAGGCACATTCGACGACTGTCCCCTTTAGCATTTTGACTAAAGAGATGGCTGAACTTAATGTCCCACCTGTCGCAACTAAATCATCAATAATCAATACACGATCACCCTCCTTGATCTTATCACGTTGGACAGTCAATCCAGCACGACTTCCATATTCGGTCATATAATTTTCAGAAGAAATAGAATTCGGCATCTTCCCCTTCTTCCTCATCATAACGAATGGTTTTTTCAATGCCAATGCGATTGGCGGACCTAAAATAAATCCACGTGCATCTAATCCCACAATGACATCGACTTGTAATTCCTTGTACCGATCAGCAAAGATATCGACAATCTTTTGAAAGATTTCTGGTTCATACAAGAAACCACCGATATCATAAAAACGTGGAATACCCTTGAAGGGAAAGTAGGGAAGATATTGTGCAATTTCTTTTGCCTCTGGTCCATCTTGTTCATATTTGGAAGAAAGAGTGGAAGCTGACATTTTACAAGTGGTAGTCGTCGAAGAGCACTGATCCGAGGTAGAGATGACGAAGGATTTCGAAAAGGAGAGAAACAAAGACAGTAGGAAAACAAGGAAGGAAATAGTAGTAGTACCCTGAAAGCCTGTCCTAATTTTCATCTGTTGACCTTCAGTTCCCAGATGAAAATGAACAATAGCTAATAGCCGAAGAAGTGCGTGGTGGGAGCTGTAACTCGATGTTCCGTCCACGACGACGGCAGTCTCTCGTAGAAAGAGCACCGTAGCCTATGGGAGAGGAGCTCCTCGTCCCAAAAGATTCGCATCTAATATACCGTTACTTTACCGTTATAAGACCGTTTTAGACGGATCACTTGTGAAGTGATTTGGTCGTTGGAGTCAACTGGGTTATGCTATGTGGTCAACAACATAGATATCTCATGTCTCTCGACCATTACTCACAGTCACGACAAGATTTACACTTTCCAAAACATTTATTATTACAATCAATTTTTCCATTGAAATTTTTTGGGGGGTGTAGAACATATGTTATACTTTGTGGGACGACTGTGATAGAGAGACGAGAAATTCAATTATTATGAAGAGTAATCATCATCATCCAGATTACATTCTGGTAAATGGGGACAATCTTCTAAATGCAATTGATGGACTTGAAAGGCACATAAGACATGTTCTGGTAATTCATCCTGTTGGGCGGCTTCGACGATGAAGGCAAATCCTATCGTCAATGATTTCGTATGTCCCTTGACGACACTCAATATCCCCTTGGCGATACTAGACGCTGTAATGATGACATCGACTTCATAGACAGCCTTTCTCGGTTTTTGTTGTAATCCTTTCTTCTGGTTATTCTTGTGATTGTCATCATGTCTTCCAACCTCCTCAACATTCTTCTTCGTATTTTCGTTAACGGTATTGTTGTTGTCGTTTGGACCATTCACGGTCTCGGCTTCACGGAAGAAATATTGTAATGGAATGACTTTTCCCAATAGTGCAGGTGCGGTACCATTCCCTACCGCCGCCTTGACAATCCATGGTCCATCAATGACAATGGGTAATAACTTTAATCGAGCATCACGATATTGTTGATCTCCCTTGACAAACTTTGACCAAACAATTCCCAACGTACCAGGAAATTCTGAAATGGGTGGGACAGTAAAGTAGGCAACGAAATTTCCAAAGGGTAATAAAAAATTGACCAAAAAGGTATCCTCGTCTTGAAGACGACCATTCAAAACACTTGGATGACGAGCAATATGCCGTTCTGGATTATCAGTCAACCACATATCGACACCACGACAAACAAAGGGCGATGGACCCGAGGGGACCTTGATCCGATCTTCGAGATACGTCGATCCCCGTACTCGGAAGATACTATTGTCGGGGGGCGTCGACCAGCAGGATTCACCATTATTCTGGGGATATTGTGGTAATGGAGAGGATAGTGCCGATACCAACTGACTTGTATGGTCCTCATCTTCATGTAGACGTTCAATGTAGTCTAAATCATCCTTGGAATCGACAGACGAGGAATCCATATCTTCATGTAGAATGACTTCACCGGAATCTACCGAAGGTACCGACAGGACCATGCTAGAATTCAATGCATTGCCAGTCGGAGTAGAACAAGTAGGGTAGACGGGTTGTTGATTCGCTGGTACAAGAGGGCGAGGAAGAGATGTTCTTTTGGGTAATTCCTTCGGATAGGAACGCATCCAGTTTCGACCACAACAGGCGGCTATACACCAACTTCCCATCAATACATCTAGTCGGACATTGACAGATATCATCATATGTTGATAGGCTCTTGCCAATGGTACCGACAATGCCAAGCCAACACCGGTACCACCCAAAACAATCCATGGACGTTGTAATACCCACATCATCGTTTGGACCCTCCAATCAGAGGGTGGAGGAACATGTGAGGATAACCATGTCTTGACAAAGGTATCCATAACACCTTCCGAAACGATAACATCCTTCCGAAATGTCAAACTCGTTTCTAAATCTTTGGGTTTCAATGTATTCCATGGTCGAATGGAGAGAATCTTCGGCCGGTCCATATCCAAAACGAAACATCGTTTCAGGGCATCCGAATTGACAATGTTCGCATCCATCGCCAATGCCCGGAACATCCGATCGACGACACCAAAGGATGCTACAAGTTGTGGGATAATCATCTGGACTCCACTGTTCTCCTTGCTGTTGCGACGATGATGATGATTACGATGATGAGGGGTGTGTCCATCATTGCAGTAGTCATGCAAGTTGACTGGAGGAAGGGGTCGAGCCTCTAATTTCGATTTCCATTCCTCGACCAACGTCAAAGAGATTTTAGAATCCATCTCTTTCGATAATTCATCCAACAAGTGACGTAGATCATGGGCGGTACGTAAAATTCGTCGTTCTTCGACGTTGGATCCCTGAATGACTAAAACACCTAGTTCATAGGCAAACTGCCATTGTAACAATAGGATTGTCGCTGCAGGTGCTGATGATGGTACCTTGATGAGACGATATCCCTCCACCTTCGTGACGACGATACGACCGACCGGTTTGCTGTGCGTCCGAGTCTTGATGGGTTTGGTATTATGGTTGTTGCGGTGGTTGTTCTCGTGGACGTGTACCTTGGATACAACTACAGCAGCGGTAGGAGACTGAATGGATTCAGTAGTCGTCATTGTGGCTGCACCAAGACTTCCCACGCTACTATTCGCATCGACGACTACTAGTCGTCCACCTGTATCTGACGACGACGTCAGGTGGGAAGGGGGGACCGTCGTTGGATTGGAATGGAGGATGACAGATGGTGGTACTCTAGAGGATACGACCGATGGGATCGTACATGCATCTCCCAAAAAGTTAATCCCACGCCCTCCACCACCACTACCACCTCCTCCTCCCGACAGGGAGGATACCCCAGGAATCGAAGCTCCGTATCTCAAATGATCATTTGACATGGATCTTCGAAGTTGAGTCTCGACGAGGGAGGCTGCCCATTGCAAGACAATGACCCATGTTTGGGCTTCCTCAAGGGTCGAGACTGCACAGAAATATTCCCGAGGTGATTCCGGCAACGATGGTCCCTGCAATAAATCTAATGACGTTTGACGTTGTCCTCGGAAGAGGAATCCATAGGACCCCTTGGGTAATCCTACATGCAAATCACGTAAGGTCGTCACGTCGATAATCCGGGCATGATAAATGACGAGAGAATCCTTGGGTATCATATTAACATGGTCCCAATCTGATGCTTCGGGGAGGGTAACATCAGCCGTTGGAGGTAATTCATAGTACCGAACAAGACCCGAATCACACAACTCTAGATATCTAGGTCGCCAAACACGTCGAATCTTTCCCCGAATATGAGCACGTCCAGCATGACGGATAGTCGGATCTCTTGGATTTGGAGCGTTAGGTCGAAGAGAACGATATTGATATTGTTCGGTCGTCGACCGGTAGGATGGAGTGAAGCACGATGATGCCTGACTTGATGACATTTTTTTCCGTCGTCAAGAAGTGTCTTCTTCGTTAATGACGACCACCGAGCGTTAACGAAAACCCGGAAAAAGGAAGAAAGAGGGAGGTACAGGAATATAATCCAATAACCAATCGACGAATCTTTGTGCAAATGGAAACAAACGAAACCAAAACCAAATCAAAACAGATCACATTTCCGGTTAACAATGAACACCTGACACGGAAGGCTCGCTTCGTTTTTAGCATGCGATATTCCGTACGCATGGCGTCACCCTTACAAACACGTGGTACAGTACTGTATGGGGACGCTTGGGCTATCGTAGTACCGTGATGTGAAGGTATGATCGTATCGTCAGGACGTATCCGATCTAGGATACCGTATGTATTACCCGGTATGGACGCATGTCACCAAACGAATGCGAACGGTAGACGACACGAAGCGAAGTGCTTCGATCTTCCTCACACTTGTCAATCCATACAAACGCGAAGCGAAGCGAAGTGCTTCGAGTCTTCAGATCCCGCCTCGGGTCTTCACTCTCAGATTCCGCTTCGGGTTAGACTCCATAGACCTGTAGGGAAGGGCACACACGCGTTATGATACAAGCAGGTCTTATCCCGATCCTTCGAAGCCTCATAATTCTTTCCATAGAGGTAGGAGAAGAAGAATAAAGAAAAACCCTATTCCATGAGCTTTCAACAAATTGAAACCGCTATTGCCGCCGGTGACTTAGCAAGGCTTCGGGCCTTGCTGTCAGGAGAAGGAGGAGGTCGTGGTGGGAATCCGCTGTTAATGTGCGGTACGGATCGTCGATCCATAGTCCCACCTCCCCTCCTTCATATGGCGGCAGTATCACCGAGGAAAGGGAAAGAAATGATCAAAATACTATTGAATGCCGGGATGAATATCAATCAACAAGATCACGATGGGAGGACCGCCCTTCATGTTTCTGTCCGAGAACTGAATACCGGAACGCGGCACGTATTCACCACTTTGCTGATTCGTCATTATGATCCATTTGTAAAGGACGCAAGCGGAGAAACGGTATTACATGCTTTAGCCAAGAAACCATTTTATACTGATTTAGATGAAATGATCCGTCAATTGTTGTTACATATTCCCGAGGCACAAAAGGCCGACTACATCAAGGCGTTGGACAATAGGAGGAAATCTGCAATCCATTACGCCATTGATTCTTTTGCATTCAACAGAGTACGTCATCTACTGCATATGGCTGCTGTTTCATTTGTTGGAGATCCCACCGGAACAACACTCCTTCATGATATTTTACGAAAATTTACAGATGACAATGAGACTGAAGTCCGTCGGACGGTCATGCTGCTTTTGAAACGTGGTTGTGATGTGACGGCCCGCGATGAAAGTGGACAGACGGCCCTACATATCTTTGCCAGATACAGTGATCTATCATCTGGTAGTGATCGATTCGTTATGACGATAATATCGACTGTCCCGAAGTCTGAGAGGACCGCCTTCCTGGAGACACAAGACGACCGAGGGGCGACGGCTCTTCACGCCTTTGCAAAGAAGAAGGAATTTGACCAGAAATCAGACATCGTGCGTATTTTTCTGGAACATGAGGTAGATCCTACAGTCACAGATTCCAATGGCTACCCGCCTCTTTTTTACTTGGGCGTTTCCTATAGGTACTGGCCATTCAGATTCGATTCCAACGCTGCGTTTCTGTTGCTTCAAAATATGCTCCCCGTAGTAAATGGGGAAGCCATGACATGACACCCCAATACCTGGACTGCAGATCTTCAGTTTTGGGAGGACCAAATTAATCCGATCTCATCCCTTTTGCTTTTAGAGCGCAAGACTAGTAGTACAACTAGATCGTCCGCTTTCGCTTCACGAATTCCATGGGCATAAGCTCCAGTTAACACTTGTCCATCTGGCCAAACGCAGACTCGATGTCCATCTTGTAAATTATTTTTCCATCCTCCACGATAATAGTCACCATCGGTAGAGGTAAAGACATCACATCCTGTTCGTCGTTCTGTTGCCACAGCAACTTCGGTTCTTGCAGCCCCGTATCTTCATTTTCGAAGACATGTGTGACCGAGTACAAGATGTGATGCGAACAACAGACGGCGCGACGTGATGTGCTTCGATTTTTTTATGTATATAAAATGGTTCAGTCGAAATTTGGACGGGCTGTCAATTTACAGCTACAGTTGGTAGAACCATTTTTGCCTCAGCGGGTATGGGGTCTGCCTCCACGGCTAGCCTGTAACGAAGGGCACACACGCGTTACGAGCACGATGACGACGAGAATGAGAACATCATAGCCTCTACAAAACTGATCAAGCGGGAGAGGTCTCTTCTTCTGTTTCCCAAATGCATATATATGGTCGAACACACACTTACCATTACGAAGTCCTCTCTTCCATTCTCCATCATAGATTGATCCATCTTCAATCTTCCACGTGCCATTCCCATGGGGGTATCCAGATACATCCAACCATCCGGTATATAATCCCAAGGCACCCTCCCGACTTCGCCATTTCCATTCAATGACGTGTTTCATCCCACTACGGATCAAACGACTGTAGGATAGATTTTCATCCATCGGAATGACAATCGGAGAGACGATGGATGCCGTCGTATCTGCTGTATCTTGAGATTCAGCAATCCTTTCTGATAATTCCTGTCGTTCCTTCTTCAGTGTTTCGACTTCCTCTTCCAGTTCTTCTGCCTTTTGTTCCTACCTTTCCTTACTAGTTTGTAGACCGTCAATCAATGATTGCTGTTCATCGATTTTAATTTCCAAATCGGATGACTTTTTCTGAAGTCGTTCTGCCTTGGCAGATTCGACTACCAACAATATTTGTCCACGAGAAATCTTCAATCTCGAATCCTCTAATTGATTGGCCTGTTTCATAATCTTCTCCAGTAATGTCTTCGTCTCTTCCTTTTCTCCCTTGGATGCCTGAAGTAATTCTTCCCGAATAGCCTCCTTCTGTTGCTGAAGGACAGCGACGGTATCCGTCCATGTTTCGATTTCCGCCTGATGTTGAATAGTCAACTCATCTAGTTGAGCCTCCTGATGGGAACATGTCTTCTTCAGGCTTTTCACTTCGGCCTTTAGTTTATCCATTTCTTCCTCATGTCCTTTACCTAACTCCTCCTGTTTCTGACTCATGGATGCATTCTTTTCAGTTTCCTGAACAACTTTCATGAGTAGTTCGTCTCGTTCTTTAGTAAGTAGGTCTTTCTCTACTCGGATGGATGCTAACGATCGTTCCACGGCTGTCAATTGCTCTTGTAGATCCTCCGTTTTTCCATCGTTCATTGCTGAATTTTTTTGTTCGTTTAGTTGAGCATTGGCCTTGGCCAATTGATCCTTCAAATCTTCAATTTCCTTGATCAAAGAGGGATCTGAAGTTTTGATCCTTGTAGGGCTTAAAGAAGAAGAAGAACGATTCGACGTTGCGAATGTTACCCTTGTCGGAGAATGAGGCCTGAAGACTTCAGCGTTCGGGTCTACCGGTGGTGGTCGGATTCCTCCAATCGAAGTCATTTTTTTCAATTTATTACTTCTTCGAAAATTCTTTCGTTCTGCCGCGAATATGTCTTTATCAATTTGCATCCGTTCCTTTTCAAGGGCTAACTTTTGTTGAGCGACTCGTAGAGTATTCCATTCCTGTTTCAGATCTGCATCATATTGAGGATGATGTGGTGGAAGTGGAGGATCATGAAGAGTATCCTGACCACTATGATGTGGATCATGATGTGGATTCATCACACCAATAATTTCACCAGGATACATAGCGTTAAGTTCTGTTGGAGGATGGAATGTCATGATTTGTTGTCTATACCCGTATATAGAGAGTGTGTGGTCAATGATGATGATGATGATAATGGATGAAATTTGTGTGTCCTTGTAGGCCTCTGGTGACGGCGGAGGAGTAGGGGACCCACGATCGAATCAACGACGATGCGGTTGTTGATGGAATGAAACAGCACGCGATTCTGGAACAAGGTTCAGAATGTTTTCACGCCCGCCTCTCTCTTCATACATGTAACGTTATTTATAACTGCCGCAAAGTGCGCTTTTCGTCCGTTCACCCGGGGGGTCGGAGGCAAGTACAGTATCTTCATTGATTCCTGTGATTCGATGTTCTTGGTTCTTATTCGCGACCTGGTGATTTTGTCGATCAAGTCACATTTCCGCAGCCTTCTGCATTCCCGTACCGGTAACCGCATCAGCGTGTCTTGTTTTTGCTTCCGACCCTGGACAATCCTTCGTTGTGTCTATCATCGTCACTCTAACCCCCGACGACGAAGAAAGAATAACAACAACCGGAAAAAGCGACAACATTCATGAATCGGCAAAGAAATTGAGGAAGCGATTATCGCTAGCGATGTGAGACGGCTACAAAGATTAATTTTCGAATTGCAGGAATCTTTTGAATCTCCGTATCACGCGACAACATTTATCAAACGAAAAATCTGTTGAAATGATCCAACTACTCTAGCGGGGGCCGGGATGAATTTTAACGTGCAAGGCCAGCAATGGCAGGATGGCTCTTCATGTTTCTCTAGTACAGGAACTGTACCCCTGACCCTTAATGGACGGTGAATTACCATATATTTATTGGAATACAGTATTTTGATCTACACTACAGCACGGCTACGAATACCTCTTCTTCCCAAAGGCTGTGGATTCTTTGTCTTTCTCTTTGGTGTCGCTGTTTGTTGGCGTTCGTTACTCTCGAAAATGCATGTAGCTGTCAGTGGGTCGTTGCCCACAACTTTACATACATGTCCTGCAGCACATCCATGACCACTCAAACCGCATCTCTCAAGGCCGTAGTGGGTAATCTTGTGGTACGCCAATCCAAACTCTTCAGCCAGTAGGCTGGCATCTTTTGCAAAGAGCTTGGAGAAGGGCAATAGTTCGGGATTCGCCTTCAGGAAGAAGTCACTTCGCAAGCGAAGCTGAAGCAGATTGATATCGCATGGGGACTCATTGATAGAATAGGTGCCATCCGCAAAATCACATCCCCGCATGGCCTGATCTTCGCAAATCCGGGGAGTTCCACTTTGTGCAATCGCACACGATGCCGCCAGACTGCGGTCTTCCTCCTCTTCCTCTTCTTCCCAGCCGGATGTCAACGGATTTTCAATACTGGTATAGGAGACAGTATTGTTTTCATACGTACATACATGGTACCAGCGCCAGTCGTCCTGTAGAAGATCCGAAAAGAAGGTTGGTGCACTCGAGTCTGGACCAAACCAGTCCAACGGGGTTGGTGTCCATTGTCCGACGTAACCCGTACATTTTCCATGAGCTGCACCAAAGTTGTGGGCGCCACCTAGTACCAGGGCTACAGTTTGACGCTTTGTGAGGCCATACTGCTCCTGGAACTTAGTCATTGGATCATCGTCCGATGCAGGAAGAAGATCGCGATGTGCATTGTTCTTGACGGTCATTCGACCTCCAGTGACAGCAACTAAATCCATGCGAGGGAACTACGCATCCAAAGAAAACGGACATGAATAGTCATCGTGAGATACCGCTCTTATATGATGTGTCTTGTGTCAGCACACGTTCTTTCATAGTAAGACTTACATTCATGACATCCAAAGCGACGACGCCAGCAATGACCACTGTGTCCGGTAGAGGTACTAGAGGATTCCCATGAAAGATCGAGAACAACTCGTTCGTAGCTGTTGCAATACACCCATTCCCCCCATCTTCTAATTCTGCATGGTTGAAAATAGTACCCCCATTCGTACCGCCCATTCCAGTACGGTAGCTGTACGTTCCTGCACTATGAAAACTCGTACGGAGCAACAATGGCGCAAAGCCAATATACGAATCGTTCTCATCAGAATCAGCACCTGATTCCAAAAAGTCATAGACTTGTTGGGCAGTATAGGCATACGCGATTTGAGTGTCTTGATCGAGTTTATTTTCGAACCATGAACGTTCGAAAAGCTTGCTTAGTGAGATTCTGTTGTTCGATGGAAGCGAATTCCACCAACGCCGACGAGACACTAGGGTTCCGACACCACTACCCACCGTTCCTGATGAGCTGCTCGTAGTAGGAGCGGCTGCAAGAACGAGGTCATGAATAGTTGCATGAAGAAACAAGCATACGACGGAGCGAGTTGTGATCTTCATGTGGTATGTCAAACAAATCCCAGTGATTTATAGAGGCGCGTGAAACTTGCGTCGTCTTTAGATTGTGTGAGCAGCGAGTGCATCCTCCCATCAACCCAACAGAGACTTCAAAAATGCATGTGAAGATCGTCGATAGTTCGCATTTTGCCGGACGAAATCACTCACAAGAAATTGATCTGTGAAGCCGAACAGGCATATTCATAGGTTCGCTCGAGCGAACACTGTGGGACATTCGCAGTTTGATAGGCACGTGTATGTTACAGATTACATATCAATTCCAAGTACAAAAGTCATCGTGAATCTCCGTCGGAGGGCTCACGATACTATAAAATAAATACTCGTTTACCTTACAATGGTCACTCAAGAACCGGGCATAAATGATCCATTATGCAGTCTTGAACGAACCACCTCCCATACGGACTGTATGCATACGTGCCTACAGACTTCATCACCACCGTCATCTCATCACGGAAGAAAAGCTTTGGATATGTTGGCCAGGAGACTCCTCTGTTATATGGTTCCTCAATGGAAAAGATCCGAAAGGGAAAACCCTTTGAAGCGGAAGTCAAGGGAATCGCTTTGAATATCCGTGATCAGATGGTCATCCGAGATACGCAATCGGGAACTCGTATCGTATTTTTCCTCGTTGCGAACTGGGACAGTCGACATTCACAGCCAAGATTTTCCACCTTCTCACCGAATGTCGAGGGTCAAGTTCCTAGTCAGAATCAGACAAAACTATACAAATTTGCGACGTGTACCGATGAATTCATGTCTATCAAGACGAGCGTTCTTGAAGAAGGCAATGGGCGACGAGTACGCAACGGATGCCTGTGGTTCATTCATGTCTATTCGATTCCGAGTGTCTTGAAATGACAAGTGCTGTGCCCAGATGAAAATCGTGAATTCTCAGATCCTTGGCAAGAAGTCAATGGGAGATGACAATCGCACCAGGGAACGTCCTTAGGATCGCCATAAAGAAAACCGGAAACGCTTACAATCATCAGTACAAGCTTTGTTAAACTATAGTTTTGACCCTGATAGCCTCATCAATCTCGCGCAGGACGGAATTTCGAAGTAACCAAACGAAATTGCAATGCTATCTTTCGTTGTCCAAGTATCATACTGAGGCTGTCTCTGGTTTCATTTTTTGGCGACTTTAACAAGTCTTTATCAATAGCGATGTAATAGTATAGTGTACAAGTAGGAGCAAGCTCACTGGCCTTGTACGTGTGCGTGTGTGTGTTGGTGATAACTCTACGTGGTATCGCGAGGATACACGTAATTGACAATGAAAACGTACAAACAAAGGAATTATGAGCTAATTTACGTGTGTATTTTCATCTGGTCTTCCTTTGGCATCCAAATATGATCCATATCCGCCGAGTTCAAACTGGGAAGTTTGTCTGCTGACGAAATATAGCCATTACTAGTATAGCCGCAATCGTATAG
>Ga0194115_10004098_pt1 | contig 15952 bp, 21 predicted proteins | sample TA2MahsurfametaG_3_FD_148656 | JGI IMG/M metagenome (GOLD analysis project Ga0194115, IMG submission 148656) | Freshwater microbial communities from Lake Tanganyika, Tanzania - TA2015002 Mahale S4 surface | ecosystem: Environmental > Aquatic > Freshwater > Lake | place: Tanzania: Lake...
CCTCTACCGTCACTTCAATCCCAAACCGGGATCGCAAATACGCCTTGATGTCTTCCGCTTGGATACTTCCATCTTGACGTAGCTGAGTCCCCGTCTGATGCAAGGCGGAAATGTATTCCAATTCCTTAACATCCGCGTTAGCGCCTATGGGTCGATCAAATTGGATCATTCGAGAGTGATGTTTTCAAAGAGTTCAAGGACGAAAACACAAAAAGTGTAAGGTGTGTTCTGTCCTCAAGCGTTGTTGGGTCGTGTGATCGTGCACAACAACAACCTCAGAAAGTGCAAGTGCCTCTTCGTCGCCACGACTTACCTTACCTACCGGGTATGACACAAGTCGATGATTACATGGTATTGCTGTGCAGAAATGGGTTTGAGGAGGGAATGACGGAGTCTGCAGATGGCCTAGTCCCACAGTGTGTATTCATATGTGTATGTCATAGGCAGTCTGTAGGCTGAGAATTTTCCGTACGGTAATCCGTATCACACTCTCTTTCCAATTCTCATCTTGCAGATTCCATTTTCTGGGATTCCTACAGGAAGCCAGACGAACGTTCCCCTTCACAGCGATCAGTTCGACTAAACAAAGCTGACCCGGCAGAGGTCGGGCATACGGTAAGACCATTGCCTAATTTTACGATCGCGGACGGAAACGATCAATAAGCTTCGACGATAACAGGCAAAGCTATGCTACTTCTGATCCGTATTTAGCTGTTCCCGATTACGGTGGAAACTGGCTGCAGCAAGAAAGTATACATTCGTTTGTAAACTAGGATTTAAGTCTCCTCCATCTCGGATGATAGATCTCAGTCGTGGAGACATTAAAAAATGATGCCTTTCTGGGTACCTGAGAAAGCACCTTTGAAGTCGTGTATGTAGTCAATACATGAAATAACGAAAAATGAAGCATAGTACAGTATCGCAACACCAGCTCTTCTAGACTCTTCCACGGCCATCCAATGGTTGAGATCATTCTGTCCAAGCAAACATTTGAGATTCACCGCTACCAGCGGCGGGTAAGGGCGAATACCTAGGGATTCTTCGTCCTCAAGATTTTCAAATCGCTTCACACTCATACTCTTAGCATAAATCGAGCGGCCCAAAGTTTTTATCCTAGCAAGGGGTACCTCTCTCTCGTGCTAAACCACGCATAGCTTGCGTGATTTTCTTACGAGCTTCCGCATCATCGACTGCAATCCATCGTGTCTCCTCCCGAGTCAAAAAGCGAGCATGATGTTCCTTCTGCAAAATATAGAGAATCTCGACCGCAATCAACGTCTTACTTGGCCGTGCCGCACCTGTGCGTTGGGCTTCGACGTACCGATGAACATTGTCATCAATCAGCTTCCGAAAGGTGACATTACCTGTCCATGTTTTAGCTACCACCTTGTTCCGTCCCATGATGATATCTTGTGGATTTGGGAAAAGGGCAATGAGAGAGGTCGGTTCGGGGTAGGGTGCTTCCGATTCCCGCCATTCGTCATCGAGTCGTTGGCGCTCACGAATGTCAGCCTCGAGGCTCTCATCGTCATCATCATCGTTGGTCGGTTTCTTGCTGTGACCGAATAGTATGCTTGAAACATCGATGCCGAAGGTTCTCAAGGCATAGTCTACTTCCATCGATGATCCGACATGCGTCCGAACTCGCATACGAAGTTCCTTTGTCGGCATTAGACATCGAATATTTTGCACAGCCATCTCTTTGGAAGCCGAGTTGACTACACAGTGTCTGCAGATATCACGAATTGGCATGGCATCAAGGTGACACATTTTGAGAACACTTGCAATCTGAAAAGCCGAGGATACCCAGTCTTCTCCATCCAACAAAACCCACACGACTCCATTTCGTTGCATATCTGGATCGTCTAAGACTCCCGAACGGACATACCAAAGATATCGAGCAAAGGACTGCATTTTCCCACCGACATCCAAAAGATAAAGTCGAATCAGACCGAGACTGCGCCCTTTTCGGTCACGCTTCGGAAGAAGCCGATAAGCTCCAGATCGGTAAGCAGCCTGCTCTTGTGCAGTGAGCTGGGAAAAGGGATGAAAAGTCAAAAGGGTGCAATGCGTGAGGTGGCCTTCAACACTCACCATCTCCACAAACAAGAGGCATACTTACGTCGTTCCATGTGATCCGATGTACCAGTAAATCATCTCCGAAAAGATCTCTTTTTGCTTTGAAATATTTCGCCATCAAAACAGCTGCATCATAAGGTCGAAATTGACGTGCCCGCAAACACATCAGATGAAACCCTCGATCCTCGGATAAGGTTGGACGCAAAAAGAAGGCTCGATCCAAGGCCTGCCTTTGTACAGAATCAAGTATCGCTAGCGACGCTTGCATCTCTGCGATTTTCTTTGTCACGAACTCTGGCGTTTCTTCGATGAGGTCTGCTACACCATGTATGTCGTCTTCAATTGCTTGACGCTGGGTAAAAGTCAACGCATTCATTTCAGCGGTCAGGTCCGCGACAGCGTTGGCGCCAAGGAAATCATCGTTGGAGACGACTGTCTGGCTAGCCGATATGTCTCTAATGAGGCTACTCATGGTGGTTGGAAAGATTGGTGCTGGTCGTCACCTACGCCTCTGTTGCTTTTGTCGAAGGACTTGTAACAATAATCCGATGACTCCCGAGTACGGTAGCCGTAACTTTTGACAACAGCGTTGGTTTCTTCAGAGAGTCACAGCAATGGTCTCTATGGTCGCACAATTTCTGACGACTGGTAAAGTAGGAGGTAAGGGGAGCGGGAAGGGTGGATCAAATTCATAGTTGGCAAAGACAGACCCACGTGAATTATGTAGAACGTTGCCTTTGACAATGGTGCGACCGTCTTGACCTTGCCATAGCATATCTAAATCACCATCGGGGATTAGAATCGATCCTGGCAGTCGAATCCCTCCACCTGGACCTAGTGTCATTTTTGTGGCGCCGTAAAAGTTCCACAATAGAGATTCCTTGATGGCTGGACTGAAGTATAAGTCACTTCCTCCCCATGGATCATAAAAGGCACCGATATTTGTTATCCGGACAGGTCCCTTATTGCCGTTGATATCGTACGGGAATACGTTGATGAGGATGGTCCTTCCGATGAGACTTGAATCAAGACGGATATTCCATAGGTCGACCAAGTCGAATCGATCAAAGGTAAAGACCTGTACACGTTGGCTATCGCCAGCATACATGATCATCGTATTGTTTTCCGGACCGCCACGACTATTGATAAAGACCCCATTGGGTGTTAATCCGTACCAATATCTGGACTTCGCCTGGAGATCAGAAAACAATGCATCCCATGGTGCCCTATCAAGAGTTCTCTTCTTTATTGTAGCATTCAGGCCGACAAACATCGATCCACAGGATTGTTCCGGGGAGTACCCACCAGGACGAATGTACTGAATGCTAGGCGTACATGATCCACCATATTCAATACTTCCACCCTCCATCGCCCAAGTTTCCCCATCCATCTTTCCACCATCTAGATTCCCCCCAACACGCATAAAGACTCCCGGTGGAGGAAAAATACCGCTTCCGAGATCAGCCGATCCTAATGAGATAGGTATCAGAATATTTCACCGAGTTCAGACGACAGAAAACGTAATGGGAAAGGAGATTCTCGGTGAGAAGGCTGAGTCGTATAAGGTTGACCAGGCAAGCAAAAATCACGACGAAAAACATACCAAGTGAGTTCGTCCCAAGTGCTCCAATCTTAAAGTCACCCAAGACAACAATTTTTCCTTCGATTTCGGCAGCAAAGGGAGCCACATAATTTCCTCCGACTAAGAAGGCGATTTCCGATTCTCGTCCGCGTGCTATTGCATCAGTCGGTAGTAGAAGAGGGAAAGTCTCAGTAAACCCTGTCGACTTACTCAACAGGGGTCCAAGATTCGCTGCGTTAGGACATGAATCCCTGGTAGATCCTGTCCGTGATGTATCAGTCAATCCCCAGTCACTCCCCTTGGGATCAAACTGTGGCAGTCTGTTGGAGGCGTCGTTTCCAGGTACCCGAGTACAAACGGCATCCCATGGTCCACCTCGACATACCATGGAAACGACGCCATTCGGTTCTTTACAACAGCTATTGAATCGATTTTCAGTCTCTCCATCAGTCGTACGATAACAAACTTGGCCCTCCGCAAGACAAACAGGCGGTAAGAATGGCACCCAAGGCGATGGAACAGGGGCAGGAGTAGGGTCGATGGGAGTAGCGGGCGGACCTTGTGGAGAAGGTGGAGGAGTGGGAGATATACAAAAACGGACAACCGGTAAGGTCGGTGGTAGGGGAAGTGGGTGGGGTGGATCAAATTCATAATTGGGGAACAATGAGCCACGTGCATTATGTATCACATTGCCTTTCACAATCGTTCGACCATCTTGACTAGGCCAACGCATATCCAAATCACCATCCGGAATGAGAATCGATCCAGGAAATCGAATCCCTCCACCTGGACCTAATGTCACCTTGGTGGCACCATAAAAATTCCATAAGATGGATTGCTTGATCGCTGGATTGAAAAAATTGTCGATTCCTCCCCATGGATCAAAGATCGCCCCAATATTGTCGATTGTAACAGGTCCTTTATTACCGTTTTCATCGTGAGGCGAGACGTTGATGAGAATCGTCCTTCCGATGAGGCTTGAATCAAAACGAACATTCCACTGTTCCACAAAATCAAATCGATCAAAGTTGAAAACTTGTACACGCTGACTGTCTCCGGCATATAGGACCATCGTATTTCTTTCTGGACCGCCACGACTGTTGATAAAGACCCCATTCGGCCTTAATCCGTACCATTACTTGGACTTCGCTTGAAGGTCAGAAAAGAGATTTTCCCATGGAGCCCTATCGAGAGCTTTTTGGGAAATGGTGTCGCCATTACCGCCTACAAACATCGAACCACATGCTTGGAAATCAGGATGAGATCCAGCTCGTCGATTACGAGGATTAGAGACACATGATCCGCCATATTCGATGCTGACACCTTCCATTGCCCAGGTTTCTCCAAGATCCTTATTACCAGCGATGTTTCCTCATTCGTACTATCGCTCCCTGTGGGGGGAAGATACCACTCCCAACGGCAGCCCATCCTGATTATCAGGATTGATAAGTTGACAAGAACGTCAGAAGGATACACGAATGAGAAGAATCGCTCTTTGAATGGGCCTGAGAAGATTATCTTTTGGTACAAGATCCTCCTGTTACGTACCAAGTGAGTTCACCCCCGAAGCTCCGACGATGAAGTCACCCAGAACAACGATATTTCCTTCAATATCGGCTGCCAAGGCACTGAAATAATTCCCTCCCACCAACAAAGCAATTTCAGACTCTCGACCTTTTGCCTTGAGATCGACAAAACTTAGTAGCGGGAAAGTATTGTTGAATCCTGTAGATTTGCTCAATAATGGTCCTAGATTCATTGCGTCGGGACAAGAATCATTGGGTGATCCAGCTTGGGCTACGTCAATTAACCCCCAGTCATTCCCCTTTGGATCGAATTTAGGAAGCTTGGTTAGGGTCTCACCAACCGTTCGACGGATACAAAAGGCATTCCATGGTCCACCCTCACAAGTCATGGTCTCACTGCCATCAGGATCCTTACAACAGGTATTGAACCGATTTTCAGTCTCCCCCGTCATGGTGCGATAGCACTGCTGTAACTCTGCAATGCAGACGGGTGGTCGAAAGGTCGACCATGGCGATACGACTGTCGATGAATCCAATGGCGGTCCAGGTGTTTCTCCCTCGGGTGGGATGAAGGGATCACATTCTTGGACGACTGTAAGGTTGGGTGGTAAGGGAAGGGGGTGTGGTGGATCAAATTCAAAATTGTGAAAGATTGACCCTGGAGAATTGTGGAACACATTGCCTCTTACAATCGTCCAACCAGATTGACCATGCCAAAGCATATCTAAATCACCATGAGGGATAAGAATAGATCCAGGGAAACGAATTCCAGCACCTGGATCTAGAGTGACCTTCGTCGCACCATAAAAGTTCCACAACATGGCTTGTAAGATTTCCGGACTGAATTCTCTATCCCTTTCACCCCAAGGATCATAGAATCCACCAATATTCGTAATTTGGACAGGTCCCTTGTTACCGTTGACATCGAAGGGTGAGACATTGATTAGAAGCGTCCTTCCGATAAGACTTGGATCAAGTCGGATATTCCATGGGTCGACGAGATCAAATCGATCAAAGGTGAAGACCTGTACCTTTTGACTGTCTCCTGCATACATGATCATCGTATTCCTATCTGGACCACCGCGACTATTGAAAAAGACGCCATTGGGCTTCAATGAATACCAGTATTCCGATTTCGCTTGAAGGTCAGAAAATAGTGCTTCCTAGGGTGCCTTGTTGAAAATTTTTTTACTCATCGTTGCACTGAAACTTGTAAACATACTCCCACATGCCTTGTCATCGGGGTATGATCTAGCTTTTGCATTCTTCGGATTCGAAAGACATGCACCGCCAAATTCGACGAATCCATTTCGAATCGCCCAAGTCTCTCCATTCGTCTTCCCACCGGCAATATTCCCTCCAATACGCATAAAGACTCCCTGTTTGGGGAAAATACCACTCCCGATAGATGCCCATCCTGTTCAACCAAAATAGGATGAATGAGACTAGAGGGAATACGCACCGTTTCACAAGACCATCAGACCCACGGATGCCTTTACGTACCAAGAGCCTGAAGACCTTTCGCTCCATTTATAAAGTCACCTAGGACGACAATATTTCCTTCAATATCACTGGCAACTTCAGCGACATAATTTCCTCCGACGAAAAAAGCAATTTCCGATTCTCGTCCCCTCGACTTGAGATCGGTCGATGTCACGGGGGGGAAGACACTCGTAAATCCTGTCGATTTACTTAATAATGGACCAAGATTCGCAGCGTTCGGACAAGAATCTTTGGCAGATCCTGCTCGTGAAACATCAATCAATCCCCAGTTATTTCCTTTGGGATCCAATCTTGGAAGTCTGTCGGAGGTACTTCCAGATACCCGAGTACAAACAGCATCCCATGGTCCACCCTGACATGTCATCGTGACGAGACCATTCCGTTTACAACAGGTATTGAAACGATTTTCAGTCTCTCCATTAGTCGTTCGGTAACATTGTTGTCCTTCGGCTAGACAAGTGGGAGGTCGGAATTCTGTCCACAATGTCACAACGACTGGAGGAGGTGTCGGGGCTGGAGTAGGTTCCACAGGTGCTTCAGTAGGTTCCATCAAGAACCGATCAGGAACAATTGGAGACGAAGGACCCTTCCTCAGAAGAGGGGTGGGATCCGAAAGGACAACATCATAGGTTTGCAGTAGGATGATGATTTTGAAGAGCACCGACTTCATCTGATCGTCTTCTGTCTTCGAGAGAATATGAGATTATGTTCTTGTGGTGAGACAGAGTAACTGGAGGTGAAGTGAAAACAAGGCGTTCCCTCTTGACGACAATATTCTTCATCGCCTGCTACATTCCATAATTCAACTCACCTTATCTTAGAGCGACGTTTTCGAAAGTTACAGACTGCAACAACTTCTTTCTTGATGTGAAGTAAGACTGAGTGGATATCTTCCTGTTACATCCATGAAAAATCTGGCAAGGATGGACGGCGTCCAAAATAGGTCGCGGCAAATCATTTCGGACGATCGGAGGGAGATCGTTCGAAGGAGGGGGGGCACTTTACAGTCGTCTACGTTTGATTCGACTTCTCCATGTCGTCATCGGACGCGGCATAAGTAGTATTGTTCGTGGTAATATAAGGTACCCGCGTTCGTTTTCCGGTCCACACCGGGCAAGACCTAATATAGTGTTGAGTCACGAGTCCATCTTCTTATGTCGTTCCAAGAATAGTATCATTTGTTGGAAATAAGGCCGATGGGAATCACGAGTCTATCTTCCGCTTTGGATTCGTGAAAGTTCGAGGATTCATAAACGATTCCGACGCGGCAATAGAATTTGTACAGAGAATTCAACCACGACTGGATACAGTCCGTATACTTAATTAACAGCAAGCTAGTTCCTGCAGGAATGTTCCCACGGTCAAATTCTTTGCCGGGATGCAGCTGTCGTGATACTGTACTGCGTACTTTCGCACTTTTTGCGCATTGGCGTCATTCGTTGTGACGTTGTATTTCATTCCCGCTCTGCGCAGGGAAGCATGCTTCACTTTGCGGTAAATGTCCTGTATGTGTCCTCCTCCAAGTACAGGTCTGCTCCCTACCTTTCGTATTCTCTCGTCTCGAGGTGGTGCTATGGCGATTGCCAAGATACTAGGAACGAAGAATGGAGACGTTGCAACACATAGTGCGGGAAGGCAACGACATTGGTGATCCCGACGCTACGGAGTTTGCCAATGCCTTGAAAATGAACCAAACCTTACAACACCGAGACGCCGTCGCGATTGGCGATGTACTACAAACCAACAAGAGATTATTTCGTCTCTATCCGGAACAGAGCCGGATTGAATGTAAGGGTGCGGGGGCGATTGCGAAGGCACTGGAAACAAGCAAGACATTACAAGAACTCAATCTCTATAGAAATCGGATTTCGGAGAGAGAGAGAGAGAGAGAGAGAGAGAGAGAGAGAGAACGGAAGACTCGCCGTCGTGGATCCACTTGTTCATATCATTCAGCGTGACAAAACATGCAGCGTCCTCTCCAGACTGATCAGGAGGTCTCAGTCGTGGAAGAGGGGGATAGATGCACGAAGTTGAACGGGTGCACACATCGGTCGGCTCAGACGGAAGGGCAAGCTTTCGTAGATGCTAAAACGAAAGGAAATCAAAAAGCGAAATAGCCTACATATGCAGAATTCAATATGGACCTTAATGATTACATGCACGATTGGAACGATAGACAAACCATGAAAGGATGGTTTCGCCTAGTCAGGATCTTTGGGGGTCGGCCCCTCCTACTTCGCACCCTTCTCCGCAAGTAGCTTGTCAAGCATTTCCCTCAACCGGCGGTTCTCCTCTGCCAAACCACGGGCATCCGATGGGGAATCGCGTCTGAGCGACGGCAAACGCCTTCCCCCCCTCGGTGTAATACCTTTCTCCTCCAATACCTCATCTGAGTCAAAGCTCTTGTCTTTCTTATCGGCTGCTTCATCGGGGATGCGGTATTGGTGCATCCACGGGAGCAGGGCGTAGACAAACATCAACCGCCACGCACTGCCACTGCGGGAACCAAATCTTTCCGAATATCGAAGCTTCATCAAGTATACTGTACCCAGAATTTCAATATAGGGATGTCGATGTGCTTCATGTGCCACCAAATCTCGAAGGTGGATGGTAGGATAGGGATCAAACTCTAAAGGTCCAATTTGACCTACACCCTCCGCCAACAATCTTCGATCGATATTACCAACGCTTGCAACGGAGATCAGGATAATCTTGAACATCCGGACAAGGATGAACGCAGATGTCAACACGAACCTATCAGTCGAGTATATGGCAGTCGAAGAAGAATCTGGTGAGGATTTCTGCCTTTAGGCGAATTGGAATGGAAAGCTTGAAAACTTACGATGCCCATTCCAAAGCAAGAAGCAAAACATTCGACGTCGCTGGCTTCGTGCGATACACCCCTTTATAGATTTGTCTTCGGAAACAAAACATCACAACAAGAAGCTTGACCAAAATGATCACAATGATTCCAGTGAGGAAAGCACATACTCGTAACATGATAGGGAAGGTTCCCTGCCAGAGGAACAAAAACACGATAAAGCCAACTACGGTACCCAGCAAGATAGAGGACACCAGACTCCCCCAGAAGAGAGAGCCGGTCAATATCGTAACTGTGTCGGGGGCTTCGCGGTATTTTTGAAAGGTTGGCGAACGGAGAGAGGGGATGACACCAGCTCGAAGCTCAAGAATTGTAGTAGTCACTCCGGGAAGATATAGTAAAGCCAAACGTAGTGACGCTAATACTGCCAGGACCGTTCCAACTTGAAGTGGCACTGTGATCATCCACAGTTCTTCGGGGTACATGGATTCCACCGCCTTGTAGATGGCTGCTTCGAGTTGTGCCTCGACAGCCGATTGCATACCAGTCGCATTGAATCCAGCACTCTCGATGAGTTGATATGCGAGGTCAGGTTGTTGGTCAGAAAGTTCTGGCGTCTCGGCGAGAATACATAGAGCTTCTTCTGGGTTCAGACTACCGCTACATTCGTAGCCTCCTTGACTGTCCTTGGAACACGAATTGTCAAGGAGAGGTGACCCCTTGACAGATTTCAGCTCGTCGCACTGGGCGAGCAGCGAGCTTTGGCCAGAGGTGATGGTCGGTATGGAGGATCCAAAGACATTTGTCAACTGGGTAGTCGCATTCTTTGTGTCTGTCATCGCAAAGCCCATGTCGACAATGTCACTCATTAACCAGTCTGCCTGTAAAGCGAATTTCTCAGCACCAAAGTTCACCGTCGCACTACGGATGAGGTCAGCACCCAAAAATAGAATGAAGAAACAGATCGATAGTTGGGTAAAGTTGCTTGCCAATAGACGGGTGGAATACCAGATTCCCTCTTTGTCAAAGACAGACCGATCACGAATCCGTCCCCAAAGCCAAAAGAAGCCACCTTCGCGTGATTTCGATTCACCATTCAATGCGAATGCTGACAGTCCATGACCGAAGTAAGTCTTGACGACAGACGAACTGACTTCGCTATCCATAAGTGCCATGGCATTACTCACAAGCTGGTTGGATTTATGTGCTCCAGCGGACTTGACACATAGTTCTCTTGTAAGTGGTGCAAACCCCAACCGTCGTCCCCAGGCAGACTTTTCCATAAAGTTGTCAGGATATGCGATCGCCACGAAATTGCAGAGATGGAAATAGGCTGTCACACATGCAAGGACTTTTGACAATGCAACCATGTAAACAAAGTAGAATCGGTCCTCCAGTTGAAAATATGGTTCATGTTCTCCTTCATCGTCACGACTTAGGATAGCACCAAGGACATAAGGAAATACCATGACGTATAAGGCTCCAATGAGGGGTAAACGTTTGCGATAATTTCCAACGTAATTCCCAAGGGAACCGACTGCGATAGAGACGATCCCGACACCTGCGAAAAATAGATATCGACTCAACCATCCAGTGACGGAAGCCTGGACTTCACATTTGAAGGATTCAGCATTTTCATACCATTTTCTTCCTCTTTCAATCGCCGTAGGGCATTTTGTATCGTCACTGACTTGGAAAGCGAATGCGAAAAGGCTGAACAAAACACAACCCCAAAGGGAGACTGCTAATCCTGTTGAAGAGACGAAACGAAACGAATGATCAGTCCATGTCAAAAGACACGAGGAATACAGTAACGGCACTAGTCCAGCTACAGTATATAGGCCCCCCTCTAAACGCAAGATAATTTGACGTACCCTTTGAGCGGTAAGTTCCCGCTTGGATATCAATTTCAGGAGCTGAATACATATGGTTGAGTGTATCGACACCTCTCTCTGATGGCTTTCCCAATCCACCATCGTCACCAGGAGAAAGCGCCGATGATGTACCATGGTTCAAGAATGTCGTCGATTCACGGTCCACCGGATGATGACTTGTGGTGGTGGTGCTCTGTCGACGGGAAGAATGATTGAGGAGTTCATCGACTCGATGTTTTCCAAATATATCCTCCATGGACGTAGAAACTCGAACTTCACTATTGATATCGTAGAGGTCGATATCGGCCGTCAATGCCTTCGCAAACGTCAAGACGTTGAAATCCGATCCCATTCCTCCGGACGATTCTTTAGCAGCCTGAAACATTTCTGATACCAGCGCCTTGTTGTTGGCCATTCGGGTCTCTCCATAGGTTAACAACATCCGTTTGATTAATTCAGGGCTTAGAGCCTGATCAGAGTTTCGATCTCCAGTAACATCATGAAGGATGATCTGCAAAACCTTGTGTAAGAGATACTCGGGGGGTGCAATGGACCCCTCCACGAGTTTCGTTCCCTGTGTTACCGCCGCTGCCTTCAATAGCGTAGGGATCAAGAGCATAGCGGTCAATTCCATCAAATCAATAACCTCGCCTTCGCCATCCGATCCACCCATACCTTGTAGAATCGTCCATCGGACTTCCTCTACCGTTACTTCAATCCCAAATCGAGATCGCAAATACGCTTTAATGTCTTCTGCTTGGATACTTCCATCCTGTCGTAGCTGAGTCCCCGTCTGATGCAAGGCGGAAATATATTCCAATTCCTTAACATCGGCGTTAGCGCCGATGGGGCGATCGAATTGGACCATTTGAACGTGTTTTGGAGAACAATAACGCAATCCTCCCTCGGCGGGACGGTGTCACATGATCCTTCCCCCGCAACGGCTTCAAGAAAGCGAAGCGAAGCTATGTTGCTGTCTCTGAATGGGCCCGCGTTCTTGAAGCCTATGCAGGATCGACGTAGGAAAGTACGATCAACGGGTCTAACTTTGTCCTTACAAGACCCATATACGGAAGCTACACACGCTCAACGTCACTATCAAAATTGGTGTCGCAGATTCCATTTCGAAGATTCCTGACAGAAAAGCGTGACCGACTTTCGACATGTTCGATTAACAGCGGATTGACTTGACTTTGCACGTAGAGAAATAACTTCCGGAGAATGAAACGACGACGACTACAACAAGATCATCCATTCCGTTCACCTGACGATGGGAGAGATATCCTATCTTGCAAATGAGGAAGAGGAGGAGGAGGAGGAGGACGACGACGACGACGACGAAAACGGAAATATTCGGAACGATGATGTTGATCGTAACTATTGTCGTATTGACTGTGATGCGATATGGGTGGGTATGGTCAGTCATACTGCCTACCGGTCGGGAATGGTTGGAGGAATCCGAGCTTCACTTGTCAAGAAGAAACTGCAATCCATGTACACACACACCCTACAACCAACCGTGCCACATAACAAAAAAGACCCCCGACTGATTAGCAACCCAAACTTCGTATGGATAACTCAACACGATTTTTGTTCCGTCGCATATTTTTACCATCTTTCACGACTATCTATCGATAGGCCGGCTGCTCTCTCATGCATGGATACCATAGAACAAATGCCCGCAATGTAGCAAAAATTGGAAACGGAATTCTCCGGGACATGTGAAAATGGACGAAATGTAACTGTCGCATCTTCGAAACCTCTGTAGAGGCAACCGTTTCGTACTATAGAAATCACGAATACCATTCCGAAAAGGAAGGAAAAGTTTTTCATACACAACAACCTAATTACAACAAAAGAAATCAATTACTACTACGATGCTGGTGATCGGATTATAACGTCGGGAAGAAATGCCCTGAAGAGAAGTCCCTTACATATCGTTCTACGGAAGACTAGATTAGCGCAATATGAGAGGGACCGGACCTCTCCCATCTCTCTTATGTGCTTTTTTTGTTGTTTTGGGTTTCGTTTTCTAGCAACTCGGTGCATTCATAATGGGATCAGTGGGTGCATAATGTGTATTGACATTCTCTACGAACAATGGCTCAGCAGGCGGATGTGTCTTTAGTTTGACTGGCATACTCGTGACCGGTTCATCCTGGCCATCATTCAACATTTCTTCCTTCATCATGAGACAGTATCGTCGTTCATGACATCCATAGGCATGGGGAGTTAATTCAATGACATTATTGAGTGGAATACTGACATAGGGTGCCTCACGACGATCCAATCCCATGAAATAGGCGTAAAGGATACGCAAAATCCCCTGATGGCCTACCACCAAAACAGGTTCTCTCGTTCGTTCCATCTCTTGTGCCAATGGTTCCAATCGGAGTGTTACATCCATGTACGACTCGCCTAATTGACAAAGTGAATGACATAGAAACGAACAAGGCAGATGAGTATCGGGGGGCAAAACAAAACGAAAGATGATTAATCTTTCGAAAAAAAAGGGACCGGGGGTTAGGTGATTCACGTACCACGAGGATATCGATATGCCAATTTATCTTGTTGTCTTCGTTCAAATTCTTCGGGGAAGATCTTTTCAATTTCCGAATAGGTCATCCCATCACAAACTCCGGCATATAATTCATCTAAATTCCTTCGGGGCATACGACGGAATTGGACCCATTCCCCCGTCTCACCATTATCAAAGGTATAATCAAAGACAGTATGTTCAATAAATTGTGCCGTCTCCTTCGTCCTCCGTAACGTCGATGTCCACAATCGACACGGGCGTTCCTTCTTCTCACCATTCTCCGTCCCGTTACTACCTCCTCCACGGGCAATATGTTCCTTGGCAAATTGTGCCAATCGACGTGCGTATTCGACACCTGCGGGTGTGAGTCCTGAATCACCACCAATCTTTCCCAATAAGTTATATTCTGATTGTCCATGTCGGGTCAAGAAAAAGGTCCGTGGTAGGGTATGTAAATTCATCACGAAATGGACTACCTTCAAGGGCAAGTATCCACGAATCGCATGGACGATGAATTGTTTCGAATTAATAATCTTCACAAAGGGTCCATCCTTTTCATGGACGGGTTCATATACCTTCGTATAATTCGCACGACGCATTTTAAAATCTGCTACAGCTTCTTCTGGGTCCATATCCTTATAATCAGGTGTTGATAATTTCACCTTGCGAATGTTTTCATCCAATAACTGTTTTTTGAGTTATGTGTGTGTGTGTGTCCGACCATAAAGAGGAGAGAGATAGAGGCGGTCCCCCAACGACAAAAAAAACAACAAATGAGTGGCATTGTCCTTTACACAAAAACACAATTGGTATCACATGTTCGAGCTAGGGTCATCTTTTCCATTCCAGAATTCCAAAGAGTAACCTCAGTTTTTCCTCAGTATCCTAACGTACCGTTTCTTGATCACAAATGGATTCGACGAACATCCGTTTCACACGAATATTTGCTTCATCTAAGGTCCGTAAAATATATTGTCTACGTTCTGTGGTAGAATTCGTCGCATCGAATGCGGCGACACGGACTCCATCCTGTTGGATATATTCAATCAAATCTGCCAAGGCTGCATCACATGCCATACTTCTTGCTGCTAATCCTTGTTCATTTTCTGGATCATAGAAAGATGCCGATTGTTGTGCACCACATAATTGTCTTCGATAATCACCGACATTAAATATTTGTGACGGAATATCATGAAAGAAGGATAAGAAACGACAAATCCGTTTCGCAATATGTGTCTTCCCTGTTGCTGGTAATCCGACCATAATAATCACCAATTTATCACTCGCCGTACTACCAATGACCTCAAGGGGGGCAGCATTCTCACCCTCCGGTAAGACATGTGGTAAGGGATTATCGACACCAAACAATGACCACTTATCTCCACTAGAACTCTTACTCAACGTCGTCGCTGGATGTCCTGCTAAGGAAATCCCCCCACGAGTCGAATCGTTCGTAGTACTATTTGCGGACATGATTTGTTTTTTAGGTACCGTCTTTTAGTTTGATGAATGTGATATGTATTCCTAACTGTATTGTTGTGCTATGAGAGAGCTTTAGAACGACGACTGGGCATCAACCTTGTGACTTTGGGTGTCATCCGTCAGACATTGTGAAGCCAACGGTCGTTGGTGTTTTTTCGTACGAATCTCCCAACTGGAACGTCCGCGAAGAAGCCTTTAGCCGTTATATAATAGCGTTACAATGCAGGATATGCCGGCGCAAAAGTTTAAATATAGAGACTATTGCACATGAATGCATTGTCCGTTCGACGCCGTTCTCACTGGTACCCCGGTCATCTGCCGTCACGGAATAGTCCTCGATGTTTCGGAGCACGAAGTAAAAAAAGTGCCACGGCACAGAAAAAAAGGTGCCAGCACTCGGAATCTCGAGTACTTTGTTTCCGGGAAAGATGACGTCGAAGAGGGAAAAGACACACGGGCGGTAGACCCCTTTTCGACTGCCTGACGGTTGTCAAAAAGGATTACTGGGTTGAGACAACTCCAGCAAGAGGTGTGGCTGGTAGTATC
>Ga0194115_10004101_pt1 | contig 15948 bp, 24 predicted proteins | sample TA2MahsurfametaG_3_FD_148656 | JGI IMG/M metagenome (GOLD analysis project Ga0194115, IMG submission 148656) | Freshwater microbial communities from Lake Tanganyika, Tanzania - TA2015002 Mahale S4 surface | ecosystem: Environmental > Aquatic > Freshwater > Lake | place: Tanzania: Lake...
GGTGCTGGAAAGCAGGTGGAAGTGGTGGGGGATATTCTTTCTGGAAAGACGATATAGGATACTCAACTGCAGCTGCTGCTGGATTAACTGCTGGTACGATTACTCCTACTGGTGCTTCTGTGAATACAAAGAGTGGGTTTAGTATTATAAATTTCAGTAGTCAATCATCTAATGGTAATTATTCAGTATCTCACGGATTGAACAACATTCCAAAATTTATTATTATGAAATCTCGCACTAGAAACGGTGGGCCCTGGTGGGTATATCATTCAAGCACAACGGATACAGTCACAAAATATTTACAATTAAGCACAACGGGTGCAACAATAACCAACTCTAACGGTGGTAATGATAATATATGGGGAAGTTCTTTACCATCAAGTTCAACCTTTGGATTTAGTACAGGAGCAGGGCAAGCACATACTACAAATGAAACTGTGATTGCTTACCTGTGGGCAGAAATCCCCGGTTTCAGTAAATTTGGTATATACGCCGGAAATAATTCTGCAGATGGTCCATTTATCAATCTAGGATTTAAACCGGCACTTTTTATGCACAAAGATATAACAACAGGTGGAACAAATAGAAACTGGCTTGTTTGGGATAAAGAAAGAAATACTTATAATCCTATGGGTACAATTGGATTTTGGAATTTATCAACAGGTGATTCTACAGATTCAGCAAGCACTGGACACATTATTGATTTTGTCAGCAATGGAGTTAAAATTAGAAATAATAATACCAATATAAATCCATCAAGTACAAATTTCATATACGCTGCTTGGGCAGAAGCACCAGCACAAAATCTCTTCGGCGGACAATCAAACGCACGATGATATAAATAATTAAAAAGATTATAAAATGACAAGAGCATCAGACGTTGCCAATTTTACATCTGGGGTAAATTCAAAAGACTTAAATGTATCCGGTATTGTAACTGCTACTGGTGGATTTAATATTGGTATTCAATCTGGTGGAATTAACGTAACAACAGGTGTAGTAACTTCATTAAATTTTGTAGGAACTGGAAATTCAATTAGTTATAATCCTTCAACTAAAACAGTTAATATCAGTATTACTGGAGGTGTTGGTCTTGCAACTGCAGGAAATGCAAATATTGGTTTAGGTGCAACAATTCTTGATTTCCGTGGAGCAGGAATTTCAACAATTACAGTATCCTCTGGAATTGCAACAATTAATATTACTGGTGGTGGAAGTGGAATTAGTGGAATTGGTATAAATAGCGGTGGATCCTTAATTGGATCCGGAGTTACTGCATTGAACTTTATTACAGGGACCACTGGAACTGCAACTACATTGTCATATAACTCCACATCAAATACTGTTGATGTTACAATTCCAAATCCACAATTAACAGCAACAGCTTCGCAAATTTACGTATACTCTTCCATATTCTACTAATAAAAATGGCAACTCCCAATCTTTTATCACTAACTACAATTAATGGAGTGACTACAGCTATTACGTTGAGTACAACAAATGTTACCACTTTAGTTTCTAATCCTGCAAGTTCCAATAAAATTTTTAAATTAGAATCTATTATTATAGGTAACATTGATGGTACAAACTCAGCAGATATAACTGTGAAATATCACGAATCCGCTGCTGGAGCAGGAACTTCTGTTCCAATTGTAAGTACAGTGACAGTTCCTCCGGATGCAGCAATTAACATTATCGACAAAACATCATTTATTTACTTAATGGAAAACAAATCAATTACTGTACAGGCTAGTGCTGCTGATGATTTAACGGCTATTTGCTCGTATGAAACATTGACGTAAATAAATGGAAAAGTGTACTCGTAGATATATTAATGGTGGATATATTGGAATTTCCTATGAACAAACACAGGACGTTTGTTTTAATTTTTTAAAAATATGTCTTCCATTGAACTCTACAAATGGAACAACCGCAAATATTGCTGATTTATCTTCCAACAATATTACTGTAACTAATAACTCAGTCTCTTGGGATTCTTCTAGATCTGATAAATATTATGACGGAGCCTCCTCTTTTGATGGATCTAGCAAGTATTTAACTGCAGATTCAACATCTAGTCACGGCATAGTAGGTGGAACAAATGCAGCTTTTTTAATAGAATCTTATGTTTATACGACAAATGTAGGGTCTGGTAATAGAACAATCTATGAACAAAGAGAGTCTGCATCATCTAACATAAAACTATATACAAATGGAAATAAATTAGCAATTGATATTAATAGTCATAATATTCTTACTGCAGTATCATCTATTACAGCAAATCAGTGGATTCATGTTGCCGCACAACGAAATTCAAATTATATAAATTTATTTGTAAATGGAACATCAATTGGATCTACTAGTTTTACCGGAATTATAACAGCATCTAATGTCAGTATTGGAAAAAGTGCTGGCAACAACAGTGAATACTGGAGTGGATATATTCAAGATTTTAAAGTATATTCTGGAATTGCAAAGTATCTTGGAGATTTTTCACCACCAGCTCCTGCAACTAGCAACACTAAAAGATATCCATCTGGAGTTTATTCACTAAGTTAAAAAAATGAGCTCATCCATATACAGAAGAATATTTACAAATAATCAAAGATCTACCTTCAATGAAGGGGGTGATTATGAAATTACTAGAGTTGCTCTAGGATCTAATTCTACAGAATCAGATGATTTTAAACAGTTAAAAGATGATGTTCAATACATTGGAAGAAATCCAATGGGTGCAAAAAATTATTATACGTATAATACTTATTCCATAGAAAGAGAAAGAATTAAAGGAATAGGAATTGGTTCTATAACATCCGTCACAAGTTCAAGTGGAACAGTATTTGGACCATCCCTCGAAACATTTGTAACTGATGGTATACCAGGTCAAGGTGGAAGTTCACCAGTTCCTACTATAGAAACAACAAACGTTGCATTTAGACTATCTGACACGGGAAATTACAGTGAGATTCAATATACAAACAATAAAGGAGTTACATGGTCAAATTCTGCTGGAGTAACTCTCGGATACGGTATTTATGATTGGGCAAATAATAGAAGTAATAAAATTGCAATTTATTCTATGGGTGGAAATTATGAGGTTAGACGATTAGCTTGGGCGACGGTTACTGGTGGAGTTCCTTCATGGACAACATCGTCAGAGGCAGTTCTTTGTCTTGCTGGAAATGCAAATGATTTACTTCTAACAGGAAAAGCAACTTCAATTCATAGATCAACTAGTTGGTCTCCCCCAGGAACTTCTGTAGCTACTTTAGCCGCAGATCCATATACGATGGCAATAGATAATGGATCTACTACTGCTGCAACGTGTATTGCTTTTACTTATGCTGGATTGTTATATAGAAGTACTAATGGAGGACAAAATTGGTCTTTAGTATCTTCTTCAACTTTACCTAATTTTAATTTTAGTGGAGTTAGTAGAAGGTCTTGTATTTATCATGTACCATCTGGATATTTTTATGTCGTAAATATTTCGGGTGGAATATCTAAAATTTACAGAAGTTCTGATGGATTAAATTGGACTCTAATATCTGAAGTTTCATCTGGAGAAGAAAGTGGTTTTACTGCTCTTGTTGCTAGTAAGAGTTTAATAAACGCATATGGTTCTAGATTTTGGCAGAGTGGAGATGGATATCAATGGTCTATGATACGAGGGACCACTACTAATTTTTGGCAAGCGGGGTGGGGTGTTGCAGGATATGCCTCTTTCGATGATACGGGATGGTACGGAGAGTCTACAAAACCCGGCGGTAATGGAAGAAATCCAGCTTATGGAACTTTCGGTTCCTTTACTGAAATTACTACAAACGAAACTTCTGGATATGATAATATCCTAGTCGGACTCTCTTCTCATCTAGTCAAAAGAAGTGATGCTACTGGAAGTCCATCAAGTATTAGGGGTAATGTTCATCTTTTAGATAGAAAAAATAAAAAAATTTATTTACAAAATGTTTCTGGATCCTGGTCAACAAGTTCCAGTGAAAAAACAATAGTTAGTGATGAGGGATTTTCCGATCAATTTACTGGAATCAAAGTTGGTGCAAATGGAGCAGCAATATATTCTAATTTTTCAAATTTATCAAATTTTACATATGATGTATTTTTTAAATTTACAAATTCTGGAACTAGTTCTTCAAATCAAATATTGTTAGACACTAGAAATACTTTAAATACTCAAGGATTTTTCACAATAGTTAATTCAAGTGGGAATTTGGTAATTTTTAATTCTACAGGAACCTCTTCAACTACTCTTTATAGTTCTATTGATACGGAATGGCACCATCTTAGAATTACACCAACCGTATCATATCTAGACAATACATCCATTTCTCATGGATTTACTGTTAGTAGTGGACCGAGAGTTTCTTTAGGATCTAGTACAAACGGTAATTTTTCAGTTAGTGGAAAAGTACATAACTTTAGATTAGTAGGAACAACTCTTTTAAATCCAGGAGAAAATTATTTGAAAAATACATTGTCTAAAGTCACCAAAACATATTCATCAAATCAACCAACAAGTTATTAAAAAAATGTTCAACAAATTTGTAGGAAATGTAGCAGGATCGCTAAAAAACGATAAACAAAAATCTGGGATTTGGAATATTAATGATGTTAGTTCTCTAAAGACAAAAAATGAGACTAAGGGAAAAACTTGGTATTCTGATAATATTATTCAAGATTATCAAGTTTTATATGTTCCGTTGGATAATACTAGTTGGGATGCATATGGATCTGGCGGATCCAGTGTCGGCATAGTAACCGCAGCTCCCAATGCTTCGGTTGGATTTGCAACTACATCTCCATCAAATAATTTTGGAATTAGAGGATCCATGTACAATGATGCTGGTCAATCGGATAGATTCATAACCATTCCAGCAAATTCTAATTTTTCTTTGGGATCTTCTGATTTTACAATTGATATATTCATTAATAGAACATCAACTGGGTGGTTCGAAGGTGGAACTGTTGTAGAAGCAAGAAATACCTCAACAAATCAAGGACCTTGGTATATTGAATATGCTGCAAATCAAGGAAATTCACTTCCAACTTTATATGTTGATAATAGTAACGGCGCAAATGTTTTTCAAGCTTTTCAAACAACAACTCTGTCCGGTTCAACTTGGTATCATTATAGATGGTCTAGGAATGGAAATAAAATGAGAACTTTTACAAATGGTATTCTTCGTAATACCTATGATTTTACTAACCCACATGTTCCAATAAATCAAAATAATCATCCAATTAGAATTGGTTTTGGAGCTAAAGGATATTTTGGACATTTGAGAATTATAAAAGGAATTGGGTTAAATGGAAATGATCTAGGCGATTTTTATAACAATAGATTACCAATATAAATCAATAAATATTCAAATCAAACTCTTTAAAATTATGTTGTATTCTTACCAAAAAAATTATCCACAAAATCTTCCAGAAAGATTTAGATTACCTGACGGTTTAACAATTACAAATTTAAAAGAAAAATCCAATGAAGAACTTTCAGAGTTGGGTTTTTTTGGACCTTACGAAATACCTGTTTATGACCCATCAAATGAAAAAATAAATTGGAATGGATCTGGATTTGATATTATTCCTTTTACTGAAGATGAAAAAAATGGCGCACTTGCAGAACAATGGAGAAATGTGAGATCTAAAAGAGATCAACTTTTGAGTAAAACAGATTGGTCTGTTTTACCAGATTCTCAATTAAGCGAAACTAAAAAAAATGAATTTTTATCTTATAGGCAATATTTAAGAAATATTCCACAACAGTTTTCTAGTCCAAATAAAATTACATGGCCAGAAATGCCACAACCAATAGATCTTCCTTATTGATAAATTAATTATTTTTTAAAACTAACAGTATTAATTGTATCATTATCAGCCTGATACCATCCTGTAGCAATATATTTTTTTTCTTCTGGACTATTTCCCCTATGAAGATGGGTAAACCCTGCGGGCCAAATTAATACTGTTCCTTTTTGAGGTTTATATCTTTTATTGTAAAAGTAAAATTCTGTTTCACCTTTATCTTTTACTGTATTTAAATAAACCATCCACACTAAGGTTCTAGAACTGTTTATCCAACTAGTATTTTCTGAATGAAAATTATGAAATCCCCCAGTAGGAGGTTCTGTTACTTGCAAATTTACTCTAGTGCTAACAAAATTATAATAAGAAAGACACGTATATTCTTGCACATACTTAAGTAAACATTGGTTTACTCCTTCCATGAGAAAATGTGCTTCATGGGGATTAAAAGATTCGAGTGATATTAGTTTGTCATTGATATTTTTATTTTTTCTAAAAATAACATTCTCCGACTTATCACAATATTCACACAAAAATTCCATAAAATCATCGTGAAATACATTATCAAACTTTCCAATAAAATTTTCAAATGAACAGTCAAAGGATTCATTTATTGGCAAGTTATTTTCCATAAAATTTGACATATAGTTTATTTTACATTATAATTATATTTTTTAAGACTGTCAACAATGAAGGTAGCTATTATTGGAAAAGGTACATCATCTATTATAACAGCTTTAAAATGTGTCTCTCATAACATTGATGTTGAAATTTACTATGATCCAAATATACCTTACGTTAACGTTGGAGAAACTACGACTCCTGTAGTTTCAGAACTACTAAGGAACGTGACGGGAGTTAGTATTTCTGAATTATATCAAAAAGGAATTGCTGCTATTAAAACCGGAATTAAATTTATTGATTGGGGTAAAAATGATGTCTTTTATCATAATTTTGAAAATGCAATGTCAATGCAATTCGAAACCAACAAATTTAATCCTTTTGTTCACCAAATTCTAGAAGAAAAAGGATTTGTTACTTACATAGCAGAAAATGTAAAAGAATATAAAATTATTGATAATCAGGTAATTATTAATAATAGAATTTACGACTTTGTAATATTTTGTACAGGATTTTCTGATCATGACGAATATTATCCAGCATATATCAAATCAGTTAATTCTGGAATTCTTTACGTGCAAAATCATGTAGAAACAGATGAGACTTATTCCATCCATAAAGCAACAGAAGATGGTTGGCAATTTGGACTTCCTTTCCCGAAATTTAAAATAACAAAATGTGGTTATCTATATGATTCTACTATTTCTGATCCAAAAGAAATGGAAGAAAAAGTTAACAAGTTTGAAAACTGTAATGTAGTCAATCATATACATTGGAAACAGAAATATGCAAAAAATTTATTACAAAATAAGTACTGCGCCTATAATGGAAACAGATTATTTTTCTTTGAACCTTTACAAGCTTTGAGTTTGCATTATTATGAGATATTTGCTGAAATCATATGTGCTTATTTAAAATTTAAAGATATTAGTTATTTTTATGCCGCTAATAATCAATATCATTTTGGTATTTGGCAACAACAATTAACCCTTGCACATCATTACAGATATGGTTCCAAATATAAAACAGATTTTTGGAATCAAATTTCCAAAGAATCGGAACTTTTTATAGACAAAACACCAATTCGTTCAACCGATATTCTATTGGATAATATGATTGGAGATTATTTAATAAGAACTTCAAGTTATTCAACGATTGGTCCTATGCAAAAAAATGATTGTAAACAACTTTATTGTGGATTTAGTGGAGAGCAATATGAAGATATTTACAAAAAATATACTAAAAAATTAGAAGACTTTAATAACACAGTATGGTCAAATGATCCATATGAAAATTTTTATGAATAATTCTATGTATTTTTATAGAGATAATTTTTTTGATGACATAGAGAAAATAAGAAAAATTGGATTAGAAACTAATTATAATATAAGTAATTTTGAGTATGGATGGAAAGGATTTAGATCCGATTCAATAAAAATTAATTCAATTAATGAATTAATTTTAGATGAAGTTTGCAGTTTTTTTGATACCGAAAAATCCAAATTTAAAATAAATTCTTTCTTTCACTATTCTTTAGAAAAAACAAAAGAGGAATGTATTCCTTCTTTTGAAGTTTATAAATGGCATACTGATGGTTGTGTTTATGCTGGAGTTGTTTATCTAATGCCACAACCACAAAAAAACTCAGGAACAATTTTAATTAAAAATAATCAACAAATAAAAATTGAAAATATTTACAATAGAATATTATTTTATGATGCAAATCTTTTACACGGTCCAGAAAATTTATTTGGCAAAAATTTGTACGATGGTAGATTAATAATTAGTTTCTTTATTGAGTTTATATAAATAATTAAAAAGATTATAAAATGACAAAGGCACGGGATATATCTCGTTATGGTTTAGGTGTAGGAATTCAATCTGCAAGTTCTGTTATTGCTGGTGTTGGCATAACTCAACTGAATTTTATTGGCACTGGAAACACCTTTAGAGTTTCAGGCGGCACCGTTGACATCAGTATTCAAGGTGGTGGTGGTATTGGTATTCAATCGGGTGGTTCTCAAATTGGTACAGGTGTTACTCAATTAAACTTTATTGGTACTGGAAACACCTTTAGATTATCCAATGGAACTGTTGATGTAAGTATTCAAGGTGGTGGGGGTGGAGTTTCTACAACTGGTATTTTATCGTGCAGAGGAGTTGCGAATTCATCATTAATTTTTGAAAGCATTACACTTGATGATAGTTTTAATCAGGGAACAAATTACGCAATGATTGGACCAATCACAGTTACAGGTTCAGCTACTACTGTAACTGTAGGTGCTGGTGTATCCTACGTTATTATTTAAAGGAGGGATTATGTCAGTACTTAGAGTTCAAAAAATAACAAATGAAGCAGGAACAGGACCTGTAGAGTTTACAAAAGGAGTTACTTTTCCAGCAACTCAAAATTTTACTGAAAGCAATATGATAATTAATGCTTCGTCTGGAATTGCTACCGTAACTTTTTTAAATGCTGATAATATAAATGTATCAGGTACAATGACTGCAACGACTTTTGTTGGAAATGGAGCACGAATTACTAATGTACCTGGAACTCCTTCAGGAAAAGTTATCGCACTTCACCTTATTAGTTGAGGAACAATTATGCCATCACAAATTAGAGTAGATAGTATTTCAGACTTAAATGGTACAGGTGCAGTAGAATTAACTTATGGTGCCACAATTCCATCTACTGCAAAAATTAATATCCAAGGAAATATTAATATTTCTGGAGTTTCTACAGTAGGGTTTTTAACAGCATCAAATGCAAATATCACAGGAATTGTAACCGCAACGTCTTTTGTTGGAAATGGTTCTGGGTTAACTGGAATTAATGTTGCTTCTGCAGCAAAATCTATTGCTTTTGCAATTATAGGTGGTTAAAAATGGCACGTCTTAGAGTTAATACAATTGTAGACAGAAATGATAATGGGCAACCATCTTTAACTTACGGTGCTACAATTCCAACAGGTCAAAAAACTAATGTTCAAGGAAACATTAATATTTCTGGAGTTTCTACAGTAGGTTTTGTAACATCTTCGTTGGGCGTAAATGTATCCGGAATTATAACTGCAACGTCCTTTATTGGAAATGGTTCTGGACTACAAGGAATTCCTACAGCAACAGTTTCAAAAGCAATAGCATTAAAAATCTTAATGGATCCATTGCCATTTAGGTCATGAGAGTAAAAACTGATTCGGTTGTAAGTAGAAATGGCAATGATAGCGTAACGTTTCTAGATGAAGTTTCTTTTCCACCCACTGGAAAAACCAACGTCCAAGGAAATATTAATATTTCTGGAGTTTCTACGGTTGGATTTTTGACAACATCAAATGCAAACATGGGGATTATAACTGCAACGTCCCTTATTGGAAATGGATCTGAACTAACAAATGTACCAACAGTAACGATATCTAGATCATTTGCACTCAAACTAATTATATCAGATCCTCCGTTAAGATCATAAACGTTTATAAATAATCAAAGTAAATTAACAAATTTATAAAGAATTATGGCGGCCCCGAATATTGTAGGCGTAACAACTATTCTTGGTATTACTACCTCATTAACACTCACAACTTCATCACAAACTATTCTCAGCAATCCTGCTAGTAGTGGAAAAGTATACAAAGTTAATGTAATCACTGCGGCAAATAACAGTGCTTCTACAGCTAACGTTACAATTAGATATAATCAAGGTGCTGCGGGTGCAGGAACCACAATTGCAATTGCAAATGGTATCGATATTGCCACCAAGTCATCTCTTGTTGTGCTAGATAAAGCATCTTCAATTTACTTAGAAGAGGCCCGTTCACTAACTGCTTTAGCGAGTGCAAATACTTCCATTGATTTGGTAGTTTCTTACGAAGACATCACTAATCTTTGATATTAAATAAAGGAGAATTACAATGGTAGATCCAATAGCACTTTATTCACATCAAGGACAAGAACCACAACCACTTCCCCATGAAATCTTTTGGCAAGAACCTTGGGGTTCAGTTACATACAGAACTGGAGTTGATTCCTTTACTGATGAAGAACTTGTGAAAGCAGGTTATACTGGACCTTTTACAAAACCTGAGTTTAATTCTGAGATTGAAACTCAAGAATGGGATTCTGAAGTTGGTGATTGGGTAACTACACCAATTCCTGATGAATTTTTATGGGGAAGATTGAGGCAAGAAAGAAATTTTAAACTTATGATATCAGATAGAACACAACTTGCAGATGCACCTTTAACAAGTGCTAAAAAGACTGCATGGGCTACTTATCGCCAAGCACTGAGAGATCTTCCAACAAACACTGAAGATCCTAGGAATGTAATTTGGCCATCTCAACCAGAATAAACTATGACTCGTTTTAGACCGGCAAATTTAAATAAAAGATTAGTAAGTTCTACTGGTGGTAATGGTGGAGTTATTGGACCAAATAAAACACCCTATTGTTTAAGTTGTGATCCCTGTGCAACACTTACTTTGGGGCATAGATATGTTGGTTCTGGTAGAGGTAGTTGTACAGGAAGATTTACCTTAAAAGAATCATTTACTGGAAAAAAATTTAATTGTAATGTTGTTCCCACCGATTGTGCCGGTAATTTTATTTGTTGCGGGCCAGGAACAACCAAATGGTTTGTTGCACCTTCTTGCACAGAAGTAATAAGATGTTGGCTTAATCGTAATAATGCTGTTACTGTTGCAAACTCTTGTATGGGTTCTTGTGGATGGTTTGTTCCCGATGCAACTGTGCTTGGCAATGGTTATCTTTGTAGATCTTATTGGGACCCCACCACCAACGAGCAGTACTGGTCAAGTAGTGAGGACGGTTACGGCGCCGGTTATCGCGTGAGTATGTTTAATGGTGTTCTCAGCCCCTACGCTGTGTCTGGTTTTGAGTTCCATGTCCGGGCCTTCAGGTGTACCGCAACATAAATTTTACACAATAATAGTTTAATGATTAAATCTAAATATTATTTAATAAAAAATAGATTGAAAATACTATGAACTTAATGCCTATTTACTCTATTCCATTTTGGCAAAGTGAGTATCCAGACTTCGAACAAAAAAAAGAAATTATTTTAGATGCTTGTAAAAGATATAGGCAAGAAAATCCATCTTCAGAGACAAAATCAAATGTTAGTGGATATCAATCACCTAAATTTCTTCATGCAAAAGAAGAATTAGCACCACTTTTTGAATACATTTGTCAGATGGCATTTAAAGCATGTGCAGACCTCGATTTTATCGATTGCGACATTGCTCTCACCGACTCTTGGATTAATATCAATGATAGTCGGCAATGTATGAATAGAGAACATGTGCATGGAGAAGTTTTTTCTGGTGTGTTCTATCTTCATATACCAGAAGAAAGTGGAAAGTTGGTTCTTCAAAATCCAGCAATTAATCGTATGTGGAAAGGTTGCTACTTAACTTCAGAAAAAAATCAATTTACTGCAGAAAGTATTCGCATCGAACCAGTTGAAGGCAACATTCTTCTTTTTCCTTCATATCTTCCTCATTCGGTGGAAACTAATAATCACGATGAAGAACGTATCTCAATCTCATTTAATATAATTGCATTACCTAAAGGTTCTATTGATCAATAACAAATTTTATTTATAAAATTACACTACAATATAAGTAAAATGAAAATTATTAACCTTGATGGTGGCATTGGAAGAATTATCACAACACTTCCAGCACTTCTTAAATATCACCAAAATCATTCAGATGAAGAATGGTATGTATCAATTATGGGGTGGGATTACGTTCCTCTTGGTATTCCAGAACTTCAAGAAAGAACAATCAATCCAGATACAAAAGGAGTTTGGGAAAACTATTTCATGAAAGTGGATGAAGTAGTTTCTCCAGAACCATATCGTCTCCCAAATTTTTATAAAGGAAAAATATCACTTGCAGAAGCATTTGACGAAATTATTAATGAAACAGAAGAACATGATGATTTAAACTACGAAACGTTAAATCTTTCTCATGCAGAAATTCGTAGAGGACAAGAAATCATCTATTCTGCTTATGAACTGCAAGGTAAAGAGCAAACAATTGTCATTAATCCATATGGTTCTACAGCACAATTATCCCCTATTGGAGTTTATGATGATAGTTTGAGGTCTTTACCAGAAAATATGTTTGATAAACTCTGTGAACTGCTTGCAGACGACTACAACATCATTTATATGGGATATTCACATCTTCTATCTGAAGAAAATAAATTTGTTTATGTTCCACAACCAGAACTCCATATTCGTGAATGGATGGGTGTAATTTCTCAAGTGGATTACTTGATTGGATGTGATACTGTAGGGCAACATATAGCGAGAGCATCTGGAACGAAAGGATGTGTAATTATGGGTGGAACTGACGCAATTAATATGTCATATCCAGACTACTTTAGAATTATCGAAAGACAAAAACCAGTTTATTCGCCTATGAGAATTTCTGGGTATCAATCAAATCTTGCAGAAAGATTAAATAAAGGATGTATTGAATATACAGATGATGAAATTTTAAACATTTATGAAAAAATTAAAGAAGACTTAAAAAATATTTTAAATGAATGAAAATATTATCAATACCTATATTGGCTCACGATACTTCCATTTGCATATTGGAGAATGGAATAATCACTTCCTATAAAATGGAAGAAAGATTTTCTCGCCAAAAACACGACTTTAATTTTAATTGTATATTGAATAATATAAATCATAATCATTTTGATAAAATTATTATTTCATCATATTTTTTAAAAAATTATACTTATTCAATAGATAAAATTAAAGAAAAAATACAACATCTTTCTTATGATGAATAATATTTTTAAAATTTCAAATTTGCAATATCAATGAATATACTAACAAAAGACAAGTATAATAAAGATATTCTTTTAGACTCCACCCAAAAACATCAGATTATGATGGAGTGGGAAAAACCTTATATGGAAGCATGTATTCAAAAACTTCAACCTTTTGGAGATGTTTTAGAGGTTGGATTTGGTCTTGGGTATTCGGCAACAGAAATTCAAAAATTTCCAATTAATTCTTACACTGTAATTGAGTGTGATGAAGAAACTTATAAAAGAGCATTAAAATGGAAAGAAAAATATAATCATCAAATTAATGTTATTTTGGGTAAATGGGAGGAAGTTTATCAAAAATTATCACAATTTGACTGTATATTTTTTGATGATTTTGATTTAAAAACTTTAGAATTATGTAAAGTTAATTCGTCTGTTCCATGTAGAAATATTGATTTTATAAAAAAACTAAAAAATAAATTAAAAAAATATTCAAGATTTTCTTTTTACTGTGCAACTAATGAAAACAGTATTGAGCAGTATAAAAACCAGTGGGAAAATGATTTAAAAAGATATTCGATTAAAATTAACTTTCAAAAATATGAAGCAAAAGTGCCAAAAATTTGCAAATATATAATAGACCAATCTTTATATTGTCCTTTGATTGAAATAAAACAAGTATTTAAATATGAGTAAACCAATTCAAGTTTTTTTACGGCATTGCTATTATTCAAAACTCCAAGAACTTCCAGATCGCACTAGGCCATCTTGGTTTAACAAATATAAAGTATTTCATAATTTTAAAAACACTATAGATTTAAATCTTGCAGAATATCATATTGTTTATGATGAATTTTATGGTGATATAAAAAAAACTTTTCTTGCCAATGAAAAAAATGTAAAAATTATTAATACCGGAAGTGAGTGTGATAGTTTTATCGAGACATTGAATTTTGTTAAATCAAAAAATTATTCTCCAGATACTATCATTTATTTTTTAGAAGATGATTATTTACATCGTCCTAATTGGTGTGAAATATTACTTGAGGGATTTTCCCTTGAACCTGAATATGTGACTTTATATGATTTTGATTATTTTTTAAATGATGAATTTATGTGTAGACTATTTGCAACAAAAAGTACTCATTGGAGAGCAGTACCAGCCACCACAAATACTTTTGCTTGTAAATTCTCAACACTTTTAGAAGATTATGAAGTTCATAAGGAAGCATCTCTAAATGGAATTAAAGAAGAAGAAGGATATCATTTTTCTAAAGATTATGATAAATTTTGGAAGTTATCTCAAGAATATAATAAATATGTGATATCTTGCTTACCCGGATATTCCACTCATTGCGACAATAATCATATATCACCATTTATAGATTGGAGTGAAGTAATAAATCAAAATTTTATTAATGATAATAAAAAGTTTAAATTGAATTATTAAATGAAAATTCACCAAATACTTATAAACTCTGAAAATACCGCACCAAAACTTCCAAAATATATTCAGTTCTGCCAATCTCAGATTAAAAAATTATATCCAAATTATCAATATCATTTATATTCTGGCAAAGAAATAGAAAAAATTATAAAAAATAATTTTCAAAAAGATGTAATTTTATCATACCACTCACTCAAACCTTATGCATACAAAGCAGATTTAGCAAGATATTGTTTATTATATCTTTATGGAGGTCTTTATATTGATCTAAGTCTTTTATGCCTTTCTCCTTTAAACTTGGAGGATGCAAATTTTTTTGCATTTCGTGATTTGACAGAATTTTCTGATCCTTGGTGGGCAATTAATAATGCAATAATCTACGCAAAACCAAAATCGAATGTTATGAAAACTGCAATTGATATAATGGTTCATCATTGCAAAATTCAATTTTATGGAACTTCTGCAATAGATGTTGGAGGACCAACACTTTTAGGGAAAGCAGTTATGAGGTCACAAGAAAATTTTCATAAAGTTTTTACCAACGGTCAAGTAAATCATATAAATTTTAAAAGTTTAAATATTGAAAAAAATATTTTAAAGTCATATGGATATAATTTAAATAAACTGACAGGATTTGTTTTAGATAGGGACAAAAAAATTATTGCTTTAAGAAAACCAAGTAGAGGGGGAGATATTCAATCACTTGGTTTAGAAGGAACAAATAATTATGTTGATATGTGGTTAAATAGAAATGTTTATGATAATTCAATAAAATTTAAAGGTCCAAATTATTTCTATGTTTAATATAATCCTAAATAGTGCATTAAATAATGCAGACAAATGATAGACATCAGTTATGATGAAAATTCTAAAGAGTTTTATCTTTATTTCCAAGGAAAAAGATATAATATAACTGATAAAGAACTTTACAAACTCAAAGACAGATTGAACTCTTTAGAAAATCAATCTTTATCTACACAAGAAAATGGAAATTAAAACCTGCTCTAAATGTGGAACACGATGGATAGCAGGACAACTCTATTGGGCAAATGGAAAACCTGGAAAGGAAGAAGATTTAGCAGGTCTAGTTTGTAATAAAATTAAAGACGCAAACTGCATTAATCCCAAGTTAGGAGATACTACAGGAGAAACTTGGGAAAAAAGATTAAAAAAAATAGATGAGTTTCACGAAAGAATGTTAAATGATCCGGAATTTAATTTATAACTTATCTTTAAACTCAACA
>Ga0194115_10004107_pt1 | contig 15935 bp, 19 predicted proteins | sample TA2MahsurfametaG_3_FD_148656 | JGI IMG/M metagenome (GOLD analysis project Ga0194115, IMG submission 148656) | Freshwater microbial communities from Lake Tanganyika, Tanzania - TA2015002 Mahale S4 surface | ecosystem: Environmental > Aquatic > Freshwater > Lake | place: Tanzania: Lake...
AAGAGTCTTGGAGCCAATGCTTTTCGAGCAGGCGCATACAAGCCTTGCACGTTTCCTATTTTGAAAGAAACAAAGGGGTGGAAAGAGGGTCTTAGAAAAGAAGGTCTTGAACTATTGAAAATTGTCAAGAAGGAGACTGGCCTTCCTATCGTCACTGAGGTAATGGATGCCAGCATGATAGATCAAGTATCTGAGGTCGCAGACGTACTCCAGGTAGGCACAAGGAATTTTCAGAATTATTCCTTATTAGACGCCTTGGGAAAAACTAAAAAACCCATTCTCCTCAAAAGAGGAACATGGGGAACAATCGATGAGATACTCGGATCCTGTGAGAGAATTCTAGTTGGAGGCAATGAAAATCTGGCTATCTGTCTTAGAGGCGTCGTAGGTATGCCAAGCTATAGACACGTTTTTCCAACAGTCAGATGGGCACCAGACCTGATGATGATACCTGCCCTCAAGGAATTTACAAATATTCCTGTAATTTACGACCCAAGCCACTCGACAGGATACAGAAAATTTGTAAAGCCTATTTCCAAAGCCGCTCTCGCTGCAGGAGCCAACGGGCTAATAATTGAATGCCACCCAGAGCCAGACAAGTCAATTAGCGATCCGGCTCAAGCAATAACCTACAGCACTTTGAGTGAGATATTCAATGAACAGCTTGTATGAAAAATTGAAAAGTGACAGAGTAATCATAGCAGGACCTTGCGTCCTCGAGGATTATGAAAAAGCTTTAATGATTGCAAAATTTGCAAGTGAAGTTTGCAAAAAATACGGATTTACTTACGTCTTCAAAGCCTCTTTCGATAAAGCCAATAGAACTTCAATAAACTCCTACAGAGGTACAGGAATAGAGAAGGGAATAGAAATATTCAAGGAGCTGAAGAAAGACTTTAGTGTGCTTACAGACATCCACACTCCCGATCAAGCAGACACAATAGCTGAGCATGTTGACATAATACAGATACCTGCATTTCTGTGTAGACAAACAGATATGCTTACAGCAGCGGCTCAAACAGGTAAAATTGTCAACATAAAAAAATTCCAAATGCTGGCGGGGAAAGACATGATAAGACCTGTGGAAAAAGTTTTGAGCGCTGGTAACGACAAGATTGTTCTTGCAGAAAGAGGAACTCTTGTTCCTTATGGTAATCTTCTCGTGGACCTGAGGAATATTGTCGATATGATCGAGCTAGGTTTTCCCGTGATGATGGACTGTACACACGCTTGTCAATCTTTAAGTCCTAGTCAAGAAAAAACATCAGGAAGAATCGAATTGGCTCCTATCTACGCTCAGTCTGCTGCAATTTGTGGAGTAAAAACTTTTTTTGCTGAAATTTATGATGATCCGAGCAAAGCTAAGTCTGATGCAGAAACTTCTCTCTCTTTTTCAAAATTTGAAGACTTGGTCTCTAAGGTCAACAAGGTAATGGGTGTATTATGAGCAACAAGGACTATGTAATCGATAGAATTAAGAACTCCGTAGTCTCTAATGATCCGTGGAAGCACGTCGTGATTAGAGACTTTATGCCGCCAAGTCTATACGAAAATATGAAGAAAGAGATAATAACTCTAGAATCACACGCGTGATTGAAAAATAAAAATACAAGAGCTTACCACATCTATGTGAACAAGTCAGTAAACGTCTATCCTGACACAGGATATCTAAAAGAGTATTACGACTTGTTTTTAGACGAAGACATTAGAAATGAAGTTCTAAAAAAGCTAGATCTTACAGAGCAACCTCTCCCTAAAGATTTTTATAGTGAAGTAAATTTCATAACTCAGGATTATATTTATGATGAAGTTCATCCTGACAGAAGTGATAAGTTGGTAACGATGATTCATTACCTCGCTGATGAAGGAGATGATGAGTCATTAGGAACATTCCTGTACACACCATACAAAGACGGTAAGACACTCGACGTCTTCAAGGATATGGTTTCTTCCACTCCGTATGTTGGAAATTGTTTTCTTATGTTTGCTCCAAAAGATACCAAGGAATGTAGAACAAATCACTGTATGGGTAATAATTCCAAGAAAACTTTTGTTAGAAAATCTATTCAGGCTTTCTGGATAAAAGAAAATGCAGATTGGACACAAGATCGTCAAAGCGGAAGAAATAGAATATGAAATTACCTTTCAGCGTTGGAGATCGCACAATAAATTATTGTGGTGATGACGATTTTGGCGAGGAGCCAATGCGTCGAAGATTAGAAGAATACATGATCGATGAACCCTATACGATCGATTGGATAAAATCATTCGTTCCCAAATCAGTATTTTGGGATATCGGTGCGAACGTAGGCGGATTTTCATTCATTGCAGCACTCACACATCCAGAAATGAGGGTTTTTTCTTTTGAACCTAATTTCATAAACTTCTATAATCAGGTTAAAACCTGCAGAGAGAACGGAATAAAGAACGTTTTTCCTTTCAACGTTGCAGTGAACCATAAGAGTGAGGTCAATTTTTTTCATTACGACATAGTCAATAATGGTTCAAAAGGAACTTTTGGCAGTGAATTAAAAAATCAATTGGCAAAGTCAGACTACGGAAATCCTTTCAAGCGAGGCATCAATCACAAAGTATCCATACTGGGAGTTTCTTTAGATAGCTTAGTCTACGAATACGGTATTGACAAACCCAATTACATAAAGATCGACGTCGATGGTAACGAACTGCTAGTCGTAAAAGGTGCAGAAAAGCTATTGAATGAGTCCTGCATAAAGCAAATATTCATAGAGATAGATGACAAGATATACGAGAACAATGAAATTGAAAAATTCATGAGTTCATACTCTTTTTTTGTAGAAAAAGACATGCAGGTAGGTACAGACAAAAAACCACTAAGAATGATCTTGTACACAAGAAAAAACTGATAGAACACACAGGAAAGAAGTTAGCATGTACAAGAAAAATCTAAAATTCACTAGCATACACACGGAAAATAAAAGGCTACTTCTCAAAAGCGAGATGGAAAAAGTCACAAAAAAAATTCATCAACTTTTTAAGACTGGTAGCAAGAAGAATTTTTGTCCTTGTTGTAGCAGCGGTTTGATATTTTCTTACACAGAAAAATTTGGATACAATGTGGACAAATGTCAATCATGCGATCACGTGTTTACAAACCCTTTCCCAACGAATGAGGCACTTTCGTATTTCTACAACAGCGAGTTCAAAGACTTTGAAAATCAGTTTTTCATAGATTCCTATGAAAATAGAATTCCTATCTTTGAGCAAAGACTAGATCTAATGAAAAATCTAGATAGGGTATCAAATGTCCTAGATGTAGGGACAGCAGTTGGAATTTTCTTAGAAGCTAATCGTAGATCAGATGAAAGACTTTCAATAGATGCGTGTGATATAAGCAAAAATGCGTGTGCGTACTTGAGAGAAAATTTTCCTAGTACACAAGTCTTCAACAGTGACATTACAGAATTACAAAGAAATGAATACGATGCAGTGACGCTCTGGGATACAATAGAACATATACCAGACCCAAAAAAATTATTAGATGGAGTCAAGAATCAATTAAGGTCTGGCGGTTACTTCATCTTCAGTACGCCTAACACAAAAAGTTTTGAATGGGAAGTAATGGAAAAAGAACACGTTCAAATTCTTCCTCCGGGGCACGTGAATCTTTACAATACAAGAAACATCGAAATTCTTCTAAATAGTCATGGCTTCAAAGTTCAAGGAATTCATACGCTAAACCCATCCCTTGACTTGACTTATATAAAAACAGTTTTTGGTGTATCCAAAGATGATGAGAACAGTATGTTTTCAAGGGCCGCCAATCTACTTCTTGACTTGGCTCTGTCGGAAGAAGTTTTTCCTCACTTTGAAAAAAGTTTACAACAAAAACTATATGCAGGCAACATGGTCGTTATATCGGAGATTGACTGATTCGTGATAGACAGTGAAAAAAATTCAAATACTCAAAAAGTCATAGTAGTGGGCAATAGCACATCCGTCTTGTCTCAAGAGCTTGGAGAAATAATCGATTCGTACGATGTGGTCGTGAGGGTCAATCATTGTCCAACGAAAGGATACGAAAAATTCATAGGGCAAAAGATTAACATTTGGGCGACAACAAAAACATCCATATACAAAGACAATTTTGTGCCCGAAGAATTTTCAAATCTAACCTACGTGTGGCACAGAACGAACAAAACAAAGTTCAAGTCGGACTTGCCAAGCCACAAAAAAATTCCTGAATACATCATGTACAAGAACAATGATTTCAAGAAAAATTTTGGTCATTTGATTGACAGTAATTGGTTCTTGAAAGGAACAAACCAAGAATTGTGTACAGGTCTTTTGGCAATACTAACTAGCACTCTGTTCTATAAAGACGTGACAATAGTAGGCTTTACTTTTTATACTGAAGAAAATGCTCAAAAAAACTCAGATTACTCCTACTACAGAAGAGATCAGCTCGACAGTCAAGGTAAACACACAGAAGACGTATTTTGGGAAGAAAATCAGAAGCTAGGATTTTCTAGTGTAGAAGTAGGAAACAAAAAGAAACAGCTGCTGAAAGAAATGTCGAAAAATGGTATAATAAAGCTGTTGAATGAAAAAGAGCTAGAGGAAAATCATGAAAATTCAAGGTAAAGTTTGGGGAAAAACGCAAGATATCTTCAAAAATTCTAATTTTGAGTTACACAGAATAGAGGTTGTGAAAGGAGGATTTTGCTCCACACACAGACACGTTCATAAGTTTAATGCCTTTTATGTAGAAAAAGGCTCAATGAAAATAACGATATACGAAAATGATTACGATCTAGTAGATAAAACTATAGTGAATACAGGAGATCTCACGATCGTAAAACCTGGTAATTATCACAAGTTTGAGGCGCTAGAGGACACGATTTGTTATGAGATATATTGGGTTGAGTTGAACCATCAAGATATAGAGAGAAAAGATGTTGGCGGCGTCAAATAAGAAAGTTTTAGGTGTAATACCTGCACGACTTCATTCGACAAGATTTCCTAAAAAAATATTGGCCGACTTCGGTGGGAAGCCAATGGTCGTACGGACTGCAGAGAGTGCATCTAGATCCAGGTATGTTGACAAAGTTGTAATTGCTGTCGACGATCCAGAAACAGTAGAATCACTTCGTCATTATCCTTTTGAACTGGTGATGACTTCAAACCGCCATCAATCAGGCACAGACAGAGTATCAGAAGTTGCATCAAAATTTCAAGACATGGATGTCATCCTAAACATCCAGGCTGATGAACCTTTTATTGACCCCAATTCAATAGATGATCTAATCAAATCTTTTGAAGATCAGAGAGTGCAAATTTCAACTCTTGTCAATCCTAAACTATCTGACGCAGACATAGACAACGTCAACGTTGTCAAAGCAGTTGTCGATTCTGACAATATTGGAATTGATTTTTTGAGAAAGATAGACAAAAAAATAGAAAAAACTACTCTCTGTAAACACATAGGAATTTATGGATTTTCAAGAGAAGCACTGCTAAGATTCGTATCCCTAGACAGATCTTCAAGAGAAAAAGAAAGAAGCTTAGAACAAATGAGGGCTCTTGACAACGGCATGAGTCTAAAGGTTGTTTTTACAGATCTGCAGAATCTTTCTATAGACACAGAAAATGACTATATTGAAGCGATGAGCAAAGGAATCTTTCGATGAAAGAAGGAATGAAAAAGAATATTGACAGAAAGAGGCCAACAATCAACGAAGTAGTTGAATTGAATGGCACTCCCCTGTTCAGTTTCATTGAGCTCAATATAAATGAACTATGCAATAGAGTTTGTCAATTTTGTCCAAGGAGTGATCCAAAAGTATACCCGAACCAGAACTTACACATGAGTCTGGAAACTGCTGGTAAAATTGCAGATCAATTGCGACAGATTGGTTTTAATGGCATCGTAAATATCAGCGGGACAGGCGAGCCCCTCTTGACAAAACACGTTGTTGATATAGTTTCTATTTTTGGAGAAAAGAACATACACGTCGAGATAGTCACCAACGGTGATACACTGAAGAAGAATAACGGTAAAAATCTTATTGAGCAGTTGTACAGTGCAGGACTTCAACAATTTGTCGTTAGTTTATATGATGGACCCGAGCAAGTTGAATATTTCAATAGCCTCTTTAGAGATTGTGGAATCGATACCAGCCAATACACTTTGAGAGATAGATGGTACGACGAATCTGAAGAATACGGCTTGTTGTATACGAACAGAGCTGGCTACATAAAAAACAGCTTAAAAAAGAATAAAGACTCTGCCTGTTATTACACGCACTATTCAATGTATGTCGACTGGAACGGTGATGTTCTTTTATGCTGTCAGGACATGTACAATAGAACGACAAAATTTGGAAATGTCAATGAAAAAAGTCTGATGGAAATATGGCGCGATCCTAGACTAATGGAATACAGAAAAAGATTAGGATCCGGGGATAGATCATTGTCTCCTTGCAACAATTGCAACGCCAACGGCAGAATATTCGGAGAAAATCACGCAAAGGTTTGGTCACAATGATAGTAAAAAAAGCTTATGACTGCTTTGTTGAGGATCATGATGGTAATCGCTGGATCGATACGACAATGGGATCAGGTGCGCAAATTATTGGTCACGGAAATATTTTGTCAAAAAGACTAAGCGCTCAGATTGCAGATGGAACAATTTACACAATTCCTAACTGCTATACTGTTAGTGTAAACTCAATGCTAAAAGAGCATATCAATCCCGAAATGCACGACAATTATATCTTTTGCAGCACAGGAACCGAAGCAAACATGAGAGCGTGCCGTCTCTCCAGAGCATATACGGGTAGAGACATAATCGGACGTTTTCATGGTGGGTGGCACGGAGGTTTAGATGGATTTCTAGAAGATCATCCAGACAACAAAGGCGTACCTCAAAAAATCAATGATTTAGTAAAGATATTACCCTACAACGATGAATCAGCAATTGAGCAAATTAATACGACATTCGCAGCAGTAATAGTAGAAACTGTTCAAGGCTCTAATCCGAGGTCCGATGTAAAAAGCTTTTTAGAAAAGATCAGAAAGAAGTGTGATGAAACTGGAGCTGTTCTAATATTCGACGAAGTAATGACGGGATTCAGATTGTCGAGAAAAGGTGGCGCAGGAATTTTTGGAGTCGTACCCGATGTTGTTACCTATGGAAAGGTCCTAGGAGCAGGATTTCCTATTGGAGTCGTAGGAGGTAAACCTCACATATTGAAAACAAAAAATGTTTTTTATGGAGGAACTTTCTCTACCAATCCAATCAGCATGCACGCAGCAAAGCTCATATTGGAAACTATTGTCAATAACGAGTTGATAGACTACAGCTTTTTGGATGCAACTGGTCAGCTGTTTAGAGACAGCTTAAACTCTTACTTTGAAAAAGAAAATAAGCGAATCAGGGTAATGGGATGTGGTCCTCTAAACAGACTAGTTTTTACCGATAAGTTCATAAAAAATAGGAAGCAGAGAGATGAACTTGAAAGTACCAATCAGAACAACTTTTACGAAGACCTAAAGAACAAAGGTATTTTTGTCAATAGCAATCGACTTTTTCACTTTTCAATGAGTCACACTAGAGAAATATTGGAACAAATTGTAGAAAAAATTAAAGAAGTGAGTGACTTACATGAGTAAAGACTACATCTTCAAAAACAACGATGGCAAGTTAGTTTTTGTAGGTAATTTTGAAGGATTATATTGCGACCAAGAAGATCCGTGGCATCAATCTGGTCGCGACGGAGAAATAAAAGATTACTACGTCAATTCAAGAAAACGACTAGAGTCTTTGCTAAAGATCTCCGAGCCAGAATCTATTTTGGAAGTCGGTTGTGGTCTAGGCTATACAACTAGCATGATTCAACAATGCGTTCCAAAGTGTAAGGTGTTCGGTATGGACATAAGCAAGACCGCCGTAGAAAAAGCAACTTTGCTTTTTCCTGATCTGCGTTTCTTTTCAGGAAATATAATGAGTCCATCGATTGAAACAGACACAAAATACGACACAGTTATTCTTAATCAGCTGCTCTGGTATATTCTAGCAGACCTAGAATTAGTTTTTTCCAACTGTAGAGACTTATTGCTACCAGGCGGAAAGATCGTCATCAGTCAAGCATTTCTAAAGTCCTCCCAGGATCAGAAGTACGGTAAGGAAATATGCGACGGCTTTGAAGGACTTATGCTTTACATAAGAAACAACGTAAAAGATAAATTCAAAATTGATTGCTGTGACTATGACGATTCAAAAAATCTTTTATATGATGACGGCCTAATAGTCCTGAGGAAAATTTAATGAAAGTATCAGCAATCATTAGATACAGAAACGAAGAAGAGTGGATTGGTCATGCAATACAAAGTTTTATTGACTTTTTTCCTGACGGAGAAATCATAGCTGTCAACAACAATTCGACAGACGCATCGTCTGACATCATCAAGTTGTTCGACAGATTTGACATCACAAAAATCGATATAGACAACTACACACCTGGTCGATCGCTGAACATGGGAGTTGAATATGCAAAGAACGATGTAATTTTGGTTCAATCTGCACACACGATCCTCAAGCATATAGATTCAGAAAATACTGAGAAGAACGTCAACAAATACGCAGCAATATTCGGAAATCAAACTCCGTTCTATTTGGGAAAGAGAGTTACAAAACGCTACATCTGGTCCCATTTCAAAGACAATGCACATATTGAAAATATGTTTTCAGAAATAGAAAACAGGTATTTTCTTCACAATGCTTTTTGTTTCTATCAAAAGGATATTTTGAAAAAATATAAGTTTGATGAAAATCTTCATGGAAAAGAAGACAGGTACTGGGCAGCAGATCTCGTGAAGCAAGGACACAAGTATCTTTATGATTCTATAAACTTATCGAGTCATCATCACTATACGAAAAATGGAGCAACTTGGAAAGGCCTTGGATGATTAAAAATCTTTTGTTGTATAATTTGATTAATAAATTTATAATGTTTCTGAGGTGTTAAAATGATTAAAATTGGTGTCATAGGTAACGGTTTTGTAGGATCATCTATAATCTCAGGATTTTCTTTACACGCAAATGTTCGTGTGTTTGATGAAAATTCTCTACTTACAGTAGATTCATTAACAGACACTGTAAACAAGTCAGACTTTATTTTCATATGTGTCCCAACACCCATGTCGCTAGAAACAGGTCGCATTGATTTAACAATTATTGAAAAAGTTTTTGACAGAATTGTTGAGATTAATGACAGACAAGATAACATTTTCATAATAAAGTCAACTGTCATACCTGGCACAGTAGAAAACTTAATTCAAAAATACCCTAATTTGAATATTGTTTTTAGTCCAGAATTTCTAACAGAAAGAAATGCAAAATTAGATTTTATAAATGCATCAAGAATTGTGTTAGGTGGCCGGCCAGATCTAGTTTCAAAAACATCTAAGATGTTCAGAGTGAGATTCCCACATACGCCGATTCTTGAAACAGATGTCACTACTGCACAATTTATTAAGTACATGAATAATTGCTTTTTTGCAACAAAAGTCGCCTTTATGAATGAAATGAAGCAAGCAGCAAATTTTTTAAACGTAGATTGGAACGACGCTGTGAAAGGATTCTTGCTTGATGGGAGAATTGGAAACTCACACACAGATGTCCCAGGTCATGACGGTAATCTTGGCTTCGGTGGTAAGTGTTTTCCAAAAGACCTTAATGCATTTATAAAGCTTTTTGAAGACAATGATGTCAATCCTTCAATTATGAAAGCTGTCTGGGAAAAGAATCTAGAAGTCAGGAAAGAAAGAGATTGGTTAGAAATTTTAGGCGCTGTGTCATCTAAAGAGTAAAAATATAAAATGTAGTCTATAATTCATATGTGACTACATTCCCAACTGGCAAACCACATATTTCTTTTTCTGAATTGAAACATTGGCATGAGTGCGGCTGGCGCCACAAGCTCATCTATATTGATAAGATTTTTATCGATAGACCTAGCCCTAATCTAGACTTTGGAACGGCAGTTCATGCCGAATGTGAAGACTACCTAAAGTCAAGAGTTATGAACCTTGAACGCCTAGAATCTACAATTAGGCGCGTATGGGAAGAAAAGAAATTTGAAAATGTTGAATCATGGATCAAGGATGCAAAACAAATTCTTGAAGACATTCCAGCTTTTCTAGACGAAACATTTCCTGAGTGGTCCTGTATAGCTGCCGAACACGAGCTTTATGAGACAATTGAAGGACAGGATATAAAATTTAAAGGTTTCGTTGATTGCATGATCAAGGCAAAAAATAAGAGAGGCCAGTGGCGCTTATGGATTATTGACTGGAAAACGTCAGGCCCGCGTGGCTGGAGCACTGAAAAGAGGCGTGATCCTCTAATACAAGCGCAGCCCGTCCTATACAAGAATTTTTGTTCGCAGAAGTTCGAAGTAGATCCTAAAGAAATTAAATGCGGCTTTGTAGTTTTAAAACGCGGAGCAAAAAAAGGAAAGGCATGTGAATTAATCGAAGTTTCAGCAGGCCCAAAGACACTAGAGAAGTCTGATCAGTATGTCAATTCAATGATTAACGGTGTTAAGGTAGGTAAGGCACTTAAAAATAGATCTTCATGTAAGTACTGTGATTTCAAAGGTACCTCACATTGCCCAGGTTCTAGTGAATTTGATCCTTTTACCTCTTGATTTGATGATTATTATTATAGAGCATGAATAAGAAATATAAGGTTTTAGTTCTCTCTGATCACGCTCTTTCAACAAGCGGCGTTGGGACACAAACGCGTCACCTAGTTTCAGGTCTTTTAAACAAGGGCTGCTGGACATTTAGGCAGTTCGGTGCTGCGATGAAGCATTCAGACTACAGGACAATTGTAGTTAACGAAGACTTCATTATTAAACCAATCGATGGCTTTGGGAGTAGAGACCTCATAAGAGTCACATTGGCTACAGAAAAGCCTGATCTTCTATTGATTTTTACAGATCCTAGATTTTTCACTTGGCTATTTGAGATGGAAGACGAAATCCACCAAATTTGTCCAATTGCATGGTGGCACGTTTGGGACAATGACCCATTCCCAGCCTTTAATGATGCCTACTATAAGTCGACAGACATAATAAATTGCCATTCTTATATGACCTATGAATTAATTAAGGATCGCTATCCAGGTAAAGTTAATTTTATTCCACATGCAATACCTGACAATATGTTCTTTCCACTTGACCAACTAACTAGAATGAATTACAAGCGTTCAATTTTAGGGTCTAACAAGGTTGATTATTTTACGGGTATTTGGGTAAATAGGAATGCAAAGAGAAAGCGGCCAGGAGACGTTCTTCTCTCGTGGAAGATGTTTCTTGATGAACTTCAATCAACGACGGGTCATAGGAAAGCAACGCTTATAATGCATACTGACCCATTGGACCAAGAAGGACCCAATCTATTGGCAGTTGCTGATATGCTAAAGATAAGTGATAACGTTATTTTCTCACAAGAAAGAATAGAATTTGAGAAAATGAATGTTCTTTATAACATCTCAGACTTTTGCTTAAACATAAGTTTTGCTGAGGGTTTTGGTTTAGGAACTCTAGAAGCAATGAGTGCCGGTGTTCCTATTGTTGCTGCAAAGACAGGCGGTCTAACACGTCAGGTTGTGGATCATAGAGATGGGTCAATGAACGGAGTTGCACTTGATGTAGACTGTAGGACGCTCGTAGGAAGTCAAATAGTGCCCTACATTTATGAAGACTATGTCAATTGTGAGAATGTCGCACAAGGCATTATGAAGTTATTTAATCTTGACAATAGCAGCCGAGAAAATCTTAGAAAGAAAGTCAGAAAATATGTTACTTCTGAATTTTCTTATCAAAAAACAATCGATGACTGGCACAATTCAGCTATAAAATTGATAGAAACATGGAAGAATGAACGAAAAGACTGGGAAATCAGGAGCTTTTGATGAAAAGTGTTGTAATAAGAGCACCGCTCTTGAGTGTTTCTGGTTATGGCGAACATTCAAGGCAGGTCTACAAGTCTGTAAGGCAAATTCCTAACTTAGATATTAAGACACAGGTACTCCAGTGGGGAAACACAGCATGGGCTATCAATCCTAATGGATTTGATGGACTTGCAGGTGAGATAATGTCTAAGTCGACACCTACAAACGAAGGTTTTGATATATCGCTTCAGGTACAATTGCCTGACGAGTGGGCAAAGTCTCTTGCAAAATTTAATATTGGCGTCACGGCAGGTGTAGAAACAGATCGATGTAATCCGAAGTGGTTAGATGCTATCAATCAGATGGATCTTGTAATAGTACCAACGGCACACGTAAGAGACACATTTTTACGAACTGGCGAAGTTAAGACTAAGATAATAATCATTCCAGAATGGTATCAAGAAACGCTGGATAAAGAACCACTCGAATCAATTACGTCTGTGAGATTCGATACTAAGTTTAATTTTTTGGCAGTCTCACAACTTACAGCTTTAGATGACATTGGAGATAGAAAAAACATCTTCAATATGCTGAAGTGGTTTTGTGAAGTTTTCCAGGATGACAAGGATGTTGGTTTGATATTGAAGACCAACCTCGGTCGAGGAACTCACATTGACAGGCAGAACGTCTATGGGACCATCACAAACTTCCTAAATAAAGTTAGGAAAGGACAATATCCTAAAGTTCATATAGTGCACGGAAATATGTCTGACCACGAAGTTACTTCAATTTATAGACACCCATCAATTAAATGTTTCGTTAGTTTGACAAGAGGCGAGGGGTTTGGACTTCCTATACTTGATGCAACCATTGCTGAATTACCTGTTATTACTACTAATTGGTCAGGCCATCTTGACTTCATGAAACTAGGTAAATTTATATCGGTCGACTATGATCTTGTCGAGGTCCCGCAAAGTAAAATGGACGGAAGAATTTTTATCAACCAGACAAAATGGGCAAATCCTAGAGAGTCTGATTTTAAGAAGCGCGTCTTGAAGTTTAGGTCGAGTTATGAAACGCCTAAAGAATGGGCAAAAGACCTTTCTGCTAAATGTAGAGAGAAATTTTCTAGAACCACTATAGAAAAACAGTATAGAAAAATTATTGAAGAGATTCTATGATAGCATTTCTTTGTATTTTGACAATTATTTTTATGATAACAACGTGTTTTTTCGCATTCAAAGCTTATACCTTTGCGAAAATAATACTTAGCATCCAGGATGCGATAGAAGAATCGCTGGATGTTCTAGATGATAGGTACAAAAACATCGCAGAAATACTTCAGAAACCAGTATTTTTTGATTCATTAGAAGTGAGACAGGTTATTGAAGAGATTGGCATAACACGAGACGCTGTTTTGTATGTAGCAAACAAGCTTGAGGGCCCTCAAAGAGTGAGTTTTAATGGTAAAAACGTCAACAAAGAAGAAGAAGATAACAAAGAAGAATGATCTAAAGTATTATTTCCATTCAGGAACACATGACGCTATTATAGACTTTCAATCGACAGATGACTTGAAATTGAAAGAGAAAATATACGTCAATGATATACTTCCTGCATTTAGTAAACTTGTAGAAAATCTCATATTCATTCATGGCACCACAGCTGTGATCATGTCTGACGACTTTAAGAACGATTGTGTGACGTTTTTGTACGAAACTCTTAAGAAATTTGACCCTTCTAGAGGCACAAAAGCTTTTAGTTATTTTAATGTTGTTGCGAAGAATTGGATAATAGTCAAAAGTAGACAAAAACAAAAGCAAATCAATCGACACATCAGCATGGAAGACAGAGGAATAATGTCTGAAATAGAGCTTGTGCCATTTGATATACACAAACATGACCCACTTGCTACTCTGGAGTCAGAATATGCAGAGACTGTGTCTAGGATAAATGAGATGCTTGTAAATGTCAAATCTAGACTCACGTGTGAAAATGATATAATCTGCATGGATTCAATCCTCAAGCTTTTTGAGAATATAGATAATCTTGAAAGCTTAAATAAGCGTGCAATATTCGTGTACGTTCGAGATATGACAAATTTAACGCCTAAGCAATTGTCTTCTTCAATGTCATCGATAAGAAAACACTATAGAGAAATTGCAAAGACACAGATATTTTAGCAAGAGTAGATATGGCAAAAAATACAGTTGAAAAATACTCAGATGCACTTGATAAAATCACACAAAAAGAGAAGAAGATTGAACAATTCTCTGATCTCTTAAAGTCATTAAACGATATTGATGACAAGAAGCGAATGTTGTGGATTGAGATTTATGAGAATGCGATTGAAGATAGAGAGAATGCTTCGATTCTTTTCACAGATACACTACTTCAAGTAAAGGGTAATGCAGCGAATCATAATATTCTAGGACCAGTCATAGCAAAATATCTTGAGAGAATGTCAAGAGCCAATGACCAAATCTTGAAGCTTGCTGAGATTGTTGCACGTGAAGATTCAAAAACCGTAGATTCAAATGCTATTTTTGACAAAATAAGCAGCGATGAAGAATTTTAAATGAGGATTTTGTGATGCAAGGACTAGGTAATTTCTACACCGCTGTTGTGATTGAGTATTTTGCTTCTCCACTTGATGCGACACAAATTCAAGTGCTACAAGAAAAATATAAGGAGATAAGAATTCCTATCCTTCGTCCTGGTCGATTATCAAGCATGCCTGCTGGTTCCATAATGGCTAAAATGATAGACAATTATGAATTGAATGATGTCATGATTTTCTATCCTATTTTTCCACACATTCATACGCCTGTCAAGGCAGGTGAGCAGATCATAGTAATTTACGGGTCAGTTGACAGAGATGACAGGATAGGTTACTGGATCTCTAGAAAACCCGCAGATCTCGTTGCCGAAGATGTTAATTATACACACAACGATCGGTCTAACTTTACGTCAAAATTGATTGGAACGCGTCTGTCAACACCTGATGTCCAGCCAATTTCAAATAAATTTCCTGATGCAGGTAATGCAGGAGTATCTTACTCTTCTGTCGTTCAGAAGTCTGATACGTATTCACAAGACTTTCAGGGCGAATCAGTACCCAGGTATTTCCCGAAATCTCCTGATTTGTCAATCCAAGGTTCTAACAATACTCTGATTGTGTTAGGATCAAATACGACACTAGGCAAAGAGAAGTCTCCTGGGTCAGGTATGATAGATATTGTTGCTGGCCGAGGTCAAACAGAAGACACGCAGCCGACATCGACTTTCACAAATGTTAGAAATTATGAAGAGACCAACAAATCTGTTGAGATAAATCCTAATGAAGGAAGTCTAGATTTTATAAATGATCTGTCTAGAATCAACATCTCAATGAATCTAAACGTCGATTCTGATTTTAACATCGATGCAGGAGACAGCTCAGGAACTGCACCCGCTGTCGTGGTAAAAACAGATCAAATTAGACTTCTAGCAAGGCAGGATTTGAAGATTGTTGTAGGAACAGGTGCAGATCCATCAAGCATAATCATGAAGAGCAATGGTGATATCATCATCACGCCATCTTCTCTGGGACTTATAAAGCTCGGCGGCGAAGATGCAACAGGCGCAATCCTTGCCTCTGTTGAATCAATTGTTACTGCAGGAAAAGTTGAAGCACCGTCTCTTGTCTCAACGGCAGGAGGAATACTTGGTGCTCCCGCACTTCCTGCAACTGGAATTTTTGCAACTAAGGTCTTGGTCAAGGTTACCTGATGGGAACATTATCGACAGTTGGAATATTAGATGGAGATGCTGTAAGTAGCGGCGTGATATCAAAATACAGAGACTCTACTGTAGGAATTCTAAGAGATGGAATTACTCTTGGAAGCACTAATCTTCCTCCGGGTGTAATTAGTTTAGGAAAGTTTGAGACAGGAACCACGGAAGATATAATCAGAGAATATCCTGCTTGGAACGCATATTACGTAGAAGGATT
>Ga0194115_10004108_pt1 | contig 15935 bp, 12 predicted proteins | sample TA2MahsurfametaG_3_FD_148656 | JGI IMG/M metagenome (GOLD analysis project Ga0194115, IMG submission 148656) | Freshwater microbial communities from Lake Tanganyika, Tanzania - TA2015002 Mahale S4 surface | ecosystem: Environmental > Aquatic > Freshwater > Lake | place: Tanzania: Lake...
CTATTCCCGCTACGAGAGCGGCGGTAGGCGTTTCCCATTTAGATCAACTACCTACTCCAACTCTTTCACAGCTACAAGCCTGCTTTCTCGTCGTCAACCCCCTCGCTACTCCGTATTTGTCACGAGGATTGCCAAGCCTCCCCCCCACTCCACCGCTCCCGGTTGTTTGAAACGATTTTGGACCAAAAGAGAAAAAATAAACCATGATTTCATGGGATTCCTTCAATGCGGAAGATTCATGGTCACCATTGATTTTATTTTTATCCTTTTGGTTATTGAATTGGTTGAATTATCGTGTCATCCGTCAAAAGGATTATTCCAAGTGGTATATGATCCATACGACGCATCATGTCGTCGCCTTGATGATCGGATGTACAAGTCTATATATCAACGATAATACTATCTTCCATGAACGGATTGGTATCTTTTGGAGTCAGGCATATTTCGTCATCGATGTCATTGATTGTGTATTGGAAGGACATTTCGCCTATATCTTTCATGGAGCGATATGCCTTTGTCTTGGATTATGTAATTACAATATCCCTATCCTAATGGAACGAAGGATGAATTCCAAGGCAGTCTTCATGGAGACATCGTCCATAATCCTATATCAAGTGAAACAGAATCGGAATCCTACACTATTCGTCCTCTTCGCATTGACATATACGATCTGTCGTATCGTTTGGATCCCATTCATGGCGAAAGAATTATTAGTGGATGCAGGTCTAGAATGGAAGGATCCTATCATCCTTGCGATGGCTGCATTCTATTGTTTACAAATTCATTGGTGGATTAAGATTCTAAAGATATTATGGAAAGGTGGAGGTGATGACGACAAGAAGAAGAAGAAAAATGATGACGACCAAAAGGGTGAATAAAGTCGAAGGCGGGTCATCCGCCGGAGTTAGCGTCAATGGAAGAAGATGCTAGAGGATCATGGGATTTTTCACGACAGAACCTGCAAACATTGAACGTTTCAGCGATGGGTCGACTACGAGGGTACACTTTTGGCCGGGCCATGGAATTGTGGCGTATTAACGGCAGAGTGCTGTGAAGTCACCCCCCCCCTTTCACGACAGCATCGGAATACACAAGTGCAGCGAACCGAACCACACCAAGCAAAGCCCATGCATTGAAATCAATAAAGTCAAAATTGAATTACATTTACTGTTAGTGTTCACTGTACTCGGTACTAGAAAAACCATGTAAGGACTGGACCCCGACATTAAGCGTAGAAAAAACAAAATACTCGGTAACTTGGAGGAACATAGGACAACAACAAAAGAAATGTACATCATGACATTATCCCTCCAAGACATCAGTCGATTTGACAATTGTAATTTGTTTTTCTCCAGGTGCAAGTGCGGTTGGTTCTGGCATCGTATCGTCGGCAGTACTTGCACCCAGGCCGACTAAATTCATAGGCGTCTTGAGAGATTCCAACAAACTAACGGCCAATGGTTCCAAATCATCATCATGAAAGGGTGTTCCAGTTCTTCGATCTACGACATAAAAGACATCATAGATCATCGGTCGTTCATCATCTTCATACACGTGATGATGTGTCGCTGTATCGACACTCTTGGTAAAGTTCCCTGCATGAAGTTCGACTAACGAACATCCCCTCATGGCAAGTGCGACTGTCATATTGGCCAAAATCCCATCAATATCTGGTCCACTCACAGTAAGGAGAGTCGCTGTACCCTTCCGAGCTGCATTATTCGCTTCAATCTTATAATAGACGCTCCAATCCTTGGGTGGAGAAGAAGATGATGAAAAAAACGACGACAAGGATGACGACGGGGCAACCTCAACAGAACGGACACAACGAACCGTCGAACGATTCATGATTCTCGCTGCAAATGACATTGTGGTCTGTAATGTGTATCAATGCGTCCAACGGTTCAGTAATAAGAGTAACAGAAAGAGCAACAGACAGTCCTGGTTCTGTCGGAACTGGAACAAAGTGGGACACTACCCGCTATGACTCATACATACTCCCCTGAGTGAAAGAAGAGCGAAGGAAGATCCGCGGATCGGCTTCTCGTCGAAGGAGGCAGAGGGGTGGCTTTCGGTTTACGTGTCTGTACTTTGAAGTCGTTGACCCCTTCCTCCCCGAACTTTCAAAGGATTTGATAGGACACGATTCGTCGCCGCTGTACCTTCAAAGAAAATCCTCAAGTCCGCTATATCTAGCCGTGAAATGACTAGAGGTGGAAGACCAGTCAGTACCGGTAATCATAAGATGGTGAATCATGTCTCGCAAACAATTGTGGTGATGGTCAAATATTCAGTACATATGATACGACACTTAATTGGTTCTTAAAAACTTCCTTGAGGCTGATATGCAGCCGCTTTGTCGACATCTCCCCCCAGCATCATCGATTTGGCCTTCATGGAAATCTCATCATTGGCATACATCCGGATACGTTCACTAGTCGCTGGAAGACGCATTTCAAAGTAGGTTTCCTTACCACCCTCGTTTTCTTGTCTGACACTACGAATGGCATCCTTGATGGCAAAAAAGACGCTAGTCCCAAGGAAAAATGGTGGCTCACCGACTGCCTTGGAACTGTGAACAGCGAATGGGTTGTCCACATCTTCTAGAAGTGAGACGTTGAATACTTCCGGTTGATCATTGAAAGCTGGAAGCTTGTAGGTTCCAGGGCCAGCGGTGAAGACGTTAGATCGAGGTCTCACCCACGTATGGTCATCGTCGCCGTAGATTACGTCTTCAATTGTCGACCAGCCCATTCCTTGCGTAAAGGCACCCTCGATCTGTCCAATATCAATGCCAGGGTTCACGCTAGACCCCACATCGACTAGAACGTCGGAAAAGAGAGCGCGATGGTTGCCCGTCAATACATCAATCTCAACCTCAGCATACGCAGCACCCTGCGTAAAGTAATTGAAGGGATTTCCCTTCCATGAGTTGTCGGGGGCATCATCGGGAAAGTCGGCAGGTTTCTCCTTGAAAAAGTCATAACCGACTCGAGAATCATGTGGCGCAAAGAATCCATGCGCTGTCAGATCAACGCGCTCAAAATGACCTGCTGATGCGAGTTCAGCAAGACTAGCATCCGGTCCTAGCTTTTCACGAATGGGCTTGAGACGAGCCAGAATCTGACGGCACGCGTCCAAGGTAGACATGCCATATAGATCCGTGCTCATACTGGCTGCGGTTGGCATCGTATTGGCTACAGTGTCTGTGCTGCTATCATTGACGTAGACGCGCTCAACGGGAATACCGAAAGCTTGGGCAGCCACCTGGCATACCTTGGTATGAAGTCCTTGACCCATTTCGGTTCCACCATGAGAAACTAGGACTGTTCCGTCCGTGTACAGGTGGACGAGAGAACCACCTGAACCGAATCAAATCGTATGGACAACGCATTAGTCGATGTTTCTTCCCTGTAAATATTTCAGAATCTCTCTGGCTTACCTTGGTTCATGAACTTGGCAGTGAATGCAATTCCGAATTTCGTCGGGATTAGGGCACATCCACGCTTCAACCACTTGTTCTTCGAATTGAATTCCTCAATGGCGGCCCGACGCTTGGGTACATCCAGCTTGTTGTACAGTCTATCGTACATGCTGGGAACGTTCCACTTTCCATTGTTTCCACCAACCCCTACCACCATACCAAAGTGAGTACTGTCGCCATCCTTGTACAAATTATCTCGTCTCATCTTGTCGATGGGGACATTGCAAACCACAGCCAAGTGCTCAATGACATGTTCGGCAATGACCATTCCTTGAGGACCACCAAAGCCACGATAGGCAGTGTGTGGGGCCTGAGCTGTCTTACAGACAACGACTTCAACGCGGAGATTCGGAAACAGGTACGCATTGTCAATGTGGAAAAGGGCTCGGTCGGCGACGGGTCCAGAGAGATCGAGAGCTGCACCACCGTTGTTGTAGACTTGTACATCCATAGAAAGAAGTTTCGCACCCTCTTCCGTAATGGTGGCACTTGCGTGATATTGTGCGAAAAACGCATGTCGCTGCCCAGTCGTTAACATATCGACATTGCGGGCAAGAGTAAGTTTGATTGGCCGGTTGGTACGTTTGGCAGCGACGGCGGCTGCACATGATGCGAATACGCTTCGTGTTTCCTTCCCACCAAAGCCTCCTCCCAAACGCTTCACACGACAAACCACTTTGGCGGCAGGAGTTCCAGTCGATGAAGCACAGTAATTTTGAGTCTTGGTTGCCGCCTGTGTCGAAGCAAAGATGGTCAGGTGAGTTCCACCCTCGGATGGAATCACCAGCGAGGCATTTGTCTCCAGGTAGAAGTGCTCCTGAGCCCCAGAATGGAAAACGCCCGAGACCTTGACGATGTCGCCAACATTGGCCCCCACCGTTTCTGCCTGGTTTCGAAGATTGTCCATGAATGAAGCATCACCACGTGTGACTTTGTGTCGAGTATTTTCGTAAAAACTGTTTGCTGCAATGGCATTTTCAATACTCATGACTACCTTCTCTTTCGTCGATCCATACGTCACAGATATCATACGTGCTGCCATCTCAGCACTTTCCAGAGTTTCAGCGACGACGATTCCAAGGACTTGACCGACCATGGCTATAGTCTCACCGAAAGGCAAGAAGACAGTTTCATCGTGCACGATTGGACCCAATGTGTTATCTCCACCAAGGGCAGTGACGTCGTCAACAGTGCAAATCTTGACAACGCCTGGGATACGATATCCAGATTCAACATCGATTGATTCAAATGTCACCCCACATTCCTTTGCCAAAATGAGAGCCCCGTGAAGCATCCCCGGAGGCGAAGGAATATCGTCTGTATACACTGCTTCGCCGGTGCAGTGCAATGGACCGGACTGATGCACACTTCCCTTTCCGACTGCACTTTCTGCACTCTCTTTTCGAACCCCGTCGACATTCGGAAGAATACTTTCTTCAAGACCCTTGGCTACTTTTGGTGCGGGGTATGCTTGTGATCCTGAGAAACTCGGCTTCTCATCACTTAGAAAATTCGATGAACCAGATTTTTCGTCTTCTGATAGTTCCGGTAGTGGTGGTAATGGCGTAGGAAAAGATGCAGACAGGATGGAATCGGAAGCCACGGTTTCGAGGTCTTTCTTGAGTTCCTCCAGAACTGAAATGTAGAATTTATACAAGAAGGAGGCAGCTAGAGTCATGCGATAAGCCGCTTGGCCGCCAGGTACCTCTTCAGGTAAATTCAATTCCTTCATGAGGACCTCTTGAGCCTGGACGAATGTTTCCCGACTAAAGCTTGCACCGATCATGAACTTGGCCGTTTCGGCTGCCATTACAGTCTTGGGTGCCATCCCTCCAAAGCTCATGGCGACGTCCTTGATGGTAAATGTCTCCCCATCAGGGACCAACTGAATTCGCATACCAGAAGTCACAATGCTGATGTCATCTTCTCGACGGCGAGCCTGTTTGAAGGGTTTGACATATTCAAAGACTTTGGCCAAGATTGGTACCTCAATTTTCTCCACAATCTCTGTAGCAAGAATATCTACCGTACGGTACTTGACAAAGAAATCAGCAACGTCCTTGGTGCGACGGGAAATTCTTCCATCATCTCCAAGGGACGACAAAACGAGCTTCGCCCCCATACTTGCAAGCATCGGATTCATGTCTGAGATTGGACTAGCGGTGACAAGATTTCCACCTAAGCAAGCCACATTCCGAATCTGCGACGAGGCGAACCATCTAAGCATGTCATGAATAGGCATCAGTGTACGAGCGAGCAACGGGTCCGCGCTCGACGATCCACACTCATGCTGGATGGTACTCAGGGACGTGCATGCCCCAATCGTCACAGTGCTGGATCCTGCCGAAAACTGATACAGCTCTCCAATCGTATCACTTGGATAAATCAGACGGGGATAGACAGCGTTCTTGAACTTCGTTTCTTTCGTACATCCCGACCAGAGAAAACGTGTGAGATTCCAATCCATTCCCGCAGAACTAAGAGGAACATCATCGCTCATTCTGCCCTTACCAATTCCTACTTCGGTATTCCCGACGACAATCTTGTAGCCACCACCAGCTGGATCACCAAATTCCTTAAGGAGTGTCAATAGGTCTTCTAAACTACCTGGTTTGAACCATGTTCCTGCACCTTGAAACTCAGTATGATCGACGACCATGAGAGGTTTGGACAAATTTTGATTCTCCAACGACGAAACATCCGAAAGTTCCTTGGGGAACATATTGTTCGGTTGTTCCAACCAATCATCGTTATTTTCGGTAAAGGTTTTCTTCATAGCTACCTTATCCTTAGTCGTAGAACAAACGACTGTGTCCTTTTTCTCACATACTTCGTCGGCCTTCTTCTTATCTTCGACGTTACAATCTTGTTGACACTCATCACGTTCGGGACAATCACGACAGGGCGTACCACATGGACCACGGACAAGATCTTCGGCATCATCACAAAGAGATCGTGCAGCATCCCAAATCGGACGGTATCCGGTACAACGACACAAGTTCCCATCCATATGTTCCTCGATTTCCTTCATCGATGCCTTGTTCGCATATAGGGAATAAATCGAGACGATGATACCCGGTGTACAAAATCCACATTGTGATCCATGAAGTTCTGTCATGGCCTTTTGAATGGGATGCATCGTCGTACTACTGGTGGTCGTACCACCGTTTATCGATCCGATCCCTTCAATCGTCGTGACGTGACAACCATCTGCCGCCAATACTGGCATAAGACAAGCATTGACATTGAAATGTTTAATCTCTCCAGTCTTGACATCCTTTTTGGAAATCCTAGTGGAGGAGAAAAATAAATTGGTAAATCGATGGGACAAGTGGTGGGCAGTCACAAAGAAGAAAAAACGACCACACAAGGTGAGGCGATGAAAAAGTTCTGAAATGGAGAGAAAGTCGGGAGGAAAACCTCCTGTATGCTTTTTTCCCTTACATGACAGTACATGCTCCACATCCACCTTCCGCACATCCTAATTTTGATCCTGTCAATCTCATGTCCTCACGAAGGAAGGAAAGAAGAGTTTGATTCGAACGAGCCTTGGAGGCAAGATCTTCAGGGACTTTCTTCCCATTGACAAACAAAATTGGCTGCGAACGGTACCCTAACAGAAGAAAGAAAGAAGAAGAAAAAAAACAGACACAGTCAGATGAGATAGAAAGTCGATAAGACAAGAACGACAGTTCGAGGCGTTCTGTCATCAATACGTTTGTTGGTGCGAATTCCGCGAATTTTTCAGTTCGTCAATCTTCTTTCTTCCTTACCCTTCTTTTCAAAGGCACCAACTCGCTCGACATCGTCATTCTCATACAATAAACGTGTTTTAGCGTTGGGTGCCATGATGATACGGTACTACCAAAAAACCAACCACAGGCAAATATATCTACAACAGGAAAACAATAGGGTTCGTATTGGGAGGCCCTTCACTGCGACCCCGCACAAGATCCGTGGTCCTCCACTTCGATTTTCGGAGTGTGTGTTTTGATTGAGGGAGAAGTACGTTCTAGCTTCCGAAGATCCAGACCGAAGAAGAACCGGATATCTGTGCTCTTTCTCCATCAACATAACTGTAACGGCAATTCACGTCATCTTCTTCTTCAATGTGCATATACATATGCACAATATGTAGGAAAATGCTACCATATGAACATACCGTTTGATACGTACATACATACGTTCCAAGGACTTGACACGCACTATATCCACGTTTTGTGACACCCCCTCGCTTTTTTTCCCCGTACAGTATGACGTTGGTCTTGGGGATAGAGAGGTCGTATGATCGTCGTCAATGGAATACGAAGAAACAACGGGATTTTTGATTGAAAACCAATTTCTTTCAAAGGTACAGGGAAATAGACAAGGTCGCTGATGGCGATGAATTTCTACATCATGTCAACGACGAAAATGACTTCTCGGATGCTAGATTCGACCAATTTCGGTCGAAATTGACCGTCGTTCGATCATGATGCCTTTTACTTCGGCACTGCTAACAAACTACCATCCACAAACACTCGCGCAGCAATACAACACAATGCATTATATACTACTTTTTGTTCCTTATCTTCCGTCCACGGTCGTGAACTGCACGACGACACCATATCTCGAATAAATCAAATTTCGTTGATTCACACAGTCCTTACATCACAATACCAATGCCATACTTGAAATTCGAAAAGTCCGATACAGTGGTAGTTCCTGAGGCGGTCAAGGTAACCTTGGGAGCAATATCCTTGACCAATGAGGCAGAAACAAGTCCTGCACCCGTGTACTTGGCCTTGACGGTACCGAACGAGGCCTTGTAGGAAAGACCAACTCCACTAACGTCGCAGACCTTATCTCCAGAGTGTGTCGTCATGGAGGCCACGGAGACAACATCACTGACCTTGTAGACAAGTCCGAGAGAAACCGTTGAGAACTTGTTGGCACTGGTCAAGGATGCGAAGAGAGGACCACTGGTATAACTTGCTCCGATATTCAATCCGGTCAATCCAGTCTTTCCAGATAGAGCATAGGTAGCATTACCTCCGGCCATAATTCCTGGAGCAAGTCCGATGCATGCACTGGTGCTGAATTTGGACATTTCTGCCAAATCCAAAATACCTGTGGCATACATGTTTCCACTAACATAGTCGACGAGGAGATCAGCTCCCTTGTCGGCCTTAAACGTCATCTTGATGGCAGGGGAGACCTTCAAAGAGGTTTCTAGCACCCGTCCACCATTGGCTGTTGCTTGAGCCTTGTCGACGTTCAAAGAGGCGTATGCGAACTTGGTCGCAATCTTGGACGAAAGAGCACCACCTTCACCACGTTCCGTCTCGATAGTAACAGTCACCGGACCAGCATTCTTCTTGCACTTCAAAGAAGTCTTGGTGGTGTAGTCATCGTTCAAAAGGTCTGATGTAGCAGTGGAAGTAGTGATTTATTTGTTGTGGCAAATAGAGAAGTTAGATGGGAAATAATGTGTCATGTGACAAAGTCGGAAGAAAAAATGGCGCATAGTGGAAAGTGGTCGAAATTTCGTGACCACGCACTTTGACACCATGACCCGCCGTAGCGACCCAGGAAGATCTGATGGTAGAATCGACTTCATTCCATCATTTCAATCCAATCCATGTACACGATCACGTACCCCTGGGCCCCTTGGCAATATCATCATACTTCATGCTCATGGTGAAGGAGTTGTTTTCGGAGGAAAAAAAAAAGGAAAAACAAAAAAAGTGGTTTTGTTTGGAGTGTATGTGGGTAGTGAAGACCTCAACCAATGTGGAAGGTGCCGACCGTCCGTTTTTTTTCGCTCGCAGACGCGACGAGGAGCGATGTGATGATGACGGGGAGAAAACGAAGGCGAAGCTGCACCTCTCGAATCTTTCCTGGACGGCCAGCATTGCTGGCTCGACGAGACGTCACAGGTGTCAAGCAGTTTTAACGGTCAATTTCCAAGTTCCTCGCCATTTTTGACACTCATTTCCAAAGACCTCTTTCGACCAATTCGATAAAGAAGTTGGCCATTGAGAATCTGATCACTTCGACCAGAACAACAAGTACCTACGAAAATTCTGTCGAAGGTTTTATACCGAAGTTGGCCTCAAAACAACAAAACAGCCTTGACATAACTTGTTCCAAAAGTTCCACTTCTATCGCACAATACTCTGAACAACACCTACAATGAACTGCAAGGAGCACCACATTCCCGAATTAGAATTGGCTACAGGCCAAGCTAGGGAAGCACTTCAAGCTATTCTTCACACAATTCTATTGTGAGTGTGTGCCTTCTCTCTGCTCGAATATTCGTTCGCTGTTTGGTTGCCCCTTCCCAACTCATCATTTTGGGGTTGTCGATTTCTGTATCCTTTTTTTTCTTTGTTCTTTAGCATTCGATCACCAGGACCTGTCAAGCCATATGATGTTGAATGTGAAGGTTTTAATCTCATGTATCCTAAAATTGCAAATGAGAAATTAAGTGGTCTACCCGGTGCAGGAGTTTTGGAAAATGATGTCGATCTCAAGGTAGATACAGCCATTACTAATTTCCTATCAAGTCTTTCACAAATCGGTCCCGAATTACTAAGTGTAAGTCACCCAACCTACTTTTTCCAGGAGATTTTGCATCATTCACTTCCTACCACATGTTCCCTTACCGCTCTATTGTCTTTGCAGGGCGGATTGACTCTTAGCTTCTTTGAACGTCGAGCCACCAGGCAGTTATTCGGATTAGTGAACAATGAGGAAAAAGTGATGTGAGTAGTTGTTCGTTTGTGGGCAGTGTATGTGGGAGCACAAATGTACGATGGTACCGATATCTCTTCCAACGTCCTCTGATCTCACCAACAAAATGTTTGTCTTACCATCGAAATAACAGATGGGAACAATGGCACCTACGAGTCTTGGTCAATAACACACCAAGACCCGTCGGTGAGGATCCATCGGCTGTCATTGAGCGACAACGGATACAGGTAGGTGGTGTCGTCAGGTGCAACTTAGCGATGCTACATGTCAGATCATTTTCTCACCAAGACACACTTCTCTCTCCATTGTTCGTTTCTTTTTCCATTGTCCTTTTCCCTCCCACCTACTAGGATATGGCCGAAGGGATGTTACGATCAGTCTTGGTGAAGATCTTTGAGATTGCTGGTAGCTCCATCGACCATGTTCCACCTGTCATGTATGAATTTGATATCGCCCGATCGAAAAAGGTGGACGATCGAGAAAACATGTATTCAAGAGTCTCCAATATGCCATCATTGATCAACTTGAGCAATTAGGACGACAACTAGTTCTTATCGGAACCATGGCCTGCTGGCTCCAAACGAAAAATCGGTGTAGAATGGTTGGACATGAATCCTCTTCGATGCAGAGTCGTTGGCTTGAATGTATTTTTTTTGGGTTATCTACAGCGATTGGGCATCTATGCCTTGGTTTATCAGTGTTCAAGAAACAAACTGTATTCATTATTCCTAGCTTCGGCTGGATTGGATTCTCAAATCCCAATCATCTAGTGTTCGAACGAGTGACCGGGGAAGGGAAGAAATCAGGGATACCAAAAGTAACTCCAATGGAGTAAATCAGTATTCACCCCCAGCCTTGATTCTGAATTCAAGAAGTAGAGTACCCAAATAGCAGTACGACCCGGAAAATCTCGTGTAGACAACACCACAACGAAGTTAGCACCTTTGCTGTTCATCAACTTCCGATAAGCTGGACTCCTCAGCCAAGCGGAAGAGAGGATGGCTAACACAGACTTCTCCATCAAAATATTCTCGTCGCCTCCATATGGAATTGTAAAATATCACCTCAGATAATGAGAAGAGAAAGAAAGAGGTTGGCTTAGGACTTGTGATACCACTACTAGGATTGGTTTCTGTGCCGTAGTTGGTAGTAGCAAGTCGAGGGATTCGAGGCATCATACACGTGTATCCTATGGAATAGCATAGAACCTATCGTACTACGAAAGTTAGTACCGGTACATAGGTCTCATAGTTTCAATCGCCAAACGACCGGTCGAAGTACATGACTTCAACTGGTATCCTCCGGGTCCTACTTACCATAAATAATCATATGTTCCCTGGGTACGCCTCGACCAATGATCGCGATGCTTGCTCGTTCCTCCATATGTAATATGGCCTGTGTTTGGCCTTGCGCCCGCCCGAATTTGTTTGCGTATGTATGTGGTTTGTCCCTTGTGTCCATCCGCATGGACAACCTTTCCGCTTCAAACTTATTGTGTTGAATTGACAGTGAACAGAAGGCTTATCCATCAATCCCTCACGTGAGCGTTGATGTCGTTCCACCCTAGATTTTCGGCATCACTTCTTCATCACACCAAACGCCTGACAAACCGAAAATACACGCTACAATATGATTGATTTACCTTTGTCTGTGATGGCTTGGCTTAGCGTCGTAATTGTTCAAGCTGTTGTTCATTTCATCGTCTTGGGAGCGAGACAAGGACGAGCTGTGGTTCCCTCCGAAGAAGAACCCATGTTGCAAGAGTGCTTGAGTATGGCCACAGATGACGCAGCTGATGAAAATGACACTTCCTTCATGCTACAAGATAGCGGTTACGAATGCACAGTGTCATCGGCAGATCCCTCAACACCGATAATATTCCGTGAGAAGGAAACGATAATCCCCGATGCTGATCTGCTGTTAGAGTTACTTGATCAAACAGGTACCGACATCTTCAAGGTGAGTGAAGGAAAAAGGGAGAAGAAAAAGTTGAAGTGAAGTCCATGTTGAATCGAAGAGTGTATCTTACTGAACTTCAATTCTTCTCCAAAAAACAGAGGCGAACAGTCCACTCATGGGTTGAACAGCACGTGGCGAGAACAGAGTAGTCTCCAGGCTATATACACGGTGATTGGGTTCCCGCTACGTAGCTTTTCAAGTTACTGTCTATGTTTTACATTTTACAAGAAGGGCGAATGGTTCTTTCTCGAAACGGCTAAAGGGGGTGGGTTAGAATTTAGTCTGCGTTCAATTCTGGGGAAAATTGAAACGAAAACGAATGGCCCTCGTGAGCCATCCAAAAGGTTTAAGAACGCAACCACTAAAAAGCTACCTACGACGACATTTCAACGATTCATACATCTTTTGCGCGACAATGCGAGCTACAACCCCGCGCAGTTTGTTTCCCCGATTCAGAAATCCAAGGAAAAAAGCTCTCGTTACATATGCTACTCATCGACCCCCTTATTGGGGGTCATTGGATTTTCTCCTGCCGCAATCGACCTCCGGTTGCTACTTTACATTTCAGACTCTATAACGAGTTAATGTTTGTTTGCATGATTAATCGTAACGCCGTAGCGACCTTGCAGTGTCCGGCACAGTGCGACGTCTACTGATGTGCTCATCGAGAACTATGGTACGGTAGTTGAGCAGGTGTAGCCTAGTCAACAGTTATTCGTTCTGTACCATTTGGAGGAAACAAGCGTTAATTCTCCAAGTTGTTTTCACTATACTGGGTGTTACGAACGAGATCGCTTGGAAGCAGTACCCCCCTCACCATCGTTATCCTTTCGAGAACGTTTGGCATCACCAGCCGCCTTGGCTTTCTTACTCATGGACTTACTGTACCGTAACATACGACGACGACCACCCAATGTCGCCTTGATTTCTTCTAGTAGGACTGTATGGTCAATCGTGTCATGTCCGTGGACAGGACAAAGTTTGCACCCCGTTAACAAAAAGCCTCCACATTGTGACATATTCATGGCTGGATGGGTCCGTCCAGGTAGGACCTGATATTCTCGCATCCAAGTATCCATCAAACGTAAATTGATGGCCAGTCCTTGTTTTTGTACCTCACGGAAACATTCGATCAAGGGTTCCAAATATTCGGCGTATACCACAAAGGGACCGGATGGTGCCAGGTAGGGGAGGAGATCCAAAAGAGTCGCAGTCGGATCATATCTCGTCGCCAAAACGATTGAATCACATTTCCGAGTCGTTAGGAAATCTTTCGTTTCCTGATCCGTGTGACGTGTGAGTTTCCGAGCAAATCGAGCCGCACGTTTCACTAAGAAATCTTCTTGGGCTGTCTTCCTTTTGATAGTTTCCACATAGTTACGAGTATGCGATTGAAGGGGACATGGCCAGATCAACTTCTCTCGTTCCTCTTTTTCAACCTTGTGATTTTCTGACGTGGCTGTATCATCGTCACTACCAAAGATATCACCACAATGGACGAATCGGACAGCATTCAATTCACCAAACGAGAGATTAAATCGTTCCAAGAACTCCAAAAAGGTTGGTTGGGTACCACTGTAGATGGATACGATCCTCCCATAGCCACCCATCCTTTGTGCGATAGAACCTGTAATTAATCCCATGCATTGTTCATAGACGAGGACTTGACAACCTGCACTCACGTTGGAATAACTTAGAATTTGACCCAGGGTATCTTGTCGCATTCCCATAATCTTCCGTGCGTCCTTCCGAAACATCGTTTCACAGACTGAATAGCCAGTACATCGAACAATTCGACAACGTTGTTGATATTTCTTTTGCTTCCTCGCAATATACTTGGCCTTACTGAACTCTGTCTTTTGTTCAAACGTCTTAGAGTTTTCGACTAAGGATTTGACAATTTCAGCCCCTTCGGTTCCGTCTCGAACCAATTTCTGAACATCTTCCATCGCCAAGGTCTGTGACTCATTAGTATCGATGATATCACGATTGTCGTTCGATTGTTCACCGGTTGGAAAAGTACTATCATCATCAGCGTTCCTGCCCGTCGACGGACTAAATTCAGGTATCAGATCTTCTCCTTCCGGAAGTGGTTTAAGGTAATTGTTTCCAAGCTCCAGAACCGTTCCATAGGGAAGACCTTCTAGGATAGCTGTCGGATAGCTCTTCTTGTTGATCTTTACCGGTGCAGACCGTCCCTTCCAGTTCTTGATACACTGCGCGAAGAAGTGTCGTCCATCACCAAACTCCAGAATGACATAGTCTTTGTTCCGGACGACATCCGATGGAGTTTCCGAAAGAGGATCCCAGTCGTCATTCGATTCATGTTCACTCATTTTGCGTGCAAGGGGTTCCTTACTAGTCCTGGAGGAGTGAGCGAAGGAATAGACTGGGCTCAAGGTCCTGCTACTTGTTCATCGTCGGAGTGGAAGACGATAAAGACGAAGTTCGAATCCAGGCTTCATTGGATTTTAGGTGACAGTTGAACGGGCAGTGAGAAGTCGGATGGATCATCTATGTCCAGCGAAGTCCAGACGTCGACGAGAAAAGTGTACGGAAAATTACCGTGAAACGAATCACGTACATAGTCAACGGTAGCTACAGCGTAGTAGGTCCTCAAACAGTTAACTTGCCGATTTCTATACTTCTTCGCCGAGATCGTAGGGCATCTGGTCCAAAGCATCACCTCGGAAAAAGACTGGTTTTTCACTCGAGACATCCCCCTTGAGGTTGAGTGCATCCTTGGCTTCATCTTGGAGTCGAAAAAACGACTTTCGACCCCCAATCGTCGATGGAGTGTTAACCCCTTGACTACTACTGCTACTCCCATCGGTCGATCCATTTTCTTCTCTTTCTTCTTCTTCTGGATCAATGCGATCCATGACGACAAGTTTGGCGTTTTGCGGATTGTAGGATTCTTCAAATTCTTCTACCGATAGTTGAAAGTACCGCATCAGTAGTAATCGTAAAGTCAATCCGTGTGTCACAATGACGATATTCAGTCTACTCATATCGGCACCACTATCTTGAAATTGAAGTAAGTCACGGGATGCGGTGGCTAGGAAACTCGAAACTCGATTATAGACATCCAAACCAGCTTCGCCATTGGGAAAACGATAAAAGAACCGGCCAAAGGTCCGTCGTTCAATTTTCGCTGTACGGACCTTTCTAGGATCTAGATTGACATAGAGAAACAAGTATTTGTCCACGGTGAAGAAAACGGCAGAATGAGGGTTACAAAAGAGACTATGTTGGATGAATGTTGCCCGGTTTACTACCGACTTACTCTGGAAATTTCCAAACTGTTGTTCTGCAATTCGTGGTTCTTCCCTAGTCCCGATTAGATGGACATCTCCCTGTTCTCGTAGATATTGTGAAATAATATTCCATGATTCCTTCGTCCTGGTATAGGGGGAACAATAACAAAAGATTGATTCATTCTTCGTCAATGCATATAGATCCGTCGCTGCCTTGAGGCATTGTTTTTCACCCCGTCGGGTTAAGGGTATCTTCCAATCTGGAATTTCACCATACAATGATTCATCGACATTCCCCAGAGATTCACCATGTCTCAATAAGATAATCCGTTTTGGGAACCGTGAACGACTATGATGATCAGAAGATCTGGGTACATTCTTCCTACTGGATGGAATCTCAACCTTCCGACTTTGTTCGACGCCCGTAGCAGACGGCGAAGAGGATGGATCAGAAGCCGGATTCGATGTCGTTGTGGAGAAGGAAATCTTCACAGTTGATC
>Ga0194115_10004109_pt1 | contig 15935 bp, 16 predicted proteins | sample TA2MahsurfametaG_3_FD_148656 | JGI IMG/M metagenome (GOLD analysis project Ga0194115, IMG submission 148656) | Freshwater microbial communities from Lake Tanganyika, Tanzania - TA2015002 Mahale S4 surface | ecosystem: Environmental > Aquatic > Freshwater > Lake | place: Tanzania: Lake...
TAGGGCTTTTGCACCGGCTTCACAGCAGACCAAGCGCCTTTGAAGCGATAATACTGTCCGGTGTGGTCGAATGGCTCTGGCGAGGTCCAAATCCGCCGGATAACACTTAAGTATTCAGCACCACGTGCATATCGGGCGCCCTTACCCAGGAAATCACCTTCGCTCTCCTGTTCCTGGTCAGTAACACCCGCAATGATGTGCACCGACAATCGTCCATCAGATAGATGGTCAAAGGTAGCTGCCGCGCGCGCTGCAAGGGAAGGCGAAACTATCCCCGGACGGTGCGCCACAAGATAGGAAAGCGTCTTGGTATGAGCTGCAGCGTGAGAGGCGACATTAAAGCCCTCTGCAGAGGATGAGTAATAGCCAACCAAAACCTGATCGAAACCTGCTGCCTCATGTCTTTGGGCGAACTCGCGCAAGAAGGGTGCGGAAACGCCACCCGCGATGACATGTAGCGTGGTGCCTTTTGGTGGCTCCACACCGATCATTCCAATGATCCAAGCGGGCATTTGGTTCCTTTCCCTAAGCTGCAAGGCAGTCCGTGCTTTTCTTGATACCGTTCAATCTTTGTATCAAAAAAAGCCAGAAACAAACGAATATTTTGGGGCCTATCTGATCGAATTTTTCGATGCTATGCTCCGCAAGGGTTTACTCGAATGGTTAGACGTGTTGGAGAGAACGCATGAATTTGAAGCAACTGGAGGCGTTCTTGGCAATTTCCCGCCATGGAGGCTTCATTGAAGCTGCAGAGCGGTTGAACCTTACACAATCGACAATCTCGGCTCGTATCAAGGAGCTGGAGCAAGATCTCGGAGTGCTGCTCTTTGATCGGTCACGGCGGCAAATTCAACTCACACCTAAGGGGAGAGAGTTACTGGATTATGCTCAGCAAGCCGTAGCATTGCAGCGCGAGATAAAGCAGCAGATTGGTTCTGCAGAATCCATTTCTGGCGTTTTCCGCATCGGCGTTGCGGAGCTGATTGCCGTGACATGGCTGCCGCAATTCGTCGCCAATGTGCGTGAACAATACCCCGCAGTGACGCTGCAATTCGAAGTCACGATGAATCCCACGATGCTGGAGGGTTTACGGTCTGGGAGTTTAGATTTGGCACTCATGATCCATACCGGATCAGCTTCGGACCTCATGGCTCAGAGCCTTGGCTCCGTTCCGTTTGCCTGGATGGCTGGTGTTGGTTTCAAGCTACCAAGGGGCATTTTAGCGATTGACGATCTCAAACGTCTGCCGATCATCTATCAAAGCGCCGACTCATTCATGAACCATTTCATGAGCTCAATGCTTCACACTGAAGGCGCCAACCGTCGCAGCGGCACTTCTTGCAATAGCCTTGCTGCTCGAGTGTCTCTCATTTCGGCTGGCCTTGGAGTGAGCCTAATGCCCCTGAATACATTGAAGACTGCACCGGGTAAGGGGCGTCTGCGCATGGTCCCAACAAATCCACCACAAGTGAATATCAGTTATGAGGCCGTCTGCGCAAAAACGCATAGCTCCGCAGCATTGCGTAGGCTGATGGAGTTGGCAGTGCAGGCGAGCTCCTTCACGCGGGGGGCACGAGACTCTTTGTGAATGGTGTCCAGCCCCATTTTTATGTACCAGTGATTTGTGGGTTTACTAAGCATGTTTCGGGGGCCGGCGGCCGCATTCCGAGGGCGTGGTGGGGCCGCCGGCACCCGAAACATGCTTAGTAAACACACACATCACTGGTACATAAAAAGGGGGCTGGACAGGACTGGTGACATTGACTGCGTGTATCATTTCGCCCTTTACGAGCTTCAAGAAACCGTGAAGACCCTTGGCATGGTTGATGCAGCCGACCTCCTAGCTGTGATGGTGGATGGCAAACGTCTCAAGGACATATCGGACCTACCACTCGATTTGGCAGTATGAGCCGCCTGTATGGCCCCTAACATCCCGCCCCTGAAAACCGTGCAACTGCGGAACCATTCAGCCCAGATAGAGCAGTTGCACGGTTGCACGGTTGCAGGAGGGGGTGTGTCCCCGTACGAGAATGGCGGGCGTCTCGATTTCTCCCATCTGATTACAGCGCCGTCGACGGTCCAAACCTGCAGTCGGCCCAGCCAAGCCCTACCCCTGCCTTGATAGGCGCCTTGGTGCCGACGCCCAGCCATGCCTGCAACAGCGGGCAAGGCAGCCCAAGGATCGTCTATTAAGCCAGCAAGCCACTAAATCTACCGCTTGATGCATCACCAAAAGGCAGCTTAACCTTGAATACAGATGGGCCAGATACTCCGTTAGACAGAGTCGGCTCGGACAACGCGCAAAGCGGATCCAAATGAATTGACTACAGACACTCACACTCAGAGCCGGGACAGATAGCTTCCTGTATGAGTGCTCCGACCCCACATGATCGCCGCCGCTTCACGAAGTACGAAATCCATGCCATAAATCGAACAGGCAAAGGCGTATGGATAAATGCGCGGAGGAAACTTTGGCTCGTCATATCGTTGCGAAAGTTGGCGATATTCCGCCGAATGGCAGCAAGCTGGTGACCGTGCGGGGCCGCCAAATCGCGCTTTTTTATGTGGATGAGGCTTATTACGCGCTCACCGATCGATGCCCCCATGAAGGTGGTTCGCTTTGCGCCGGCTTACTTGTGGGGCGGCTCACCTCAAAGGAGCCCGGTACCTATGATTTGTCGCGCCCGCGTGAGTTTGTGCAATGTTCCTGGCATGGCTGGGAGTTTGACATCCGCACCGGTCAATCTTACTGCGACCCAGAAAGCATCAAGGCGCGCACCTATCAGGTAACGGTTGAGCCTGGTGCCGAATTGGCCAAAGGACCATTCGTGGCGGAAACTTTCCCGGTAACAGTGGAAAACCAATACATCCTGATTGAAGTCTAGGGCGCGAGGGACAGCATCATGGGCGCATGGCAGCGCGTAGCTTCAGAAGAAGAACTTCAGACCGACACGCCTTTCGCCACCCGCATTGGCGAAGCGCAATTGGCGATCATTCGTCTGACGGATGGCATTTTTGCCGTAAATGACGTGTGCAGTCATGAATACGCGTTGCTGTCAGAGGGATTCTGCGAAGACGGCAAGCTGGAATGCCCGCTGCATCAGGCCTGCTTTGATATTCGCACCGGCAAGGCGCTATCCGCGCCGGCGACCGCCGCCATCGCTACCTATCCGGTGAAATGCGAAAATGGCGATGTCTTTGTCATGATGTGAATGGCACGACGAATTATCATCATTGGTGCGGGCCAGGCGGGGCGGCGCTGCGCTGAGACGCTACGGGAATTGGACTCCACTGCGGAAATCACAATCTTCGGGGCTGAGGCGCATTTGCCCTATGACCGGCCGCCGCTTTCCAAAGCGGTATTATTGGGGAAGGGCCCGGGCACGGGACTTTTTGTGCGGTCGGCAGAATTCTATGCGGATCAGCGCATCACACTCCATCTTCGTGAAGCTGTAACGCACATTGCGCCTGCGGAAAAGCAAATTGAAACCGCACAGGGCAGAATTTTCACTTATGATGCGCTTGTGCTCGCCACTGGCGCCAGGGCGCGAAGCCTTGCCATTCCAGGGACCGATGATCCGCGGGTGATGCTGCTGCGCAGTCTGGATGAGGCACTGGCATTGCGGGCGCGGCTTCTCGACAAGCCACGCCTTGCAGTGATTGGTGGCGGGTTGATTGGGCTGGAGGCAGCGGCCTCCGCCAGGCAATTAGGCTGCACCGTCGATGTGCTGGAAGCAGGCGAAAGGCTGATGGCGCGTGGTCTGCCAACTTCCATCAGCAGGCGTATGGCGGCCTTGCATCGGCAGCACGGCGTGATGCTGCATCTCAACGCACGACTAGATCGGATTGAGAGTACTGCGCAGGAACTTAATCTTCATCTGGCTGAAGAATGCCGGGTGGTGGATCTTGTTCTGGTCGGCATTGGTGCCTCGCCGGAAACAGCCTTGGCCGAAGCCGCTGGGCTTGCCGTTGCGGAAGGGATCATCACCGATCGTTGCGGTCGCACATCACATGATGGCGTTTATGCCGCCGGAGAGGTCGCGCGTTTCCCTAATCCGATGAACACTGATATCTCTACGCGGCAGGAAAGCTGGCAGGTCGCACAGGACCAACCCATTGCGGTTGCGCATGCGATCATGGGCCAGCACAAGCCCTATGATGTCATTCCTTGGTATTGGACGGATCAATATGATTGCAATCTTCAGGTGCTCGGTGAACCCACGGACAGGCTTCATCAGATTGAACGCACCGAAGGTGAAAGAAATACCCTGCTGTGCTGTGACAGAAATGGGCGCATACGCGGCGCGGTGCTCATCAATAACGGGCGGGAAGCAACGCCCTGCCGCCGCCTGATCGCCAGTGGCAAGCCTTTCGACATTACGGAATATGCCGATATGGCACGACCTTTACGGAGTTTCCTTTAACTGACAATCAAGACTCTAAAGCCCGTAGACGGACTTGGCATTGCCGGCAAAGATGGCGCGCTTTTCTTCCTCACTCAACCGGCATTTGAAGGCATAGCGTGGATCATCACTGTCCCAATGCGGATAATCGGTCGCAAACAGCAGCCTATCCCAGCCGATCCAGTCAACCAGCTTGCGCAGATGCTCGGGGTTTTCTGGTTCTTCCACAGGCTGAGTCGTGAACCAGAATTGCGACTTAAGGTATTCCGAAGGCTTGCGCCGCAAATGCGGCACTTCGCTTTTCAACGCATGCCAATGGCTATCCATGCGCCAGCCAAGCGAAGGCACCCAACCAAAGCCGCCTTCGATGATTACCATTTTCAGCTTGGGAAACCGCTCAGCGACACCTTCCATAATGAAACTGGCAATCATGGCTGAAAGCGACATGGCAACCGCCTGGTGTTCCTCATAGTAGAAGGACGCCCAACCGCCGCCTGCAACGCTATGGCCGCTGGTGCCGAGCGTGTGCAGGCCGAGCGGCAGACCGAAATGCTCGGCTGCCTCGTAAATCGGCCAATAACGTGAACGCCCCAAGGGTTCCAAGGCGCGCGTTACCAGAGAAATCTGCACGAAATCCGGATGCTTGGCCCAACGTTCGATTTCCTTGACGGCAGCAGCCGCATCCTCCCCCGCAACGGCAATGGTTCCCTTCAGGCGCTGATCTTTGCTGGTCCAATCTTCCTGCTGCCATTCATTAACCGCAGAGGAAACCGCCTCAGCAAAGCCTTGCACGCGCTGATCCATGCCGCGTACGGATAGCGGCTGCAGCATGCCATATTCGATATCATGAAAATCAAGATGCTGAGCGCGCATGAAATCAAGATCACTGCCGGGCGGTCCGCCGCTCGGTGGCCAGGAATCACGCCGCGAGAGTGCCGGTGCCGATTTTGGATAGGGATAGGTGCTGGTGAAAGGCTGGCGCAGCCGGAGGCCATATTCGCGCCGATGCTGCTGCCAGCGTTGCGGCAGCCAGCGATCAAGCTCTGCCCCCGAACGGAGCGCCGGGTGGATATCGCAATCCACAATCCTGAGCCGGGATTCAGCCTTGGTTTCCTGCTTGGGCAGCGCTGTGGAGCTCATGACAAGGACCCTTTCAGGCGGGGATAGGTTGCGATCGCATTATCACGCAAAAGGCGCATACGCATTTCTTCCGGTAGGCCAGGCGCTAGGGCTTCCGTGCCGTCAAAGCGCCAATGCGGCCAATCGGTCGCGAAAAGCAACATATCGTCGCAGCCAATCATCTCAAGCAGCGCAGTGAGATCATTTGGATCAGGCGGTGAATCCAAGGGCTGGCAGGAAATACGCACGTGGTCACGCAGGATCTGCGCGGGGCTACGATCCACCCAGGGCACTTCGCGGCGCAATGCGCGCCATTCCTTTGTGCCACGCCAGAGGAAACTTGGCACCCAACCAATCCCGGCACCCAGCAGTACCAGTTTCAACTTCGGAAAGCGCGTGAAGACACCCTCAGAGATCATGGAGAGCAATTGGCTTTGAAAGGTTTGCGCAAAATTCACATGATCTTCGATCAGATAGCTCGGCCAGCCATTGGCGGTGGGGGAATGGCGCACTGCGCTGGTGACCTGCAAGGCAATCGGCATATCGTGGCGCTGTGCTGCCTCATAAATCGGCCAATGGCTTCGCCGGCCAAGCAGTGTTTCAGTCGCACCAAACAGCAGTACCTGCACGAAGCGCTGATCCGCTGCACGACGCTCAATTTCCTGCACAGCTAGGGAGGGGTCTTCCACCGGCACCAGAATGCCGGCGCGCAGCCGCGCATCCTTATCCAGCCATTCCTTCGCCACCCAATCATTTGCGGCACGGCAAAGGGCGGCCACCATATCCACATTATGCAGGGCCGGCGCGCCGAACATGGTGTTCAGGATGCCGATGCTGGTGCCAAACGGCTCCAGGATCTGGCTGCGCAACAGCTCCACCGATCCGCCAGGCAGGCCCTTTTCAGGGCGCCAATCGCCCCGCGCTGTCAGCGGCGCGCCGCGCGGCCAAAGTGCCAAGTCAAGATCATCCAATCCCCGGCTGACCACTTCCTCATGCCAATGTTCGTCAAGATAGGGCAGCAGCGCCATGCAGCCGGGAATGGCTGGGTGGAGATCGCAATCAATCGCGCCAATGGTTGCGGCGGCCATGGCTTGGTTCCTTGTGCGCGCATTGCAGACATCGGTCTGAAATACCCTCACCGACGCGAAAAATCGTGAGGCAGTCAGGCGCCCAAGTCAAGTGAAAGTCTTTATTGCAGCGCAGCATGGCAAATGCTTGACCCGCCAACTGGGGCGGGTTTCACTTGGCTAAAGAACTTTGGGGGAGAAGCGTGATGGGCGGAAGCCACATATCGCGTAGGGGCCTTGCACTTTGCGGCGCCATGCTCGCCATGCCTTCTATTTTGTGCGCGCAAGACGGCTTCCCGAATAGGCCGATGCGGCTGGTGTTGCCCTTTGGCCCCGGCGGCGTTTCCGATACGCTGGCGCGGCTTATCGCAGAACAAGCAAGGCCTTTGCTTGGTCAGCAGGTACTGATCGATCCGAAGCCTGGCTCCAACGGCGTGATCGCTACCGAACATGTCGCGCGGTCAGCCAAGGATGGCTATACCATTGGCTATATGGCCTATGGATCCATGGTGACAGGCCCGGCCCTTGGGCAGCAGCTTTCCTATCGGCTAGATGAATTTCAGCTTTTGACGGCAATTTTTCGTGCGGCCCAGTTTCTTGCGGTCGCCAAGGATATGCCGGTGCATTCCGTGGCTGACCTTGTCGCCTATTCCAAGAATCGTCCGGTTGCCTACGGCACGGTGGGCCAGGGTGGTCCTGGACATATTCTCATGGAAATGTTGGCAGGCGAAACGCAAGCCCGCTTCGAAAACGCCGTCTATCGTACCGAAGCCGCGGTAGTGCAGGACATGCTTGGCGGCAGCATCCCGGCCGTCATGGCTTCCCTGATGCCGCTGCTGCAGCAGCATCTTGCTGGTCAGATCAGGATCATTGCGCATAGCGCCCCAGCGCCCGTTGCTATCCTGCCCGGAGTCCCGAGCTTCGCTGAACTTGGCCTGCCCGCCATGACTTTCCAATATTGTCATGGCCTTGCCGTTCCAGCCGGGACACCAAGACCCATCTATGAAAGGCTCCATCGCGATCTTTCGGCGGCCATTCTGACCGATGCGGTGCGAAGCCGCATGACCCCCGATATGTCGCCCGATATCACCTCGCCCGAGGTTTTCACCGCCAACATCGCGAAGGAAACCGAAGCTTTGCGAAGCGTCATCAAGGCCAGAGGTATTACCGCCGGTTAGGATGAAGTGACAAAATCAACGAAACAGGGATTGTCAAAAAAGGGAGAGATACGTTGGTGAATACGAAGCGTCGCGGCCTTATTGGCCTTGGCATAGCAAGTCTCGCGACACCTGCGCTGGCGCAAACCGCAGCGGGCAGTATTCGGATGATCGTGCCCTACCCGCCCGGCGGAGCCAGTGACGTGATCGCTCGGCTGATGAGCCAGCCCATGACCGAAACTTTGGGGCAGACAGTGGTGGTCGAAAATCGCCCAGGCGCGAATGGCGGCATCGCTGCCGAGCTTGTCTCCCGCGCGGCACCCGATGGTACAACTCTACTCATGGGTAATGCCGGACCCAATGCGCTCAATCAGGCGCTTTATGGGCGGCGGCTCAATTATGATTCGATCAATGGCTTTACGCCGATTTCGCTCGTGTCATCCGTGCCACTGGTGATGGGTGTCTTCCTTGGCTTTCCACCGCGCAATCTTCAGGAAGTGATCGCCTATGCGCGCCAAAGGCCGGGTGAGGTGAATTATGCTTCTGGTGGGATCGGCTCGGCGCCGCATCTCACGCTGGCGCAGCTTGGTACGCTTTCCAACATCAATTGGGTGAATGTTGCCTTTCGTGGTGGCCAGGCAGCGATCACGGCAGTGATTGGCGGGCAGGTGCAGGTGATCATGGATACGGCACCCGTAGTGCTGCCGCAGATCCGTGAAGGGCGCATCCGCGCCATTGCGGTTTCAACGTTGAACCGCATTACCCAGGCACCCGAAGTTCCAACCATTGCTGAACAAGGGTTTCCAGGATTTGAATCCACAAGTTGGGGCGGCATCATGGCGCCGCCTGGTCTGCCGCCAGCCGTGCTCGAACGCCTGCACGCCGCCATCATTCGCGTCATAGCCATGCCAGAGATACGTCAGGCCATGGAACGGCAGGGGATTGAACCCCGCACCAGCACGCCAGCGGAATTCATGCAGCACATCACATCCGAAGTACAACGCTGGAGCAAAGTTGTACAGGATGCGGATATCAAGCCTGAATAGGCATGCTGAAATAACCTCTCATTTCAAGGATAGCCCATGTCAGCAGCCACGCCCCGCCACGCCATTGTCAGCGGGGCCAGTTCCGGCATTGGTGAGGCGATTTGCCAGCGCCTTTTACGAGAGGGCTGGCACGTTACTGGCTTGAGCCGCAGGGCCCCTTCCTGGCAGGCTCCAGGCTATCAACATCTCAGCATTGATCTGGCGCAGACGGATACGATTCCAGCCGCGCTTGAAGGGCTCTCCGCAGATGCGATCATTCATGCGGCAGGCATGATGCGCGCCGCGCCACTTGGGGCGCTTGATCCTAAGGTAAGTGCCACGCTCTGGCATTTGCATGTGGAAGCGGCTGAACGCTTGGTGAACACATTGCTGCCGCGGCTTTCCGATGGCGGGCGCATTCTGCTGATCGGCAGCCGCGCGGCCACTGGCATTGCGGGACGTTCGCAATATAGCGCCGGTAAGGCGGCCTTGGTTGCCATGGCGCGCGCCTGGGCGCAGGAACTACTGCCGCGCCGCATTACGGTGAATGTTGTCGCCCCCGGGACAACAGATACGGCGATGCTGCGTGATCCCGCGCGTGCCAATAATGCACCGAAAATTCCGCCTATTGGCCGGCTGATCGAGCCGGAAGAAGTGGCGGCACTTTCCTGCTTCCTGCTTGGGCCAGAGGCCGGCGCCATTACCGGTCAGCAGGTCTTCATCTGCGGTGGCTCTTCCCTGTGATCATGCGATAGGATGTGAGCGATGAAAATCGTCAAGATTGAAGATTTGCACTGCAATGCCGGCTGGCGCGATTTTTCCTTCCTCAAGATCACGACGGATGAGGGCATCATTGGTTGGTCCGAATATAATGAAGGCTACGGCAGCGCCGGCATTACCGCCGTTATTCGCCGCATGGCCGCTGGGCTCATTGGCGAAAATCCCCGCGCTATTGAACGCATTATGAGCACGCAATACGCGATCACGCGCCAGGCGCCCGGCGGTATCAACCAGCAGGCGATGGCAGCGATTGAAAATGCGTTGCTGGATGTGAAAGCGAAATCACTCGGCGTACCAGTCTATGAGCTACTTGGCGGCGAGGTGCGCGATACCCTTCCGCTTTATTGGTCACATTGCGGCAGTTATCGCTTTCATCACGCGGCGGTGATGGGGCTTGATCCCATTCGCTCCCTCGATGATCTGGTGGCGCTTGGCACGCATGTGAAGGCGCGAGGCTTCAAGGCGCTCAAGACGAATATTTTTCGCTTTGATCTCAATCCACCCAATATGTATCAGCCTGGCTTCGCACGTTCCCCTGGTGGGCCTGAATTGAATGCCGATGGCGCGACACTCGCCGCCATCAAGGACGGGCTCGCAGCGTTCCGTCAGGGCGCAGGGCCCGATATGGGCATATTGTTGGACGCGAATTTCAACTTCAAGACCGAAGGGTACATCAAGGTCGCGCGCGCCTGTGAGCCCTTCAACCTGTTCTGGCTGGAGATTGACAGCTACGATCCTGAAGGCCTGCGCCTGATCCGAGATTGTGCGTCCATGCCAATCGCATCCTGTGAGTCGCTTTTCGGCCGGCGCCAGTTCCGGCCCTTCTTCGAACATCGCGCTATGGATGTTGCGATTGTGGATGTGCCCTGGAATGGTCTTGCTGAAAGCCACAAGATCTCAACCATGGCTGAAGCCTACGAGATGAACTGCGCTCCGCATAATTTCTATGGCCATCTTTCCACGCTGATGAGCGCGCATTTCTGCGCCTCAATTCCGAATTTCCGCATCATGGAAATAGATATTGATGATGTCCCCTGGAAGGATGATTTGGTGACGCACCCACCCGTAATCCGCGATGGTGCGCTGATTGTACCTGATTGGCCGGGCTGGGGGGCGGATATCAATGAGGAGGCCGTGCGCGCGCATCCGCCGCGCAATCCGCATCCTTGAGAATAACTCAGTTTTAGTGCCGAAAAATTCAGCCCGTCAGCGGCCCGGGCATAGTATTTCAACCTTCAATGTCAGACAGTGTTGGGTGTCCCTCAATCTCCCCGCTCTTGGCCCTTTTTGATCGGGTTTGGTCTCAGTCTTTGATGTCCGGCGTCAGCGCCTATGGGACCAAATGGGCGATTTGAATAACAGAGGATTTCTGGCTCATCGTAACCCCAAGGAGAGTGATGATGACCGCGTACCAACTCCATAAAACTGCGCGAAACTGGCAGGGCCTTTCCGACCGCGTCGCATACCGGGGTAGTTTTTCCAGCCCCCCGGGTGCCTACCCCCCTCCAGAAAACGGCACTGCCTGCCTGACCCGCTCCAATTCAGCCGCCAGCTTTTCGACCGCCGCATAGGCTTCCCGCTCAAAGCCATGATGCTCATAGCTCGCAGCGCCATCACGGGGAGGGGCATGGCCGGTCACTCGCATCCGTACTTCCTGCACGATCCCCAGCTTCTGCATCAGCGTCACAGCGGTGCGCCGACAATCATGACCCGACCAGTCAGCTGTCCCAGTAAGCCGATGAACCTCGCCGATGCCGTTACTGCGCCCATTGTACGGTTTGGCACCCTTGCTCCCCACCCCAAAGACGTAAGGTCCCCAGGCGTCGCCGTTGGCCGAAAGCTGACGCTGAAGGATGGCCACCGCCACCTCTGACAATGGCACCGCATGGCTGCGCCCCTGCTTCATGGTGCCGCTGGGTATGGTCCAGGTCTTCGCCTTCAAGTCCAGTTCATCGACGCGCATCTTGCAGACTTCGCCCCCACGCTGACCCGTCAGCAGAGCCACCTGAAGCATGGTCCCCCAGGCACTGCCCTTTAGGTTCATCAACGCCCCGATCTCAGCTTCACTCAGAGCTCTGTCACGGGGGAGGGCTGCCTTGGGTGCCCTGATCTGCCGACACGGATTGGCCTCCACCAGGTCGCGGTCCATGCACCACCCAAAGAAGTGCGACAAATAAGAGAGCAGCTTCCGGCGTGCGGCAGGCTTTTGCGCATAGGCATCCAGCAAGCGAGCGACATCGACCTTGGTCACCTTCTTGATGGGCCGCTTGGCCATGGCCCTGAGCGCCGTCTCCAGGGTGGACCGCTTATCATCGACGGTGCTCCGCCGGTTGTCGCTGAGGGTGGCCAGGTATTCCGCTAACAGCGCCCCCACCAATTGCTGGTCAGCGACAGCCTTTTCCTGCCTTGTGTGGCGCGGATCGGTGCCCTCCTCGCATAGGCGCCGTTTTGCCTCGCCCAGCTTTCTGGCGGCCTGTAGCGACAGGGCAGGGTATCTGCCGAGGCTGACGCCGATCCGGCTATTGGTGCCGCGCACACGCCCAACAAACCTGACGCCCGCCTTGCCATCCTCATAGAAGCTAAATTCCAGACCGTTCTCACGCAGGACTTGGCCGCTGGTGGCTTTCCGCAGTGCGATGTCGGTTAGGGGCATGGGCGGCTCCGGGCTCCTCTGTGGTGCCACTATGGTGCCAAACTGCTTGCGCTTCACGGAATCGAGATGACTCGTGACAAGACTCAAAATACAATCAAAACAGTAGTATATACGATCGAGGTGGACGCCATGACACGCCGTGAGATGCTGGGAGACGGAAGACCTGAGGACTCTTAATCAGCGGGTCCAAGGCTCGAATCCTTGTGCGCCCACCAATGAAATCAATGGTTAAGAGCCTAGTCCGAAACAGCGTGAAAATCGTACCCCTTCATGCGAACCCCATGCGGACGTCTTCACCTTCTGCCCAGGCGTTGCAGCAACCACAACCCGCGTTGCACCTTTCACGCAACAGGCGACTGAAAGTCGTCGGCGCGCTAGATCAGAGCAGGTTCAGATGGAAAATCTGAACGTGTGAAGATGCTCGAAAAAACAGAAATTAGCATGTTGCGTGAACCCATGTGAACGCAACATGGTTTAGTCAATTTCTCCCCGAGGCTGTGTACCACATCCCAGCGGGTGAGAGGGTATGCGCCAACAATAAGAAACCCCGAGGCGCCGCACGCGCAACGGGGTTACATAGGTAGGCCGCCCGAAAAGGCGGAAATGACAAACCCCGAAGGCGGCGCCGCAGCACCGCCAAAGGGTCAGTCAAATCATCCGCGAGCGCGCGGGGTCGGGGCCGGCGCAGGGGCCGGAGGCGGAGCGGGCTCAGAGGCGCAGGCAGCGAGCAGGGCAGCCGGGGCCAGGATAGCGACGGCAGCGGCCTTGCGGAGCAGCGCCTTGCGGGTCATTTCTTCGGAATTCGTGTTCATTTTGCACATCCAGGTTGCTAGAGATCAGGAAACACGCCATATAGGCGTCGGTCATTCGCGAGTTGTCAACCCCTATTCTTGTGTGGAATGTGAAGTTTCAGGAGTTGGACGCGTGAAACGGTCTTGGGACAGGCCAGAACCGGATGCCAAAGGGCTGGTTGAGCCATCAGGCGCCCCGTTTTCGCGACGCGCCTCCCTTTTGCGGGGGGCAGCGGGCTTAGCTGGCGTGCTCGCGCTGGTGGGCTGTTCCGCGTCTGAAAACGATTCGCTGGCGCCAATGGCGGCGAATCAGCCCGAAGAAGCCTCGGGCCACATGATGGAGGAACCGCCACCTCTGGTTGCGGGCGAAGCCCTGGATGGTCCGCTATTGCGGCGCTTTTACGCGCGTCGTGATTTTGAACCGGTCTGGACCACGCGCGAGGCCGAGGCCAGGGCCTTCAAGGCCTTGGTGCTGCGCGCACGAGATCACGGGCTGGACCCGGAATTGTTTCAGGCCGATCTGCTGCACCGGATGGAAGCGTTTCCGCCCGACCGGCGGGATTTGCTGCTGACGCACGCCGTGCTGACCTATGCCGAGGCGCTTGCTTTTGGTGCTTTGTCGCCCAGCCGGCGCAACGATCGGGAAGCAATCAAGGCCGAGCCGTTGGACGTGACGGAAGTGCTGTATGAAGCGCTGGATGGCGCCGATCCCGTTGCTGCCATTGAAGCGCTGGCGCCGCAAACCCTGGCCTATCAGGCGCTGCGTGAGGCGCTGCAGCGCCATCGCACGTCCTTGCGGCCTGACCGCAACCGCGTGAACCGGTTGCGCGTGATTGAGGCCAATCTGGAACGCCAACGCTGGCTGCCGCGCGAATTGCCGGCGGATCGCGTCTGGGTGAATGTACCGGATCAGCAACTTGTGCTGTATCGCGACGATCGTCCCGTTTTTGTGACGCGCGTTGTTGTTGGAAATACAACAGATCGCAAGCAAAGCCCGGAATTTAGCACCGTGATCGAGTCCGCGTTGTTCAACCCGCCTTGGATTATTCCGCGTGACATTGTGGAGGCGGATATCCGCCCGATGCTGAAGCAGGATCCGCTCTATTTGGTGAAGAACAAGATCACGCTGCTGCCGAATGGCGACGCGAAGCAGGCCCCAGGACCGCAAGCCGGGCTTGGTGCCGTGATGTTCGAAATGCCGAACCGCTTTGATGTCTACCTGCATGATACGCCGGACAAGGATGCCTTCAGCCGCGAAAATCGGCGTCTTAGCAATGGCTGCATTCGTGTGCAGAACCCTTTGGAATTGGCGTCATTGCTGATGAATGAGCCGATGGAACTGATCCAGAAGAAGGTCGCGACAGGCGATACGGTGCGCAAATCGCTGCCCGAACCTGTGCCGGTTTTTCTGCTGTATCACACGGCGCTAGCCGCCCCCGGGCGCGATGTGGAAATGCGCCCCGATTTCTATGATCGGGACGAGGCGCTATGGCTGCGCCTACAAAAACGCCCACCGGAACAGCTTGTATCGCGTGCTGGCCAAGTGGTTGCGGCGCAGCGCCCTTCGCCGGCTGTCCGGCCCGCGCCCACAGCACCGACCCGACCTGCGGTGCAACGGCGCATTTGACAAGCGCTATGCAGCGCACCGCAGTATGTCACACGCCGTGGTTGCAGCTGGTCGCGCAGCCTTGATTTGCCCTGCCGCACACGGAAAGAAATCGTTGCCAGATAGTCAGACAAAAATATCACGCACAAGAAGCGCCAGATTGTCATGGCCCATGCGCGCATAGCTGAGGGGATGCGCCTTGGCGGGGTCCTGTTCGGCCTCCACCACCAGCCAACCTTTGTAGCCGGCCGCCGCCAAGGGCTCCAGCACCGCAGCGTAATCCACGCAGCCGTCGCCGGGGACGGTAAAGACGCCTTCAAGCACTGCCGCCATAAAGGAAAGATCACGCGCGCTCACGTCTTGCAGCACTGCCCTGCGAATATCCTTGCAATGCACGTGCACAATCCGCGCCGCATGCTGGCGCGCTGCCAGCGCGGGATCGCCGCTAGCAAAAGTGAGATGTCCGGTATCGAGCAACAGCCCAACCTCAGGCCCGCTCAGTGCCATTAGCCGATCAATCTCGGCCTGGGTTTCGATCACCGTGCCCATATGATGGTGATAGGCAAGCCATAGCCCGCGCGCCTTGAGGCGCTGCGCAAATTCCGTGATGCGCGGCGCGAAGCCCGCCCAATCCGCTCGGGACATGACAGGACGTTGTGACAAGGGTACAGTCCTTTCGCCATGAATGGCGCGCGACACTTCGGCATGCACCATCACCTTGCAGCCCATTGCCAGCAAAAGGCTGATATGCGCTTCCGCCGCGGCCATTTCGGCATCCACATCGCGTTCCAACAGGCGCGAACCATACCAGCCGGACACCAGATCAAGCCCATGCCGTGCGAGGATGGGGCGGAGCAGCGCAGCATCGCGCGGAAACTTGTTGCCAAGCTCAAACCCCGCGAAGCCGGCCTGCTTGCCCTCGGCGAGGCAGTTCTCAAGCGGCGTGGCCGCGCCCAATTCCGGCATGTCGTCATTGGTCCAGGTGAGTGGATTGATTCCGAGGCGAATACGCATCATCAGCTCCCTTCTGCCTGATGGCGGCGCCTAGTTTCATAATCGCGGCGCGCGGCTTTTTGCGCGGGGGAATGCGGCGCGGCACTGACCGGCACTTCCCACCATGCGCCACCATCGGCGGTGCCGCTTTCCGGGTCTGTTTCAATCACGATGACTTGCGTGCGCTTGGCGGCGAAGGCAGTGGGCAGAGCGGCTTCCAGCGCATCGATATCACTGACCTTACGCGCCTCGGCGCCCAAGGCCGCCGCATGCGCTGCGAAATTAATGCGCGGTGCGGTATTGGCCAGCAGGTTATTGAAGGGCGCGCCGCCTGTGCAACG
>Ga0194115_10004113_pt1 | contig 15927 bp, 10 predicted proteins | sample TA2MahsurfametaG_3_FD_148656 | JGI IMG/M metagenome (GOLD analysis project Ga0194115, IMG submission 148656) | Freshwater microbial communities from Lake Tanganyika, Tanzania - TA2015002 Mahale S4 surface | ecosystem: Environmental > Aquatic > Freshwater > Lake | place: Tanzania: Lake...
ATCTTTATAGTCTTTCTATCTAATTGAAATAAATAGAATCTAAATAGTTTGTGAAAAGCTAGATAATCATTGGAATTTATGCTTTTGAGTAGCAGATGTTAAGTATAAATGGAAAAGATAATAAGTTAAATGATAAATTAATTAATAATTAATATTATTTTCGCCATAAAAGAAATGCAAGCTGGAAGACAAAGAACCAACGAAACTAGAATGAGAGGAACCATTAATAATGACAATACTTGCACTGATTTGTTCCTTCCCAGAAAATGCGACTACACTGATAGAGTTATCTCGACCACCGATTATTCATCAGTCCACCTCTCCATTTGCGACGTAACTTTGCATCAATTCAGGTCAACCCCGACGGCACCATCAACCTCGGTAAATCAACAATAGTCACCATTTCAGGATACGTGAGATCTACTGGAGAAGGAGACTCTGCAGTCCAGGCAGTCCTCAGATAAAAAAGAATCATTTGATCTCACTTGAATATATTTAATGTATTTTATCGTAGTAATCAAAAAGAATATTTATCAATAATCTCCCTTTCGGTTCAGCTTCGAAGAGTAATACCCCAAGAAATTATTCATTCCTTTTTAAGCAGCCACTACTGCGTATCCAAACTTAGCCTCGTTGTAAACTTCTCTAAATTAAATCAAATATTACATATTGTTAGTCTGTTCAGCTAGTTAAAGTGCCCTCTTGAAATTGTCCTTTCCTTCCTAAAAATTTTTCTTAGTGCTTGAAATCATACCCAGCTTCAAACATCCTTACATTTCAGCCTTCTCATCCTTCATTTAAGCTGATAACTTCAAGTATTTTTCGACAAATAATTTCATTTTATCCTTGTTTTATGAAAGATCTTTTGTGCCTATCTTTCCGATATTTCCCATAGCCACTGATTGGCCACTAAGATTCGACATTTGAATTGAATGTTTCAAGGCATTTTGAAAATAATAAATACTATTTTTTGTATCTCCTAATCGATCATGGCAAAGACCTAAATTAATTGATGCTAAAAACTTGCCGTTGACATCTGCTAAGGCTTCATGCAGTACATGATATTCAATTGCCTTTCTACAAAATTATGGATTTGCCTCTCCCAAGAGCTGATAATCAACTCCAATGCAGTTATAAGCTAAAGCTTATCCGTGACTATCGTTGATGCTTTTACAGACCTGCAAAAATTTAAGATAATAGTCGATAGCTTTCTGATGTTTTTTGACATTATCATAGAGCACACCGATAGAGTAGTAAGATCTGCCTTAATCTCTGACTTTTCCTGCTCTCCTGCAGCCGAAAGCTAACATTTAATAGTCTTTCAATCTTCTCATCACAGTGATATAAGTTGCATTATCGACCTTTTACTAAATTTTTCTGTTTTCATCTTGGACAGTTTTGTTTAGAATCGAATGTTCTTCATGAGATCTGGTTGGAGTGTTGAAGAAAAGTGGTAATTATATTCTATGGGGCTGAGAAGGTGCCATTGATCGATTATTTCTTTGCTTATTGAAACTTCTAACCTCATTCTCTTCGGCAAGTGATCCGCCTATTCGGAAAGATCTGTTTAGATTTCCTTGATGGCTGCTGTAGCCCCTTCTAGCACGACTTTACATAATAAAAATATTTATATGATAGCTATATAATTTTATTCCCTATTTAATTGTTTGATATTTTAAAAAATATTTAAATGATCTACGAGCACGCAAGCTAAGACAACCCAATCGGCCATGTTACCAGTCCCATCGTGACAGGAGGCTCAGTAATAGCATTGAAATGCAGATAGGGTGTCATTGTAGCCACTGACACTCTTTTGTCCTACGGAAGTCTTTTAAGTAATATTCATAATCATTTCAGAATACACCGGAGTCAATCGATTTTAACAAATTTAAGACAATGTAATAGTGACAGCGACTGGAGAGTATGCCGATTTTCAAGAAGCCACCCGCAAACTTAGATAATTAAGTCAAGAAACATTTTTGTTTGACGATGGTGTAAAACACAGCGTAAGCAATTATGCTAATTATCTTGCTGGATTATGCTACGCCAAGAGAAATAAACAAAATCCATACTATAACAATTTCGTAGTAGCAGGATTTCAGAATGGAAAAGCTCATCTTTCAAGCATAGACCTTTACGGAAATCACATCGCTAAGGACTATCTTACTGTGGGTTTCTCTAAGTACTTCGGACACGCTCTAATTGCTAACGAATGGAACCCTAATAAAACTATGGAGTAATGCAAAGCAATCATCCATAAATGTTTTACTGTTATTTATGAAAGAGACTGTAAATCTATTGATTAGATTCAGTTTGCTACTATTACAGCAAATGGAGTAAAGGTCCATTAACCTGAACACGTAAATTCAAACTGGGACTTCAGAGATTTTCGTAATAGAAAGAATTAAAAATTATGGCAATGATATAAAACAAATCATCTTGTTAAATTTTAAAAATTCAAATATTTTTTTTGAAGAAAAGTAAATTAATATGTTTTGAATATCGTTGATACTTACTTGGGGAGGATTATTAATGTTACCAATTTTCTTTAATTTTCATAATAATATACAAGGATAAATTTGAGAATATTTGAATTAAAATGAATATCGATCAATGTATTGCTGATTTGCTTGAAGCTAAATGTCTACACGAGAAGGATCTACGTATTTTATGTGAAAAAGTGAAATAAATCCTGCTGGAAGAGTCGAATGTTCAACCCGTATTCAGTCCAGTCACGGTCTGCGGAGACATACACGGACAATTCTTTGACGTCCTCGAACTCTTCAGAACAGGTAAATTTATATTAAATCTAGGTGGATAAATTGACAAAACTTGCTACATATTTATTGGAGATTTTGTTGATAGAGGTTATCACTCAGTCTAAACTTTATAATATCTTTTGTGCCTCAAAGTAAAACATCCCGATCGAATCACTCTTCTGAGAGGAAACCATGAATCAAGGTATTTGATTATGTAAACTTAGACAAATCACAACGGTTTATGGATTTTATGATTAAATCAATAGAAAATATGGTAATCCCAACCCTTGGAAATACTGCACTGAAGTATTTGACTATCTACCCATCGGAGCTGTTATTGATGGTACCCATTATATGATTTAGGAAAGGTTTTTTGCGTTCATGGAGGATTGAGCCCTGAAATTAAAACTATCGATCAAATCAGAACTATCGATAGAAAAATCTAAGTTCCTCATTAAGGACCTTTTTGTGATCTCATGTGGTCAGATCCAGAAGACATTGAGGACTGGGCGATAAATGCCAGAGGAGCCGGCTGGGTATTTGGCTCTAAAGTTACTTACGACTTTTGTCATATAAATGGGCTTGAGCTGATTGCCAGAGCTCATCAGCTCGTCCAGTAAGGTTACATACATTGGTTCAAGGTAATAAATATGGGATTTAGTAAAAGAACCTTGTGACAGTTTGGAGTGCCCCAAACTATTGCTACAGATGCAATAATTTGGCAGCTATAATGTAGGTTAAGTAAACTGGATAGAGATAATTTAAAACTTTCAAGACAGTACCATAATCAGTGAAGAGTGTCCATTTCAAAAACGTGTTGCCATACTTCTTATGATAATTGATGATACTTATGATATGGATGTAATTATCTTTGGAATTTCAATCAAATAAGATATTTTTTCAAACTAATCCTAAAATTAATATTCGCAATGCATTAATTTCATATTTAAACTCATTATTTATTTAGGAAAGTATTGAATGAACATATAAATTTAATTTATGAAGGCTGAAACATCTTTACTTCCAACCGAACCTTAAACTCATCTACAAGGTAGTCATTTTAGATAGTGTCTCTTTTGTAAAGATTATACACTTAGTCAAAGTTAACTTCAAAAGTTTGTTAACCTGAGGCATTAGGCAAATATCTTATTTTAAACTTAATAAAGATGGGATCTCATAAAAATACTATACACCTAATATTTCAATGAACCTGCCAAGGTATCAGGAAAATAATGGACTTTGTTAGGATTTCAAGGTCAGTATCCTTAAACTGATTTTCGCGGTGGAGGAGTTCTGTCTTTAAATTTAATAATAAGATTTGTCAGAAGGCACAAATAATTGGTAAAAGTAATGTAAAAAGATAAAGCTAACTTCTTCTTTGCTATAACAGCTATAAATATTGCTTTTTTCATGAAAAAATACTTTCACTTAGCTGATTTTTTGATTCCTATCAAAGATCAAGATACATATTGTAATCGAAGGGCCCTAAAAAATTTTTGTAGAATTTTAGATAATCAAGAATAGGCTTACCATCTTATGCATAACATGTTTCTATAACACTTTTACAAAAAGATTTGGCTCCAGTAGCAAAAGAAAAATTCTTAAACTTTGCTTCAATTTAATAAATTATTTTAGCTCTTAACTAATCAAATAAGATCGACTTTTTAAACCCTAGATATATCGACTTTTTAATAATTTACTGAGTCTTGGAAGTCTAAAATTTCATGAAAGCTAAAAATCTTGAAAAGATTTGATAGTCTATATTTCTTCTAGTTCATTAATAATTTTGATTTTGTTTTAATAAAATGAGTAAATGAATGATTATTAATAAAACAATGGATATCATTGAATAGTTCCAAATTATACTGGAATATTATAGTTATTTGGCCCAGGATTTTTAGATGTTTTCCATTATGATGAAGTAAATCTTGCCTATTTACTAAAAACTCTTCCACCTTTTCCATTGAATTGAGATAAAGTATAGCGCCCGTTTTACAAAGATCCATCATTTGGTTCATAATGACTCGGCCCTGGAGTTTGTTTGATCTTAGGGAAACGTTATAGTTTTGGATCGATTTTGGAATATTTTAAATCTTTATATTTACTAACTTGATATCTGCCATTATCACTTTACAAATTAATTGATTCATATGCAGCTGGTCCAGGAGTAAAATTACAAGTCGCTTTTATTTTATTAACATCGATGGTTTTTGAGCGGAATGAATACTTTTAAGGCATTTGAGTTTATACTTGATTTTCATACTAAGATTATCAAATAAGTACTCTTCCAGGTCCAGGATTTTTTTGAATATCAGGAATGATATATGATCGATCAGGAGATTTTTATCTAGAACCTCCAAAGCTCAATCCTTTTGTATCATTCTCAAAGACAGATTTAATATTATATTGAGTAGCAGAGGGATTTTAACATTTTATCAAAAAATCTATCTTTTTTCCATAGCCCATGACTACTTTTCGGCGAGATAACTGAGATTAGTATGTATAAAAAGCTTATGGACATCTATGTAAATGAAGAAATTACTATGGATTTTTGATATCAAAACGCTTTGTTTTAGAGAAAAGATGAGCATATTTTGTTTACGAGGCAAATGTAGGATGATTTGTAATAGATCGGTTTGTAGTGATAGAATGATTATTCATGATTAATTTTATTATAAATGGTTAAAGGTCACATTTAATTAATGAAAATAAAACAATAGGAACAAATATAAAAAATTCAGTATCCTATTCATACTTGTTATTTTTTTATTTTGTTTATTTTTTAAAGATTGTACATATATTTGACATAATAAAATTAATCTATGAATTATATTTTAAACTTTTGGAACATATTTAATATCTTAAATCAATAATTTTTAATTTTTGGCCGAAATAAATATGAAGATAAAAGAGCTGAATAAAAAGATCTTTCATAACGCAACTCAAATATAATCATCAGATTATGTGAACATTTTTAGCTAGTGTTATCAAAAGTACGCAAATTAGACAAACAGGCGATAATAAAAAATGTAGATTTGTGCATAGAAATTTAGTCAAGCCTATAGACATTTGTAATCTGATTCCTTAATGGAATCTTACGTAGACTTTTTCAAAAAAACTACTAAAAAAGAATGATATATAATGAATATTTATCAATAATGAAGATATGATCATGCAAGGCCGGCCTTTTTCATTTGTTAAAGCATGTGTTTTCCAATCAAAGATGGAGATTGAGATACGACTATTCCAGCTTATTAAAGGGCCTTGATCTTGCTCACAGCGTCTCCCTTTCCCTTTTGAACAATAGCTCCAGCATGACCCATTCTTCTTTCTGGGGGTGCAGTTCTGCCAGCAATAAATCCTACAACAGGTTTATTCTTTTTATTATTCTTTTTGAGCCATTAAGCAGCTGTTTATTCAGCTTATCCACCGATTTATCCGATCATGACGATGCCTTATGTTTATGGATCCACAACAAATTTTTATAAAACGTCAATAAAGTTAGTTCCGTTGAATGGGTCTCCTCCAATACCGACAACCGTGGACTGTCCGAGTCCGGCCCTAGTAGTTTGGTCAACAGCTTCATAAGTCAAAGTTCCAGATCTACTAACAATACCGATTTTTCCAGTTTTGTGGATATATCCAGGCATAATACCTATTTTACATTCGTTTGGCTTGATAATTCCAGGGCAGTTAGGACCAATAACTCGAGTCTTACTTTGTGATCTAAGAGCGTGCTTGACTTTGATCATATCATGCTGAGGAATACCTTAATTATTGATTTAGTACCATCGGTAATGACAACACAGAGATCTAATTATGCTTATAAGGCCTCAATGACCGCATCAGCCGCTCCTGGAGGTGGGACGTAAATGACTGAAGCGTTGCATCCAGTGGCTTTTTTAGCTTATAAACAATTTTTAAAGACTGGTAATCCCAAGTGTGTTGATCCAGCCTTTTTGGGATTGACTCCACCGACCATCTGTGTTCCGTAATCGAGAGCTTGTTGTGTCTGGAAAGTTCCCTATATAGAATAAAAATTACTTGATTTCCAGTGATTCCTTGGCAGATGACTTTAGTGTGTTTATTGACCCAAACATTTGGGGTTGTGCTGAACATGCGGGTAAAGACTTTGCTGAGCATTCGTAAATAAAATATCTTTATTAAATTAAAAATAAACAAAATTGCATAAATATATATGTTTTTAAGGTTTTCAAGAATAAGACTCGATCAACAACTGATACTAAGTATTAAGATGATTCCTTGTGATATACAATCATTTCTGGTAGATGTTGTTGAAACGCCAATTGTGGTGATAGTGAGCTGGAGTTCTGTCTGAGGGGAAATCTTATCTAGGCACTCTGGCGTTATTGATGTCAGGAATAAAAACATTTCCGACTTAATCTCTATTTGTTAAAAGAACGTGAACACCATCATAATGTTTAGCAAATCGGGATACTTAATAAGCAAAAGGGTTAGTACTTTATTCTCGTTCATAAACCCAGTGATCTAAATATTTTTATATTTACTCTGAGGACTATCGTCGCCTGGGATCGCATAAATATCTTAGTTAAGTCCTCTCAGCCTTGGACAAATTTTGTACATGGGTAAAGTATTGGTGGCAAGATGGACGAATCTTGAGTATTCAGGAAAAATAAAGAGAGATCTTCCAGGATATAATCCAATTGCTGAATGCCAATTAGTCAAGTTAGAGGGACTTACTCTATTGAGGTTATGCTGGATCAAATTTAAGTTAAAATTGAGGTGATGTCCTCCTTAATGACTCTTGACCAGATTATTTGCAAAGATAGTTCTCCATTTCGGGTCCAAAATATGGGTCTTGAATTCAGCATTGATTGAAGCGAATCCTCGATTCAAATTAGCCGAAGAAAGATAGTTGACATAATTTCTAAGTTAAGTATATCCTTCATGGTAGAACTGATCCATAGGAGAAGTTCCAATTCCGAAATATCCAGTCACTTTATCGAAATGATAGCACGATGCAGCCAATGCTATTTTTCCACCAATACCATGACCTCCTAAGGTTGCTGTAGAAATTTTGTGCTAGTACATGAATCTGGCAACATCATCTAGATAACTATAAAATTACTTGCCATGTCTTACCATTCGAAGGCGTCTGATCGGTCTGAAGTTCCGAAATTTCTTGGATAAAGAATGTAAACATTTCGTTGATGAATGATCTGATTTTTATATGGATTACTTTATTGGCTGGATTCGAGAAGAAATCAAGCCAATTTTAAGCTTGATCAAATATTTCAGGGAAAAAGATAAGGTTGGGACTGTCATGAGCAGTAGATTTAATATGTATTCCTCTCAATCTGACATTTTTCGATTATACACGTTCAGCCTCTGGCTAGACATACAGTTACTTCCTCTTATGTGCTGGATGTTAGAAAATCTGTAAATATTAGTGACTCCACCAAGTATTTTCATCGTTGATAAAAATCAATTAACTAAAATATTTTATAAATCCAAATTATATTAGGCAAGTGTTGACTAAGTTTATTAATCAATTTCAGTCCAATAAACTGCTTCTATTGGAAAATTTAAATATATTTTATAAGAAAAGAGTTGAAAAAATAAGACCAAATATGAAATAAATTTAAAAGAAGAGGTTTTTTTACTTCAATCATTTATAAAGATTTTGATATTACTGTTTGATTATGGCCTTTTGAAGATTTTTGTGATTATGAATAGCGAAAAATAGTATGTAGTGTTATAATAAGATAATTAAACTGATCATACTCCTTGAGAGGATTATCCTGATGATTGTTTGTTTCCAGCAACTGGGCCACTAATGTTTGGTAAGACACCTCCTTCAGCAATTGTGGTGTTGTAGAGTAACTTGTTCAATTATTCATCGTTTCTGATGGCCAACAAAATGTGTCTTGGGACGATTCTGGTCTTTTTGTTATCCTTGGCAGCGTTTCCTGCAAGCTCGAGGACTTCAGCAGCGAGATATTCCAAAACTGCAGCAAGGTAGACTGGAGCTCCAGCTCCAACTCTTTCGGTGTAGTGGGCATTTCTCAAAAGTCTGCCGACTCTTCCGACGGGGAATTGAAGTCCTGCTCTTGATGATTTAGAGACGGCTTTAGCTGATGTGGTTTTAGCTTTTCCTGATTTTCCTCCTTTTCCTGCCATTTGCGAATTAATTTTTATATTTGAAAATGAAGTTCCATTTGATTTGAAAACTATTTAATCCTCCCATTATAATTTGAGCCAATCAAATTAAATATCCCTTTTATTTAATACTGTGTTCTCTCTCCATCCCTTTTCGAACGGTAGAACCTCACTAAAATAAAAATCTCAAGCTCTAAAACCCTTCTAAAACTAAGAATAATATTTTGCATAAAATATAAATAATCAGTAGTAAGCCAATTTGTGTAATTGTTTGATTCTTATTTGGCGCTCAGTCACTGCCTTTTTTGAATTGATAAGATTTAATTTGAAAGAAACAAGATCTTAAAGCCTTTGCACTGGTTGACTTGATTTTAAAATATCAAGATGGTTCGATTAACTTTATTCAATATATGGTGAATTACTATTAATAGGTTTCGGCTTCTAAGAAGGCCTCTCTTGTATACTTTTTGACTTTTTTGGCTTAAAAGTTATCCTTTTTGTCCCGTAAAATTATACCTATCCAGGTGAAACATAATTTTCTTGTTTTCTTGAACGCTGCTGACTGAATCGATTCTAGGATTCAAGAGAAAAAATATCAAGTATTTTGGGCTTCAATTGAGTCCTTCCCATGATTGTTATTTCAGGAAGTATTTTAGGCGTATTAATATGTTTTCTTTACTCACTCGTTTTTGAACCGAATCTCCTTTCATATCCATTTTCGGCCTTCTTATTCAACTGTATTTAATATTCCTTCAATTGTCGTTAAAATCCTAGATTGGGACATACTCCTGGCCTTTTTTATCGTACAAACCCTATAGCCTACTTGAAGCTAAAATATTTTTTTCGCATCAAATAAGCAATTACTAAAGTTGAAGACTGCATCAGAAAATATGTACTCGAGATATTCCGGCTGCGCAATGGACTAAAACATTAGTTTTTGATAATTATTTTTACATGAGATCATAAAATTGTTCGAAATATTTTATTATATTTTACGATTTCATGTCGAGAAGTGGGTATACAATGTGATTTATAGCAGAATCGTAAGACACGTGGTCCATTCCAACTGCTGCTGTTACGACTAAATTATTCAATACTTACCGGTTGTGATTTTTTATGATTTTAGGGAGTGAGTGTCTAAAGCTGATGATATATCGCCTAGGAAAATTGAAAATCCTGTGTCTTAGCGACTGTATATCTTGTTTGAGGGGTTGTACTAATGTTCAAAGTAATTATTGATCATATAACTTTATACATGATTAATGCAATTAGAAAATATATATAAAAAAAGTATCTCAATCGATCAAATGCAATGCTTTGATTTTATTTTTAAGTTAAATCAGTTATTTATGCACATCATTACTATCAAATAACTCTTTTTATTGATTTTTTCCCCTATCTTTCTCTACTATATTAAAAGACTAAATTTTTGGAAAAACTCATAGTATCTGACGTGTTGCGAGGATATTTTGATTATTTATTTTTACCAAAATACAAGCAATCAGCTTTTTACTTTAAATTATTTTGGTTGTTCATCAAAGAAATTCGATTTTTCAGCTTGGACTAGTATATTAATCTATTTTAGAAAGAATCTTTTTTGAGCTTATCAAGGCTCATTAATGATATTTTTTAAATCATATTTTAGTAACTCTTTTATTTTTTGGAATTCATTTATATGATAACAGCATTGAGTTTATCATTTGAATTTTTCCATCTTTCCTCTCTAAGCTTTATTTATTCAATTTAATTCTTTAACTCTTTTATCTTTTGAAGAAGATTCTATCTTTAATTATCTATAAGTTAATCAGATATGGTATTCAAGCGAAATGTTTAGTATTGATGCATATAGTGATTTTTATACTATAGTTATTATTTAACGTATAATTTTTTGCAGCAAAGAAAATATAATATTTCATGACTATTTCTAAAGATTGAAATTATTTGATCTTATATGAATCAGAATTGCTGTCTTATCTTTTGGAAGTTTGAAAATTTAACCGGGTTGAATGCTGTTGAACATTTTGCCATAGTTATACTATTTCTTGAAATCGAATCTGTCATATAATAATTGTCAATTAGGTCCACTAATGGAGTGATTTAAATTTATTGAGGCTTTCCTGATGCCTTAGCAGCTATTTTGCCATAAACAGTTGCTTAAATCGAGTCGTATTTAAGTAAGTGAGGGGCAACATTGTAAATTCGGGCTCTCAATTACTAAATACTATTGTATGGCAATGAAACACCACACTCTTCAGAAAGAGCTCTGAAAATTTACCATTGATCTCGAGAATGTCCTGGTGGTTCAACAACTTTCAGCCCCATCTGGACTCTGCCTTAGGAGTTAACTTAATATAAAAATTTTTACCATAGGTTCCAGTTCTTTCGGTATAAGCAGAGGCTGGCAAAATAACATCAGCGAATTAAGCTCCTTGGTCTCCGTGAGATCCCTTGATAAAAAGATATGTACAATGTAAACAACAAAGGAGTTCTTTGGAATATCACTACTGCTAATATTGTTATCACATCCTAACAAGAAAATAATTTTAGGATCGTGTGTAATTGGTCTAAAATCTATTCCCAACTCTAAAGCATTGACTTGTCCTTGATTTCTGTGAAGAATATTGTATCCGTTCCATCCGTTATCAGAATTAATAAATTTGAAGGTATTTGCGATTTGCTTAGTTGTGTTCAAAATGGCTGAAGAATCAGATCTTGTCAAAACGTCGTTTCCGACGATAAGCATAGGTAATTTAGCATGCTTCAATTCTTAACAAACTGAATGTTTTCCTTCAGCAATATCCTTCAAAGTAGAAGCTGAAACTCCAAGATGAGTGTAAGCGTAGGTCAAATCAGCTGGAGTACCAATATTGAAAACTTTTGTTTTTCTTTTGTTGATTGATTTCAAGATTCTTGAGTTGAGAACTGGAGCTTAAGTTCTTGGGTTTACTCCAATAAGAAGAATCACATCAGCATCTTAAATCATTTAAATTTGAGAATTGAACAAATAGTCAGATCTGAAATTGTTAGACAAATTAAGGGTATTTTGTCTTCTAAATTCATAATTGAAGCAGTTCAAAGAGTTGAGGAAATCTTTGAAACTTTGAATATTTTAGACACTTTCAAATTATCCAATACCTCCAACAATATCTTTTCCGTCAACTTTATCAATTCTTGAAGCGATTATTGAGAAAACGTCTTACCATTATTGCTCAACAAAGTCAGTTCCTTTTCTTAATAAAGGAACTCTTAGTCTTTGACGTTTCAACCCGTCAAAAGCCTGTCTTGATTTATCTGAAAGCCACTATTCATTGATAGCTTCATGAACTCTTGGGTTCACTCTCATGATTGTATTTTATTTGTAATCGATAGTCACGTTACTTCCAATTGAATCCATTAAATCTATTGTTTACTTTTGTAAAAGTTCGTACGGTCTTGAAGTGTATGCGAAAGGTCCATTGTTTAAAGCTCCGACTGGGCAAACATCAGCTAAATTTCCACTCAGTTCAGAATACAGCATTTTTTCAACATAGGTATTGATTTAAGTAGCCCTGCCTCTGCCTGAAGTACCAAGATCATGGGATCCTGCCACTTACTACGAAAATCTGATGCATCTTGTGCAATGAATGCATCTATTCATGTGAGTTACTACCAGAGGACCAATGTTTTTATCTTGAACAGCTCTTTTGTACTAGTTATATCGCCCTGTTGCATATCCGTAAAAGTGAGAATTATTTTGTAAATCACATTATCCTCCTTGATCGCAAATGGGACAATCGAGCGGATGATTGGCTAATAAAAATTCCATAACAGCGCCTCGGGCAAGTCGAGTAGCTTCAGAATTAGTTTTGATTTTCATGGCTGGAGCGACTTGCGAGCAGCAAGAAGCGATAGGCTTTGGTGATTTTTAAACTTAGACGAGACACATTCTGCAGTTTCCAGCAATTTTTAGACGCTCGTGATAGCAGAATCTTGGAATTTATATTCCATTTTCCTTTGCAGCTTGGAAGATAGTTAAATTGTTGTCAACTTGATACGATTTGTTGTTGATGAAGATTTATATTTTTTTGGTTGAAAAAGGTGCGTTGTATCTATAAATTTGTTTGAATAAAGGTAACCTGCCAAACATTATTTAATAAAAATATATAAATATGTTTTGATGTAATGAACAAAAATAATTGAATTAAAGAATATATCTGATTGTAAAAAGAAAATCAATAAATATCAGAAATTGAAATGCACTCATTTATTTGCAGGTCTCATGAACTACAAATTCAATAAATCACTTGCTGTCCAACGTTTTTATTCTTAACAAAATATATGAGACACTAACTACGATATCTTTTAAGATTTTATGCCCATATTTTTTTGGTTAATCATAAAGTCTTATAAGTAGCTTTAAGGCGGATTCTAAAATAATTGCATTTATACCTTCAAAAGTTTAGCCCATTTCTAATTCTATTTGAGCCCTTCAAAAGGACTTTTTCCTATTAGCATTTAGTAAGCTATGATTCCAACAGCCCAAACGTCTCTTTTCCAGCCACTATCCTTGCCATGAGAATATTCGGGTGAGATGTATTACATAGTTCCTATTATCTGATCTTTTTCTATTATTTTATCGCCTTAATGTCTATAAGCATATCCGAAATCGCATATTTTTATAATCCCCTAAATTAATTCAATATTTACATTTGCAATCATGATATTTTAGATTTTTATGTCGGCGTGAACAATGTTATTCTTATGGAGATAAGCTAATCCGTTTAGTAGCTGCCTCAAAACTTATACAATCTATTTTTCTTTAAAAATTATAAACTTTTGCTTTAAATTAAAAAGAGAGTCCTATGCGAATTCCATAACTATATTTACATGTGTTTAAGTATTGTAAAAATGAAAAATTTTGATAATATTTTAGTGTTATACCATACTGAGTATTTTGATTTATTGAAGCAAATTATTTTGATTAGATCTGGCATGATCCAAAGTTATGGATTTTTAGGCCCATATCATTTTAGTTTCCTATTATTGCACCAAATATACAAAAGAATGGGCTCCGACTCCGATACTTTTTATTTTGTAAAAGAAAAATGTAGAATTTAGATTTTTTGTATTAACCGAAGAATATGAGGTTGCACTTTATTATTCATTTTTGTCAGATAAATTACTATTATTTTTCAAAGATTGCTATAGCATGCTTTTGTATTTATCTGCATATTTTGGAATCATTATTTTTATTCTTTTTTACTCCCTAATTGACATTCAAATATAATATAAATATTTCTATAAAGCAATTTTAAATAAAATTTTAAAGAAATCATAAATAAAGTGATTTTATGTATGAGAAGTCAAAATTAAAAAATAATTTTCTAAAGTGGATTTATTAAATTTACATTTCATTATAATTAAAGTCAAAAATTAAAATGAATAGACCCTTTATAAACGATAACATATCTTAAATACACTAAGATGAAACGCTTTATGACTCGCTTCTCCGTTAAGATAATCAATAAGACCACTCCGAAAATTTTGAGGATAAGAGGACATACACAAAAAATATTTTGAACAATTGGGGCATTTCGGTTGGAAATTTGAATTTTAATCGTGATAACTAAATAACTCTGAAATGCATTACTGAACTGATTGAGTTCAGACAAAAATAATTGATTTATCGAGATAGAATTAAGGATGATATATCTGTATTGACTTTCTAAAAATAAAAGTACCGAAGTTACATGGAACAGGGAAGAGCCTCTTTATAGTAATACTCTAAAAAAATAGGTATTATTATCTTAATTTAGGAAAGCTTTAAAATTAAAATAATGAGCTGAAATTGAAACTAAAGAAACTTGAATCAGCCACAAAGAAGTAAAAAGACTAAGACAAAAAGATGATGAACATGCTCCGAAATAAAAATTAACAAATTTTACACTAAATCAAAAAGAAATAGCAATAAGTAAATAAAATCAAGTAACAATTGAAAAAGAGCGTCGGATAAAAAACCTTAAATTCCTCGAAAAATAGCTTCGAAATATTTTAAAGTATTCAGTCGACTTCAAATACAAAAAAGAATTGTACTTAAAAGATACTGTAAGAAAAATATATTTTTTTGATGTAAAAAAGCGAAAGGTAATTAAATTTGGCTTTGAAATAAAACAAAATTCTTCGCTAAAAAATATATCAAATTCGAGATTAATTGACAAGCTTTCATAAATGGATAGATCAATAAATATTCGGCTAAAAAATATAGTAAAATAGTGAAACAAACAAGAGTTATAATAATAAATTTTATATCAATCACAATTTGCTCTTTAAAAAATAGTCTTTAAGAGACGAGCTGGTTTAGCTTTTATAGGTCACGAAAGATGGTTTGATTCAATTAAGATAATTTTATAAGTAATCGAATTTCGCTCAAAAATCTAACAAAAAATCATAGATTTATAATCATACCGTTGAATAACTAAATTTAGCTTCTTTTAAAAAGAAAAATTAAGGCGTTCAATTTAAGATTTTTGATAATAAATCTAAAAATAATGATATTAGTTCATCTAAGTAAGAATAAAAACGCGCCTTTAAAGCTAAATCAATAAGAGAAGATTATAATCAAGAAAATATGACATCTATTTCACAAAAACAGAATTCCATGAATTAAATCAGAAGTAAATATAATTTAAAAAACAATTAAATGAATTACATGTTTTAAAAAAAAGTAGGTATAATCAAGTCTTCCACTAGTTCTTCGGCTCAGAATAGCAAGAAAAATCATCAAAAAGATATGAAATCAATTAAAGTATAAAGTTAATAAGACTTTTATATAATGGATTAAATGATAGATGATGAGAATGACATCAGCATTACTTCGCATATTTCTGTATAGAATTTAGGAAAGTAAAGATTTGAAAAATGGGATATCTTATTTAAATAGGATATATGATCGAAATATTTTGATTGATTTATGTTCTTATAATATATTGTACTGGCTGTATTATCTTGTTAACTTCAAATAAAATTATTTTAATGCTTGATTGGTCTC
>Ga0194115_10004115_pt1 | contig 15921 bp, 4 predicted proteins | sample TA2MahsurfametaG_3_FD_148656 | JGI IMG/M metagenome (GOLD analysis project Ga0194115, IMG submission 148656) | Freshwater microbial communities from Lake Tanganyika, Tanzania - TA2015002 Mahale S4 surface | ecosystem: Environmental > Aquatic > Freshwater > Lake | place: Tanzania: Lake Tanganyika...
CACGGTTGCTGCTGATAACTGTGCTCAGGTAGCATCATCAATTACCACCTTAATGGCAATTGTTGTTCAGGCAATACAAAATGGAAACTTGACTGGTATTACAAGAACTACTGACAGTCCAACAAATGTTGCATATAGAAATGCTGCTAAATTAATCATGTTTAATAAAAATTACTTCAAAGAAGAAATTATTAAAGATATTGAAGGTCAATATGGAACTTCATTCCAGTTTGGAGCTCCAAGTGGTTCCACACCATCAGTAATACAATCCTATAGAACTAAGTGTAAGAGAGATATTGGATATGTTATAGAATCTATTATCTACGATTTACTTACATATGGCAATTCTTCAATTGTTGAAACAACCAAAACATATATTGATGCTGCAACGGGTACAATTCTTTCATTGCAGGGTGAACTTGCCCAAGCAATCTTTGGTTATGAAAGACTCAAAGTGTATTTAAAGCAAGCAATTGCTGAGACTTTAGTATCTCCGTCTCCTGGGGCTGTTTTCTATGCACATACAGATCCAACATTTGCACTAACAGCAGCAGAACTAACAGAACTAAATGCATTCATTGATAGTGAAATGGCAATTCTTCTAGGTACATTAAATAATGCAACATACCTAGAAACAAATCAAATTAATCCTTACAGCAGTGTTACTGTTCCTAATAAGATCTATCCCGATAGACTTGATGATCCTGGTATTACAGGTAGATTGATTACTGGAGATTATATCTATGGATTATCCAGTGGTGTTACTGGCGAAATTAAATCACTAACTACAAATAGAGGAACTGTTAAGAAAGTCTTAACAAGGGTTAGAGTGGCTTATGCTCTTCCGAATGAACTATTTGCTGTCAATGAAGAAATTGTCAAACAGGGAGCAACAACAAACAAAGGTACTGTATATTCATATTCATATTCGGAGAATGCTACATTTATTGATATTGATTTTATTAGTGGTAGTTTTGCAGAAGGAGACGTACTAATTAATGATGAAGGATACTTGGCATCAGTAGTTTCTATAACACCTAAAATACAAATATCAGATCTTGTGGGATCATTTGAAAGTGGTGATAGAGTAAAAGGATTTACATCTTTGGCTCAAGTTGTACTGGATAATTATTCATTCACTAGTGCTCCTGTCCTAGACAACAGTGGATCGAAACTAACGTTAGAAACGGAAGCTTATTTTGGTAACTTTAAAGTTTCTGAAGTAGTATATGCTGGTACTAGCAATATCTTTGTTGATGTTGACTATGCTCTTGGAACTGCAGTTGGACTGGGTAATATTATTCAAACCAAAAAAATCTATAAACTTAATATTGACATCGGATCAACATCAACAGCATCATTCCCAGATGGATACGTGTTACGAGATTCTGCTGTATTAAGTAGAACTGCAACTATTGTTGATTTTATTCCTAATAATGTAAACAATCCAACGGCTGGCGAACTCTATCTTGGTAATATTCAAGGTGGTAGTTTTACGGTTGGATCCCTAGTAGAAGTTTATGAACCAGGCAATAATTTCCCAATTGGAATGGGAGCAATAGTGACTGTTACAGAAACCGATTCTGAAGCTTATGGATTTGTTGAAAAAATAGTTTCTGTTGGCACAGGTCAAAGACTATTCCTAAGTAGGGTAGCAGGGACGTTTAATAAATATGCAGAAGTGCTAGGTAGAGGATCGTACAAGGCATCTATCCTCAATGTCAAACCAATCGTTGGTCGAGTCAAGAGATCTTTCCGTGGTTTTGATGGAGTTCAAGATACATTTAAACTAACAATTACTAATGGCACTGCATATTTCCCAAATCCTGATGGGCATCTGCTGGTATTTGTAAATGGTATTTTACAACCTCCCACTGTCTCTTATTCGGCATTCAGTGATGTAATTCAATTTACAGAACCACCTGAACTTGGAGCTTCTTTCCATGCAGTTTACATCGGTCAATTAAGACAATTGGATGATATTAGTTTTGAATTTGATTCATTAAGAAATAGTTTCAACCTCAGACTAAATGAAGTTTTCTATTCACTTACTGTTACTGCGGGAGCTTCATCTGCAAATATTAAACCAGAAAACAACATCATTGTTTCCTTGAATGGTGTTATCCAAGAACCTGGAATTGGATTTACTCTTGTGGGTTCTCGTATTATTTTTGCAGAAGTTCCAAGGGCAGGATCAAGTTTTGTTGCGTTCTCATACATTGGTAGTGAAGCGGATGTTATTGCTAAGACTGTTGTTCCACCAATTGAATCTGGAGATCAATTAGAGATTGAAGGTGAAGATGAAGATAGAACGGTTGCTATTATTGAATCATCCAATTCACTTGTAACATTTGATTATACTGGTTCTGTATTTGGAAGAAATGCTGCAGCATTAGTATCACTAATTTCTGGTAGAGTTTCAAGTCTGAGCGTTACTTCAAGTGGGAACGGATTTACTTCTAGACCATCAGTAGCAGTTGATTCTAGTACTGGATTTGATGCACAAATTAAAGCTCTAGTTGGAGTTAGTAGAGTTGATGTTGTTAATGGTGGTAGTGGATATGCATATCCGTCTATTTTTGTTGATAATGAGGTTGCAGATGTTCCTGCAGATCTCATCTTCTCTTCTGACATAACTAAACTTGATAACACTGAACTTACGTTCGACGCTACATAAATAACACAGGGACTTTCTCAAAAATAAAATGGCTAGACAAAGTATTAGTGTCGGTTCACAACCCAATGATGGAACAGGTGATTCCTTGAGAACTGGTGCTCAAAAAGTTAATTCTAACTTTAATGAGATATATAATGATCTTGGTGATGGCACGAACTTACAAATTTTAATTTCTGGTAATATTACTCAGGGTCAAACTTTGAGATATGGAGCATCTGGTTTATTTGTTCCCTCCTCTTTAAATTATAATGACTTAATTAATAAACCAATTATCCCTGAACCACAGATACAATCTGATTTTTCTGTAACTGACATTAATGCACCTGCATTCATAAAAAATAAACCATCTATTCCAACAACTGTTGCCACTCTGGTTGATGTGGGTATAGATGACATTAGTATTGGTGATGCTTTACGCTGGAATGGTACAGGATGGATAAACCAGGCCGTTCTAGAATCTGTAGTACAGTCTCTTGATAATCTAACTGATGTTGTAGTTGCTAGTCCATTAGCAGGGCAAACAATAAGATATAATGGTACAACATTTATCAATACAAGATTAAATTATTCAGACCTCAATGGACTTCCTGTTCTTGCTACGGTAGCGACATCTGGAGCCTATAATGACCTTTCGGGAAGACCTGATCTATCAGTATATTTGACATCTCAATCTCCATCTGATTGGAATGCCACTACGGGTGTAACAAGAATTTTAAATAAACCAACTCTTTCTACTGTAGCAATATCTGGAGCCTATAATGACCTTTCAGGAAAACCTGTTCTAGCAACAGTAGCAACATCAGGATCATATGAAGATTTAATTGATGCCCCGACTACACTAGCTCCTTCCAGAATATCCATAAATGGTACTACTACATCCATTAATAACAATTTTGCAGCAAACCTAACTATTGCTAATGGATTTAAAACCTATACCCTTTTGAAAGTACAAACATCACATGCTGCTTGGGTAACAATTTACACCGATGTAAATGCAAGATCTAATGACAGTGCAAGAGTAGAAACATCAGATCCTGCCCCAGGATCAGGTATTATTGCTGAAGTTATAACAACATCAGCCAATGAAACCGTGTTAATGACTCCATCTACCATAGGATTTAATAATGATGCTACACCAGGAAGTAATGTATATTTAAAAGTTGTTAATAAATCTGGTGGTGCCGCAGCCGTGACCGTAACATTAACAGTACTACAATTAGAGTTATAATATGGAAAGACACGAATATATTGTAACACTACACAACTACGATGATTTGGAATCTTTTTATGATGACATAGAGACTTCTGGTGGCACCAAATACATACCAGCCAGACAAGTTGAATGTGTACTAAAAAGACCTATCAGTAGAAATACACATTACCTGTTGACCGAAAAAGAAGTTGAAAAAATACTAAAAGATTCACGGGTTCTTGCTGTTGAAAGATTACCTAAAGACAGAGGGATTGAACCAGGATTTTTTTGGGAACAGACAGGCAATTTTGAAAAAAGTTCATCGGTTGATCAGAATGATAAAAATTGGGGATTGAAAAGATGTATTGATGGTGTACCAACTTCTGCTTGGGGAACAAATGGCGGAGGTTTTACTCAAGTTTCAAACGCAACAATTAGGACGACTGGATCTGGAAAAAACGTCGATATTGTTGTTGTAGATGCACACGTAAATCCAAATCATCCAGAATTTGCAGTTAATCCAGATGGATCAGGTGGTGGAAGAGTTATTACTCATGACTGGACCCAATACTGGGATGCAACCTATGATGATGATTTCAGTAATGTTGTATTCAGTGGTGGATATAATTATTCGGTAGTATCTAGTTCTCATGGAACTCACGTAGCTGGAACTATTGCTGGCAATACACAAGGGTGGGCAAGAGACGCAAATATTTACACAATTGAGTTTAATTATTCTAATACTCCAGTAGCTCAATGGGATTTAATTTTATATGATATTATCAGAAAATTTCATCGCTCTAAACCAATTAATCCAGCAACAGGAAGAAGAAATCCCACAATCTGTAATAATAGTTGGGGATATAGTTATAACCAAATTAGTCTAAGTAATGTTTCATCTGTTACATTTAGAGGAACTACAACTTTACTTTCAGGTTTAAACGATTCTCAGAAAAAAGCTACATTAGAAATAAATGGAGTTCCTGTTCCTGCTGGTACTTATCTTTTCAAAACACCTGCACGAGTAGCAGCAACTGATGCAGACATAGCAGATTGTATAGCCGATGGAGTTATCTTTGTTGCATCTGCAGGAAATTCATATTGGCAAATAACAAGAATTAATACAGATCCAGATTATAACAATAATGTTGTTTTCGGTGCCAACACCATTGAACACACGCGAGGATCTACTCCTGGAGCTGCTCCAGGAGTAATTTGTGTTGGATCTTTGGGCGCAGAGCATATTGAAAAGAAAAGCAATTTTAGTAACTGGGGAGCACGAGTCGATATTTGGGCCCCTGGTAGTAATATTATTTCTGCTCTATACAATATTTCTGGAGCAAGTGAGTTTGGTATTCCAATACTATACGATCCAAGGAATCCTAATTTTCTTCTTGGATCAATCTCTGGAACTAGTATGTCTAGTCCTCAAGTGACAGGAGTTTTAGCATGTTTAATGGAACATGAACCAGATCTTACACAAGCACAAGCTTTATCATACTTAACTAATGTATCATCGGGTCTTGGTCAAATTCAAAATTCCGAAGGTTCTACTGGATGGATTGCTCCAACGCTATCTCCATATGACAGTATTAGAAGTAGTGATAATAATAACTTTTTAAAATATGTTCCACTTAGACCTTTGTCTGGACTAGCTACTCCAAGAGACAATCACAAAAGAAGGCCTGCAACAGGATCAGTATATCCAAGAACTAGGAGGAGAAGATAATGGCGTTAGTACCTGGCTCTGGTGCGGTTATTGTACCTGTATTTGACCCCGTTAGATTAGGAGTAGATGCTATTCAAATTCTTGACGGGGGATCTGGATATTCAACTACTCAACCACCAAACTTAATTATTCAGAATTGTGGTAATCCACTAAGAGATGCAAAATTAAGACCAATAGTAAAGAATGGTACAATAATTGCGGTTAAGATTGATGATCCTGGTGAAGGATATGATCCCCTAAGAGTAGTTCTTACTCCACAAGCACCAGATAATACAGCACCAGAAAATCTGCCAACAAAAATAACTGCAAAACCATTTTTGAAAAACAATGGTGAAGTTGATTATGTTCAGATTACTAATGCTGGTGACAATCAATTTTATGATGTTACTGCAACTGTAGTTGGTGGAGGTGGAACTGGAGCTTCTATTAGAGCAACCCCTAGAGCAGTTACTAGTTTAGTTCTTTTGAATCCAGGAAGAAATTATGAAACTCCACCATTCATTTCTATTGCTGGCGGCGGCGGGGTTGGTGCTACTGGTGTTGCTGATATCGATACCAAAGGCATTGTTGATCTTGATGTAAATGTTACTAACGAAGGCCAATTCTATCTACAAGAACCATATGTGTTACTAGTTGGAGGTGGTGGTAGAGGAGCAAAAGGTAGGGCGGTAATTAATCAAGGAAAGATTACAGATATTGTTATCTCAGATCAAGGACAAGGATATACTTCTCCACCTCAAGTGATATTTGGTAGAAATGTAAAAGTGAAGAGAATATCTAGAAATAGACAGTCCTTTAATTTACAACAATATTCATTAGCTGGTCTTACACAAAGTCTAGACAGAGATGATACTAACATTTATATTAATACAACTGCACCTTTTCCTGGCAGTGGAACTGTTTTACTAGAAAAAGAAATTATTCGTTATACTGGAAAAGACGCTAATAGATTAACTGGATGCACTAGAGGTATTAATTTTAGATACGACCAAAGAATAGTTGTAGATGATTTGCAAGATGATCCTGTTACAGGAATATCAGCATACAAATTTGAAGTTGGCGATAGAATTATTAGAGTGCAAGAAAATGCGGCCAATAAAATTGCTGTTGTATATGATTACAATGCTTTAACTAAAGAATTATATGTAGTGTTCATTGTAGACGAATTAGCATTTATTGATGCTGGAAGTCCTGGTGAAAAAACAAACGTTCGTTTTGATGGTGGAGTTGCTGATGCCAGTAATTCAACTGCATTACCTCATATTATTATTGATGATGAATTTGGTATTATCTATAAGTTAACCACACCATTGTCATTTGTAACAGGTAAGTCATTCGAAGATATTGTCGAATTTGGAGGAGAAGGAGATGGATTGCCAGATGTAGTTAATGATGGTACAACTTTTGAAAATCAAATTAAGTTAGACGGTGGCAACGCAGCTTCTCTATATGGTATCGAAGAAACGTCTGGTGGTACTAATACGACTCTATTTGTAGAGGGTGATTCAATCAAAGATTCTAGTCAACCATTTAAAGTAGCTCAACTTGTAGATGTAAGTCAATTGGATGAAGGTGTAGATCATGAAGCAATACTTGAAGTTCAATTAGACAGAGATAATCCAGCATATTACAACGGACTTGATTTTGTTGTTAATGAAAACGTTGTTGGTGTAAACTCTCAAGTTCAAGCACGAGTCAAAGCGTGGGATCCCGCAGCTGCAATAGTGACACTCGGTAATATAACACCATATGACACAGGATCCGAAACTTTAGGTGTAATCTATCAGTTCTCCGTAGATTCAACCGTTATTGAAGTTAGAATCAACCAGGTTGGATCTAATTATACTTCTGCTCCAACAGTTACAATTGCAAATACTGGTACATATCAAGCATTAGCAAATGCTAGTATTACGGCAGACCAAGTTACAAATATTACAATTACTAATGGTGGATATGGTTATGCAACCAAACCACTTGTCACAATCACTGGTGGCGGTGGAACTGGAGCAGTTGCCGAAGCCATACTTGGTGGAGAAGTTATTACAGGAGATAATGGAGCATCTTGGAAAATTAAGTCTATAATTTATTCTACACAATTAAGAAACGAAGATTGATAATAAATATATCAGGTAAGTAAACACATTCGAGAAAACACATGTCTGCACTGCTAACTGATCAATTTAGAATTTATGCAGCATCAAAGTTTATTAAATCTTTGGAAGGACCAGATCCAGAGGCAACAGACTTAGCTGCTGGAGTTGATAGAGACCGACTATATGTTTTTATTGGTCGGCCTCAAGTATGGGAAGATGAAAACAATCCACCTCAAGCTATTGATAGTTTTGCGGTATATAGTGATCTATATGATGATCTAATCTCATTAAAAAGAGTTTTGGCAAATGACACAACACAAGTTGTAAGACGAATTGATTGGATCCCACCCGAAAAAACAACAGGTGGATTGGGTTATATCTATGACATGTACAGACATGATTATTCTCCAACAAAGACTGCTGCTTCTGGTTCAACTAGATTATATGATTCAGATTTCTATGTTGTAAATTCTTCTTATCAGGTTTATAAGTGCATCTATAATGGCACTTCACCATCAGATCCAAATGGAAAACCATCAACAATTGAACCGACTGGAACCTCTACTTCGATCATTACCACATCTGATGGTTATCGCTGGAAGTTTCTGTTTACTATTCCAGTTGCACAGGTATTAAAATTCTTCTCGTCTGAATATATCCCTGTCCTATTAGACACAGTAATTAAATCTAATGCATCTGATGGTGAAATCGATACGGTAGTAATTCAAGCTTCTGGTTCTGGATATAATAATGGAACTTATGATAATGTTCCTGTTAATGGAGATGGGACTGGTGGAAGAGTTTCAATCATTATTGATGGTGGTAAAATTGTTAATGCTACTGTAACTTCTGGAGGTACTGGTTATACCTTTGGAAAAATTGTTGTTGATTCTATCAATGGTATTGGTACTGGTTCTGGTGGAACAATTGATGTCATTATTCCCCCACAAGGAGGACATGGAAATGACCCAGCGTTTGAACTTGGCGGTTATCGAGTAATGGTAAATGCTAAGTTGCAATACTCTGAGGGATCGGGTGACTTCCCAACAGACAACGATTACCGTAGAATTGGGTTGCTATTAAATCCATACAAATTTAATACTGCAGAGCTCACTTCAGATTTGACATTGAGTGGTACAAAAGCAGTAATCTTCCCACCAACATTCCAAGGGGTATTCTTTGTAGATGAAATTATTACACAAACTAAAATTGTTGGCGGAGGACAAGTCACATCAAGAGGTAGAGTAATCTCTTGGAATAGTACAACAAAAGTTTTAAAGTATTATCAAAACCAAATTGATGGTATTTTCCCAGAAATTACTGGATCTCTTAATGAGTTTTCTGGTAGTAATATTATCACAGGTGTTTCTTCTGGTGCTTCTGGAGAACCAGATGTCAACTTCCCATCAGTTCCAGGATCCTCAACCAGAACAATCAATAACACTGAATATGATTTAGGTATGAGATTTACCTCGGGATATGCCTTTGCAGAGATTGAAAAGAACTCTGGCCAAGTCATCTATATAGATAATAGAAAAGCGATTTCTCGTGCAAACGATCAAATCGAAGATATCAAAATTGTAATCGAATTCTAATAGGTAGAAACTAAGATGCCACAAAATACCAACCTGAACGTAACACCATATTATGACGATTTTGATAAGAACAAGAATTTTTATAAGGTCTTATTTCGCCCTGGATTTCCGATTCAGGCAAGAGAACTTACTACAATGCAGACAGTTCTGCAGAATCAAATTGAAAGCATGGGAACTCACTTCTTTAAAGAAGGTTCGATGGTTATCCCAGGACAAATTGGATTTGATAACAATGTAGATGGCATTCTAGTTCAAGCCAGTTTCTTAGGAACAAACGTTGAAGAATATAGAGAACAACTAAACGGTGCGATTATTACAGGACTGACGACTGGTGTAAAAGCAAAAGTAGTCTATAGTATTTCGCAAGAAGAATCAGAATTAGGATTTATTACAATTTATTTAAAATACACAGAATCTGGTGGCGCAAACAAAGACATTCTTAAATTCCTAGACAATGAGCAACTAATAGTCAATAAAGAATTAGTTTATGGGCAGAATCTATTAGAAATAGGAAGTCCATTTGCACAGTTACTACCAAACAGTTCTACAACTGTGGCATCGGTAGCATATATCAATAATGGAGTTTATTTTATTAGAGGATATTTTGTAGATGTATCATATCAGTACGTAATTCTTGAGCAATATGCACAAAATCCTTCATATAGAGTTGGTCTAGAAATTTCAGAATCTATTATTACATCGGAAGATGATCCAGACTTAAATGACAATGCTGCAGGATCATCAAACTATGCAGCTCCTGGAGCGCATCGTTTTAGAATTAAAACAACTCTAATCAAAAAAGAAATTGAAGATACGTCCGATAAAAACTTTATCGAGTTGATGAGAGTTGTTGGTGGTAAACTTCAAAAAGTTGTAGAGAGAACAGCATATAATGAAATTGAAAGAGAATTAGCCAGAAGAGTATATGATCAAGCTGGTGATTTCATGATCACTCCATTTGATCTAACACTAAGAGAGGCATTTAATGATGGAACCAATAATGGTGTTTTCCCGTTTGGTTCCACTACTCATGGACCTACTGGAGTTCCAGGATCGGGTATTACAATCAAAGATAATGCATCGACTGATCTTGCAAAATCTTTCTATAGTTTAGAAATTAGTCCAGGAAAAGTCTATTTGAAGGGATATCCTGTAGAGACTGTACAACCAACATATTTGGATATACCAAAATCTAGGCAGTACTATTGCTATCAAAATAATATTATCCCATTTGAACTTGGAAACTCAATACAAGTTACAAATTTATTTGGTCAACCTATTATTTCAGGACCAAATATTTCAAGTTCGTATCAAATAGTTGAACTTAGAGATGCAATGACGGTAACACCTGGAACTGCTGTTGGTAATATCATAGGTACAGCCAGAGTGATGAGTTTGGAATTTGATACTTCTGGTACTAATGGTACTCCTGGAAATAGTGATGATTTATATAATCTATATCTTTTTGATATTACAATGTTTTCAACTCTGAGACTTACAGCGTCTACAACTGTTGAAGCTGGTTCTCAGATTGTAGGAAAAATTAGTGGTGCTAGAGGACTGCTACGAGTAACACCAGGAACACAATCAACTACAGGTCAAAACCTATCTCTTGTAAATGTACAAGGTGTTTTCAGAGCAAATGAAGTTGTCCAAGTTGATGGTAGAGATATAGGAACTGTAGCGATTTCACCATATCAATATGAATTAAATGATGTTCGTCAGGTTGTAGGTAAAAATTCCTCAGGTACATCCACAATTTTTACCACGGATGTAAACTTTGATCAGAGAATTCAATTATCAGGTAATTATTTCACATATACAACTAGTGGTGCAAATAAATTCTTAACTGGATTTAACAGTAATATCGCTGCTGAAGTTAGAGCAGGAGATCGTTTGTATATTAGTCCAACACAGTTCTTTATTGTTGATGCAGTACCAACAGATTTAAATCTAGCTTCAATTTTTACGTATTCAAGCCAGACAGTAAAAGTTACAACCTCTGCTGGGTTTACTCCTACTGCTGACCAACAATTCAATCTTGTTTTGAGATTTAGACCTCAATTAAAAGGTACGAATAATGGTGATTTGTTTGTCGAAATGCCAAAGAAAGCTATTAAAAGTATCAGTGACGAAAGTGCATTTGTTAAAAGAACTTATGAATCCCAAGTTACAAGTAATAGTTTCTCAATCTCTTTGGCAGAAAATGAACAATTTGCATCTGTGGATGAAGACAGTTATCACTTAGTAGTTACTGGAGGAACTGGTGTTGGCAACGTTATTATGATCCAAGACGATGTACCAGGTAATGCAGCATATGCAACATTTAACACAAGTGGTACACCTAGAACCACCCTGACGGTATCTAACCTTACTGGTGGTATTACCTCAGTTAGATTATACGCTTCAATTTCAAGAAATGTTTTGATTGAGAAGATTAAAAATTCAAATAAAATGACCGTATTCAAGGTCAATAGAACTTCCAAACAAAGTGATCAAATTCCTTTTGGACTAGCATATTCCAACCTCTATGGTACTAGAATTGAGGATGATGATATTTCTCTAGGAATTAAAGATGTATATAAACTTCATGCAGTATATGAGTCATATGATAGTAACGAAGCAGTATTACCTTCAGTAACTCTTGTAGAATCTGCTTTCTTTGCTATCGGATCTATTGTAACGGGTAAGACATCAAATGCCAAAGCTATGGTAGTTGATTTCAGTCCAACTACATTGAAGTTGTCTTTAGTTTATCAAACTCAATCTCAGTTAGTTCAGAGTGAAATAATTACAGGATTCAATAGTGCTGGTACACAAATTCAAGCATTAGTTAGCGATGCTGATGGTTCTGTTGAAACGGGTAGTAAAAATATTACAACTTCATTTACTCTTGTAGATGGGCAAACTCCATTCTTCTATGGTATTTCATCTTTACGTCGAGCTAAGGGAGCATCTGCACCTATCAGAAAAATAAAAATAGTAGCAGATTATTTCTCTCACGAATTGACGGGTGATTATTTTAATATTGACTCTTATGTTGGTATTGAATATAAAGATATTCCAACATTTAGGTCGAAGTCTACATCAGGGACAACATTGAGACTTGAAAAACCATTGAGAGATGTATTAGATTTTAGACCTGGTGCTAAAAATCTAGCAAGCGGCGGCGGTACAGTATCTAATCCTTTCTTCATTCAGTGTTCAACTTTAGATTTTGCCAGCAGAGTATATGATTCCAGTTCTACATTGACGGATATTCCTGTACTTCAATCTGAATTTAGATGTGACTACTGTCATTATTTGAAAAGAATTGATACTGTCTCTGTCGATAACTTGGGTAATTTCTTTGTTAAGATAGGTATTCCTTCCGAAACTCCAGTTCCACCAGAGATTGTTGACAATTCGATGTTGTTGGCAATTCTTGGACACCAAGAATATGGATTTAATGCAGAACTTGATGGTCGGTTGTTCAAAGAAAATATCCGTAGATATACTATGAAAGATGTTGCAACTCTAGATAGAAGAGTTCAAAACATTGAATACTATACTACACTCACGCTTCTTGAGCAAGATACCAATTCTCTTTCTATTAAAGATGAAAATGGAAATGATAAATTCAAAAACGGTTATGTTGTAGATTCATTTGAGAATCAAAACGTTGCTGATTTGGCTGATCCAGATTATAACGCATCTTTAGATTTTGGCAAAAAGATTCTAAGACCTTCTCACTATACAAGTAACTGTTCTTTAACGTTAAATTTATCATCTTCGGGCAATATTGCAATTAAAAATAGAATTGTAACTCTTCCTTATACTGATGTAGTATTAATTCAGCAACCATACGCATCTCAAGTGGAGAATGTAAATCCATTTAATGTGTTTGCATTTATTGGTGCTATTGAATTAAATCCATCCAGTGATGACTGGGTAGATACCGTTGTGGCTCCAGCACTTATACAGCAAGTTGAAGGTAACTATGCTGCTCAAGCAGAGAAGATTGGAGCAGATCCTAACACTGGAATAGCACCAGCTGTTTGGAATGCTTGGGAAGAAGATTGGTCTGGAGCACAGACAACATCAACTGGAGGGCAATGGCAAGGTTGGTTAGGACCTCTTGGTAGTTTTATCCCTGTATATGGAACTAAAACAACAACTACAACTGGTATCATAGAAAGAAGAACAGGAACACAACAGTCACTTATAACTAAGTTTGAGCAAAAGAGTCTTGGATCCAGAGTAATTTCAAAAACTTCAATCCCTTGGATTAGATCAAGAAACCTTGCATTTGTAGCGGAAAGACTCAAACCCACTGCTCAATTCTTTGGATTCTTTGATAACGTTGAAATTTCTAATTATGTTTTACCTAAATTAGTAGAATTAACTAAGAATCCAACTGAAGATGCTGGTACTACAAACACTCCATTTATCATTGGAGAAGATATTAAAGGATATAGAATCACATCTAGAAATGCTGCTGGTGGTGCAATTTATAATACAAACAATCCTATCTTTTCCAGCAGAGTAATGAGTCCTAATGATGGAATGCGTTTTAATCCATATGATGATACTGAATTACCTACAACATATTCTTCAACAACACCATATTTAAATATTGACATGGAATCAATGGCATCTCAAGCCAATGGTGATTACTTTGGTATTTTAGAAATTGGTTGTATTATTGTTGGTGCAACATCTGGTGCAAAAGCAATTGTAAAAAATAGAAGATTAATTACAGATAGAAAAGGATCACTAAAAGGTATTTTCTTCATTCCTAAACCAGCAGATACAACAAATCCAAAATGGGCTACTGGTACAAGAACTTTTGCTTTGTCAAACAGTCCAACAAACCAAGTTGGTGTACCTGGCGGATCTAGTATTTCAAACGCTATTGTTAATTATAGTGCAACAGGATTCTTAGAAACAACTCAAGAAACAATCTTGTCAATCAGAAATGCTGAGATTTATACTGAAAATTTAAATGATGAGAAGACAACTTCTAGAACAACATCCGAAACAGTTCAAATTGGTTATTGGGATCCTCTTGCACAATCATTTATTGTACAGGAGAGAGGTGGAGCATTCCTTACTGGTGCTGATGTGTATTTCAATACAAAAGATACTAATATTCCCGTAAGTGCTCAATTGAGATTGATGGAAAATGGTAGTCCAACACCAAGGATTTTACCACTTTCAACAGTAACTGTTTATCCTGAGGATGTAGAAACTTCTGAAAACGCTTCTATTCCAACTAGATTTGTATTCCCAGCTCCAGTATATGTAAACGATACTGATGAATATTGCTTGGTAATCTTCTCAGATTCTAATGAATATACCGTTTGGATTTCTGAAATGGGTAGAGTTGATATCACTGGAGATAGAACAATCTCAGCACAACCTTATGCTGGTGTACTGTTTAAATCTCAGAACGCATCAACATGGTCACCAAACCAATTACAAGACCTTAAGTTTACTATCTATAGAGCAGAGTTCTCTACTTCTCCAGGTAAATTAGCTTTAACTAATGCAATTCTTGGCAAAGGTAATGGTGGTGTTATTGCACTAAGACAGAATCCTATTAAAACCAAGAAAGCAGATTTAACAATGACTCTAATGGATGATACGGCAACATTTACTCTTGGTGCCAGAATTTTCCAAAAGACAACAAATGCTTCAGCAACTATTACGGAAATGGATACTGTTTCATCTCCTAATAAAATTAAGATTACTGATATTGAAGGACAATTTGTTGAAGGTGCTTTAGTTGGATCTACAATTACCTATGGATTAGTTAGCAGTCAAGCTTTATCCACTCTTTATGTTTCAACCGCAGGAGGAACATTAACAGGAAACTATTCTGTTGGTAAGACAGTTACTGGAGTAACTTCTGGGGTAACTGCAGTGGTTACTGGATGGAATATAGCAAATGGACAATTGCTATTGAATTATGTCTCAGGAACATTTAGTTCGGGTGAAGTTCTTAGACAGTCAAATCCAACTGTAGATAGTATCATTTTAACAACACCTGCTGAACCAGCTTATACTGGTGATAGTAGAAACGCATTTGTTTTAACTGCACCAACGTATTCTAGTTCAGAAAAGAAAATTACTATTCTGCACAATAATCATGGAATGCATGACCCCACTAACAAAGTAACTATTTTTGATGTTGAGTCTGAAATTTCTCCAACTGTCTTAAGAGCTTCTATGACCATTGATGATTTACTTGTACCTGTTACAGATGCATCTGCATTCCATAAAATTATCAACGGACTGCCAATTAGTAATGAGAATCCTGGATTTATTAAAATTAATGGTGAAATTATGGCCTATACAGATATTAATGCTGAAGCTAATTCAATTACTCTCAAATCCAGTGGAGGTAGAGCAATAACTGGAGGTACATTAGCGCAGGCTCATACAGAGGGTGATGTTGTAGAATGTTATAACCTAGATGGTATTCCTCTAATTGAAATTAACAAAACTCACGAGAGTGTCAGTGGTGCAACATTAGATTCTTATGATCTTACAGTATCATCAATTTCTACTGTAGGTATTAATGGTGGAGGAAGTTTTGCATCTGCAACACAGAACATTCAGTTTGAACAAATTCAACCTTTGATTGGAAATGT
>Ga0194115_10004118_pt1 | contig 15914 bp, 19 predicted proteins | sample TA2MahsurfametaG_3_FD_148656 | JGI IMG/M metagenome (GOLD analysis project Ga0194115, IMG submission 148656) | Freshwater microbial communities from Lake Tanganyika, Tanzania - TA2015002 Mahale S4 surface | ecosystem: Environmental > Aquatic > Freshwater > Lake | place: Tanzania: Lake...
TCATCATGGGTAATAGTCTCCTTCTCCAACAGTAACTTCGCGACGCTATCCACCTGTGCCTTCTTTTCTCGAATCAAATCCACCGTCCGTTGGTAGGCGGCAGTGACAATGGCACGAGCTTCATCATCCATCGCTTCCGCAGTCGCATCCGAGTATGGTTTATCTCCAGGTTGACCATCCTCTGGTGGATACGCTAATTGTCCCACACGAGAATTCATTCCGTAGGTTTGAATCGTACTGTACACTAATCGAGTGACTCGACGAAGATCATCCGATGCACCTGTCGTAACTCGACCAAAGAAGACTTCCTCCGCCGCACGCCCGGCAAGGGCCATACAAACAATGTCCATGATCTGATCCTTGGTTCGAAGGAAAACCTCCTTTGGCAAATATTGCGCAAATCCAAGGGCTCCACTTGTCCGTGGAATAATGGTCACCTTCAACAAGGGGTCAGCATGCTCAAGAAACCATCCAGCCACTGCATGTCCAGCTTCGTGGTGCGCAACAATCTCTCGATCATGATCACTCATGATCTTGTTGCTTTCTAATCCACCAATGATTCGATCAGTCGCCTTTTCGAAATCTGCAATAGCCACCGTTTCGGCCTTGCGTCGTGCAGCAACAATCGCTGCCTCATTGCATAGATTCGCAATATCAGCACCGGCAAAACCAGGAGTCAGGCCCGCAAGACGTCCAGCAATATCCTCAATTTCACCCTCCAATGTAATTCCCTTTAGGTGGACATTGAAGATATCCTTCCGTCCCTGTAAATCGGGCTTATCCACTTGAATTTGTCGATCAAACCGACCTGGACGAGTCAAGGCTTGGTCCAGAATATCAATACGATTCGTCCCAGCAAGAACGACGACGCCAGTAGAGGGTGTGAAACCATCCATTTCTACCAATAATTGATTCAGAGTGTTTTCACGTTCATCATTCCCTCCTGAAAAGCCACCTCGTCCACGTTGACGACCAACGGCATCAATCTCATCAATGAATACAATACAGGGTGCAGCAGCTCGAGCTTCCTTGAACAGATCTCGAACACGGGATGGACCAACTCCAACAAACATTTCTTTCCAAACACACAGCGCCCCCCAAGGGTTAGGAAAAGCACGACGACGGCAAACAACCAACATGACGCTAAGCGAAAGATCTTACCAATAAAATCGGAACCAGAAATAGAGAAAAATGGTACACCCGCTTCACCAGCAACAGCCTTGGCTAATAACGTCTTTCCGGTACCGGGGGGGCCACAGAGTAATGCACCCTTGGGGATTTTGGCACCTAATTTTGTAAATCGTGAGGAATCCTTCAAAAAGTCAACAAATTCCATTACCTCACGTTTGGCTTGATCACAACCTGCCACATGAGAAAAATCGACTTGGACCTGTTCCGGACTAATTTTTTTGGCATTTGATTTCCCAATTTGGAAAATTCCACCCATCCCACCACCTCCACCACCACCTGCCCCCCCAACGCCGGCACCGCCCATCATTCCACGAGAGTAATAGTATAAGATCCCCAACATAGCAAGCAAGGGCGTCATCTTGATAAATTCAATCAACAAGTTAACCTCGTTGACATATTGTACTGGAATCCACTCTCGGGGGTGGATATGTCCCTGTGATTTCGACAATTTCTCTTCAAAGGATTCGATACTTCCAATGTAAAAATGGTAGACAGGAGTCGATACGGATGAACGTGTCCGGGTGGTGTCAGACCCTGACCCATTCGCATCCGTACTGGGTTGATTGAATTCCATCATAGTTTCATCGTCGGGGTGCTGTGGTTGTCGTCCCTCCTGCTTCGATCGTGGTATATCGGATGAGACCATGACCGAATTTTCATGATGTTGTGGTAATACCATCCCCTTTGATCCTGGACGCAAAACGACTCGTGCAAGGGTACTATTGACGACGACAATCTTTTCGACTTGTCCTGACGCCAATAGTTGATTCCGAAAGTCTACAAAGGTAATCTCCTTCCCATTCCGACTCGAACCACCATCCTCGTTTTCTGAAAAATATCGTCTTGCTCCCAAGACCATAAGTAATAACGCAATAAGGGCTGAAATATTCTGTGGATCTGGATCTTCGGTGGGAGGTGGAATACTCCCCTTCTTTTTGTTTTTGTTCTTGTCTTTCCCCCCCGATTGAAAGTTGTTCTTAGACTTTTTCAATTTCGGTTCATCGACACCTTGAACGTTCCCATCCTTATCCTTCGGAAAGAAATTTTCAAATCCCTTTGGGACTCTTGCCCACCATGTTTGGAGTAGGAGAGAAGAGGTAGAAAGAAATGAACCATCATTCCTCGTTAGATTGTAACGTTCATTCCATACATCAGAGGGGATAGCACGTAAATGATCTTCCGACGTTGAAGATGTCCGACGAAGCCTATCGAACCTGCTCCGATCTGTCTGTGTCGATATACTTTGGAACGACGACCGTTGCGACGATATACTCGTAGAAGTCCGACGTCGTATGTGCCGTAACAACAAACTACTTGAACTGGCCATACTCATTATGGATGGTGAGTCGACAATCGAAGAAAACGTGGTAGAAGCGTCGAAGGAATGCCAACGGCGAGAGCGAGAGAGAAATTTTAGGGTTTCATGCAATCTGTGAAATCACGAGATAGTCAATTTCTATCGTATCGAAGGTTTCTCAACGTCTTGAAAACCAGGAGGTTTCCGGAGTCCCCGAAAAATAGGGGGTGAGTGGACATGTATATAAAAAGTCATCATAAAAAATTCACAAAATTCGGGGGAATTGTGTAATTATCGGAAAATGCTAGACACCAGGCCTTCCGTCGCATTCGACAAGGAACCGCGAACAAAGGGCGTGCGTGGATGACGCAGACGACGACAGAATTTCATCGAAGTCCAGCCGTCAAACAAAGATTGAGGTTTCATATATACCTATTTGCATAGGTATGTAAGATACCTATCGTATTAAAGACTATGTAAGTTCCGACAACAAGCAAGTGTCTTTGAGACTATGATATATTCTTGAAGAATGCCCTACCATACGTACCGTACATATATGTACTTTACTGTTAGTAGCCTTCTTCCTATGCACGATTCGCCTTGTGTGCTTTGTCATCAAAGATCTTTGCCGGCTGACGTTTTCAACTTGTCAAGCATGTCACATCGGCACAAGGTTCAAGGGCTTGCGGACCGACGATGTCAACCGACAGGTTGTCATGCGAGCATTCATCTATGACCTACCTTGTTTTTAAAGCCGATTGATTGAGTTCTACACCGATTGTGCCATGAAGATAACTGCTAGCGCTGTTGCAGCTCTTGGATGCATCCATCATGCATCGGCTTTCATGTGCCCAAAATTCACAACCCAAACACTTCGGTCTTCGAAGGTTGAAATGGAAGGGAAATCGGTTGGTGAGGTCCCGACATGGGTTGGTCCTGCCACGACAGCAGTTGCTGGTATGGTGTTTGCTGCACAGACCGTCGGCGCAACTTCGGTGGATCTCCCTGTTCCTCCCAGTTTGGCTTTCGTCGAAATTCCGAATGGTAAGCGATTCAACGAATCTTGGGATGCGGAAAGTTGTCGGCCGCGTGTAGACCGACACATATCACTAAATTGTTGTACTTTTGATGCTCAGCCATTAGTAGTCAAGGATGGATCCAGTCGTCGCCTTTCAGTGCTATTTCCGCAAGTAGTGTCACGTTGTCAGATTCGGAGTATCTGGATTTTAGTATGCCTTCATATGGGGCTTCTGTGAGCGCTACAGGGGTGAAACCGAAAGCTGAGGCACCGTCTTTTGCAAATCCATTCAGTGACTTTGACTTTTCGAAGCGAGATGAACCTGCTGCAGCGGTTGACACAGCAGACACAGCTGCCGCTGAAGCGAAGGCCAAGGCAGAAAAGGAAGCCGCCGAACAGAAGAAGGCCGACGAGAAGGCCAAGGCTGAAAAGGAAGCCGAAGCAAAGAAAAAAGCGGAAGAATCTGCCAAGGCAGAAAAGGAAGCCGCCGAGAAGAAAAAAGCAGAAGAAGCTGCTAAGGCAGAAAAGGATGCAACAGAAAAGAAAAAAGCAGAGGACGCTGCTAAGGGAGAAAAGGACGCAGCAGAAAAGAAAAAAGCAGATGACGCTGCTAAGGCAGAAAAGGATGCAGCAAAAAAAGCAGAGGAAAAAGCGGACAAGGAAGCCGCCGAAAAGAAAAAAGCAGACGAAAAGGCTGCCAAGGAGGCCGAAAAAGAAGCTGCGAAGCAGAAGGAAGCTGATGAAAAGGCCGCAGCCGAGGCGAAGAAGGCTGAAAAGGAAGCTCGTCGACAAGCCGAACTGGAAAAGCAGCGTGCTGCTGTCGAACGCCAGAAGGAAGCCGCTGTTGCTCCAACACCGGTAAGTATGTATGCAAGTTAGCGCCGTTGATCGACGTCGTTCGTAGTCTCACAGCCACTTTCAGCCCCCTTCTCCTCCTGCTGCTAGCGTGGCTCCTCCGCCAGCAGAGATCAAGATTCCGGAACTCAAAGCACCCAATTTCAAGGTTCCGGACATTAAGGCTCCCGATGTGAAGATGCCTGCATTTTCGATGCCAAAACTTGATTTGCCTGACATGCCAGCGGCCTCAGGCTCTCCATCTTTTTCTGTCCCAAAGTTTGAGGCTCCGAAGTTTGAGGCTCCAAAGTATGATGCTCCGAAGTTTGATATGCCGAAAGCACCAAGTATTTCCATGCCGAAGCTCGATGTGAGGACGGACGAAGAAGTAGAGGTCGAGCCACAAGAGATCCGTGACGAAAGAGCGAAGGAAGCTCGCACAGTATTCAAGGACGCCGACGAAAAAGCCAAGGTAAGGTCTTTTCAGCAATTGAAGACTGTCTTTTCTGTTCTCCCGTAGAGGTTCCTCAGTCAGCTTTCTGTCCTTTTTCTTCAGGATTTGGAAGCCCAAGCAGCGGCGCTTCGACAAACTGCTAACGAGAAGAAGAAGATCGCTCAGGAATTGAAGGATGAAGCTTGTGCAACAAGATTTGGTGGGAAGATTCTGTGTATTCGCCCTTTCAACTCGGGATATTAAGTTGGACTATCGAGTATCTTCTTCCTCCGGTAACAGGGCTAGGCGACCTCAACATAGATAAACGATACGGGAAGCGTAGTAAGCCTAGAAAACCATAAACAAGCCGTGGTTGTGGTGTCATTTCTGGAGAGTTTTGTCATGTTGGTGGCTAGACAATGGAGCAACTGGTCGTCGAGCCTATGGATCTCAGTCGTCACCCAGAAAAAATCTTGCCGTTTCCACATTCTACGACAAACGACCTGGTACAGAACACGTTAAACACATCTGCGTTACTAGGTAGTTCTTTGTCACACATATTACGAGAAAATCTTGGTTTCCCAGAGAGCCGTACCGTAGACGCATTTCGAGGCGAAGAGACCCAAGAATCTTCAACACGGCGATACGTCCGTTCTGGGCTGCAATATTCAACCCTCTCATTCTTGCAGAGACGATTCGTCCTCCATAGCATTACCGAAGTATTCGGTACCGAAATCACCAGGCTTTTGGCCCAGTCCTTGCTTCGCCAAAACCTCATCGGCACCAATGAGGACCGCTAGTTGGACCTGGTAATGGATTTTAGATTCACGTCATACTCCCACGGCTACTCTAGTAAGAGTAAATGACTTTCGTGGCGTATCTTATGTACCCCAGCCGATATTTGCTGATGAGGACCCCTTCTGTCCTACTATCCGAACTCGTAGCTGTGTTTGTTATACATGCAAGCTTTGTTTCCACATGACAGTGATATCAACAGTTACAGTTAGGGCGGAAAGGGTGAATGATACGCATACATATGGTACAAAAACATTGACTTGAGTCTAACAAGATAGCATAGAGTGTTTTTGGGATTGTCTATTGCTAGCCAACAAACAATCCTAAATCTCTCCCGGTATAGATGGAGGCATAAAACAAAACTGAATGATCATTATAGTTCGAAGGAGGACGAGCATCCCAGCGGCAAGTAGCAGTGAATTTTGAAAGGCGACATCCATCATACGGCCTTGTCCTTGATGTGGTCAGCGACACCCCCACCAAATGACGTGGACTTGTAAGCAGCAAACAGGACCGCTACTGCCAAGGAGGCCAAGGAACCATGTCGAAAAATGGCCTCTGTTTCTCCAGTAACGGCCTGTATTTGTCCACCAAGGACAGCCCCAGTAGATCGTCCAATTCCATTGTATGCACCATTCAGCAATAGCAACATTGTGGATCTTGCTCCCTCCGGAGCAATGTCGCTGCAATAGACAGTGGCTGCACTCCAAAAACAACCGAATGTGAAACCACGAAGGCCCTCCCCAACATAACCATACCAGACTTGATCCATGATAGCGTATAAATGAAATCGAACCGTGACTGTCAGTAGGCTGAATAACAGTACGGACTCAGTCCCAAGAAAGGAACTAAGGTTGCCAGAATACCAGAACATTACAGCACCGACAACACTAGAAAATAGACGGGTAGAACCCATACTCTTGCCGCTAGCCCCAATTTCGCGGAAACGAGCATAGGTAAAGTTGTCAGACACTCCTCCTGCTATTCCCATGGAGTAGACTAGGAGGAAGAAGACAATCGCATCGTGATTCGTAACGATGGATAGGATCACTTCACGAGTCGATAGGTGACCCGTTGAGTGAGTCTTCTCCCTTGCTCGTCGTGCTATATTCTCACGTTGGTCGTTTTGAAAGGATCGTATGGCCATAAAGACCGGTACATGTAGAGCAATATGGGCAAAGAAGAGTAACCCATATCCTGCCAAGTGGTTGTATAACATACAGAACATTTTCACATGACTCGAAAGACCTTCCATTTCAATAGGGACACTTTCCATGAAGTATCCACCCATGATTGTACCTACTCCAGCTCCGATGAGTCCCCATAATCTCATCTTTCCGAATTCCGAACGATCCTTCATCTGTTGAAGGACTAGCGAATCAATGATGGATCGGACAGGTGCTGAAAGGATGGACTTGACCCCCACAAGAAGCATGATCAGGTAGGGATTGTCAATAAACCCGATAAGTACTTGAAGTGAAATGGAGATAGATATTGTTGCGAAGAGTATCGCAAAGGGTGCTTGCATCGAGTCCGTGAGGATTCCCCAGGCGGGGCCGACCAGGAAGGTTGCAAAGGGAGTAATAGAGCCAATAAGGCCAACAATCTGTGACCCATATCCTCGAGAGACGTAGTATTCAGGTAGGAAGGGAAGTAAGACTGCCTCTGCCATGTAATATGTAAGATATAGTACTCGAATTAACGCGAGTGTCGACCAGTCATCACGCCGAACCGGATGGTTCGGGAATAATTTTTTCCGATCTGAATGTACTACCGTCGCCGTTTGGGTAAGCGGTGACATTATGGTTAGTTTACAACCTTGCACATTCTCAGTTGATGAAGAGTCAACAGTTCGACGCGTAGAAACAGTTACAGGTAGTGAGATAAGACAGGCAAAGGCAGACGATGATGATGAAGAGGTCGCTGACATGATTTTTTTTGGCGGTGTTTGTGTGTGTTTGTGTGTGATTTTTGTTTTGATGGGACCACCGCCGGAAAACGCTCAGCCTCCGGTGGGAGGAGAAGACTGATCGTATAAATATGACAATAGAAGTCGAATCAAGAGAATCCTCTCGTTTCATAAACGACAACCAATCGTGAACAATTCTCGAGAATCGGCTTGACACATCGTGTCGAATCTCGATTGGACCCATCTGACTCACCAGGACTAGCCACTGGCGGACTTCCGCGGGGAAGACGAAAATGACGTCGGAAGTCACGGTCACAGTCAAATATTATCTTCGTAGGTCAAATACGTATGTACGATCTATGTTGGGATAGGTAACTTAGTTACGGTTACAGTTACTGTTAGTACGGCTCGAAGGAAGACAGCCCGGTATAGCATAGATTACCGGCAACATGTCTATCATCCTGTCAAATGTGGGATGACTATACAATGAAAAATCACAAGAGGTTTCCAAAATCTAATCTCATATTCTACCACAAGAGAGTATGATATGCATACCTTCCCCCCCCCAAAAAAAGATGAGGCACGAGATCATCTTCATTTTTTCGTCAATGGAGGAAAGAATCATGCTCCTATTTTTCAGTACACGTTCTAATTCCAAGTCTCCTCGACACGTGTCTCCTGCATCGAATCGATGCCTATTTTCTTTTGGGGGGAGGGTGTTCCATGGTTTCGTTTCCTCTTTGACGGTACTATGACATATCCGATTGACTTTTTTCCAGTTTCAAGAGCAAAGTGGGGGCAAAAGTACCTTGTCTTCGTCCCGAAGTACTATCACAGCGGATACGAGAGAAAAAATAACCCGCCTATTTTTCTCCTCACTTTGGTACAATGGGACGAGGATCCTTAAAACTACTCTCCGTTCGGATCCGTAAATAGAGGATCACCAACGCCACGAAGAAGAAATCAAAAATGGCCGAGTAGACAAAGGTATTTACAGTTCCAACTTTCGATTGAAGCTTACCACCAATGATAGCTCCAAGAGATTGACCAAGACCACCGTACATGGCATTCAAAAACATTAACTAGAGAAAGACATAGAGAGAGAAAGAAACGTTAGACGTGAGCAGGATAGTACATGTCGAGATAGTCCCGTTGATGGTACTGACCATCGTAGCACCTAATCCAGGGGGTGCAATCCTACTGGCATAGATGGTACAGGTACTCCAAAAGGCTGCAAAGGTAACTCCTCGAAGTGCTTCTGCGGGGATACCCTGTAGGGGGCTTTGCATCACAGCATAAATGACAAATCGAACGACGTAACTTATCAGACTCCATACGATGACTCGATCAGCGCCTAACAATTCTGTTAGGGGGCCAGAAAACCAAAACATCGGTGCTCCTGCCAAGCTCGATACTAATCGACTGATTCCCATGTCCTTCCCCGTCCCACCCACCTCTCGTATCCGTACATAGGCAAAGTTTTCGATGATACCACTAGAAACTCCCACAACGAAGATTAAGAAGAAGAACAGAAGGGCATCGCCATTTTGAAAGATAATCTTGATTCCACTCCATACCCCCACCGGAGGATCGTTCTTCGCTGTGGTCGCTGTTGCCGTCGTCGTACCATCGGTATTTTCTATCACTTCTTTTTCTAATTTTTCCAGTTTTTGCTTTTCATCGTGTAGCTTATGAAAAGCTCGGATACAAACCCAGGTAGGAATGGACAAGCAAGCGTGGGTCAAAAACAGTAGTTTGTATCCCGTTAGACTCTGCCAAAAATTGTCAAGGCGTTCGAGGATCGTGTGCCCCTCATTGGGATGATATGGTCGATGCTTGCTCCGACCAAGCAATATACCCACAGCACTACTTCCGATTCCAAATCCAAGTTGTCCCCAGAGTCGTAGTCGACCGTATCTTGAGCGGTCATTCAGATGATTTAAGACCATGGAGTCTAAGAGTGACTTGACTGGTGCATTGAAGAAGGCGGTAATGAACACCATGACCATAATGTAGGTCGGATTGTGTTTCCAGGCGACTAAGAGTTGACCAATCAGGGACACCAAAAATGTAAAGTACAGGACAGCAAAGGGACTGCCTGTCTGATCCGATACGATACCCCAAAAGGGTGCTACCAAAAAGGTCGTAAAGGGTTTGATAGCTCCTAATAATCCGATAATCTGCCCCCCATGTCCCAACGAGTGATAATACACTGGCAGATAGGGCAGGAGTGAACCAAGGGACCCATAGTACGTGACGAAGAGTAATCGAATCAACATGAGAATCTTCGGATCGTCTTGATCCTCCACGGGGGGAGCGACGACGACGTCTTCCGATGATTCCCCCTCTTGCTTGTCGTCGTTGACTGACGGTGTTGTCGTACTATCCTCACTTACTTCTTCGGAGGATAGTGTTAGCGTCGAATGGACAGTTGTATCCGTTGGAGGAGGACTATGTGGTAGAGACGTTGGTGTGGAACCACCTCGTAGTTTTCCAATATCCGATGGCCGAAGAGATATCAAGGATCGAGGTCGCCGAAGGGTGGCCGTATAAGAAGTAGTAGTCCCCCAGTAGGAGCCTTTGGCGTCGACGAGGACAAGAGAACTCCGATATAGTAGACAACATAAGAAAAGGTACAGAGATAGAGGAATTGTATGGGCACTTAGCCTTGGAGGTACGCGTCGTGAAGCCATACTACTACTACTTTCGGGTCTCGGTCAAAATACAACTCCACGTGACACCAGGCCGTCCACGAATCTTGGAGTAGGGGGTTATCAGGTTATCTGTTGATGGGGGACAGGGCCGCAAGTCAAATGAAATCCTTCTAGCTGTTGTGTCACCGAGGGTTCAGCAGCAAGTCTTGTCAGGAGATACTCCTTGAAGTAACTTTGTGTTTTGTGTGGATGTATTTGAAAATCGCTTTTGGTTCACAACCCAGTCTGTCCTGTATTATGATACCTGGGGGACACCAAGATTCCTTTGGTTGTGCCAATCAAAATTGTTCAACAGCCAAAATATTGGATTTTTGACGGTGACAGTTTGATGTTTGATACGTGAGGAGTGTGAGGCTTTGGGGGACTACGGGAAGAACCCGTTGATGTCACCTTGGCCCTTCCAATTGTCGGACTGTGATTGGATGGATCTCGATTCGCCGGACGCCCGACAGACGCGGCAAAAACCTCCATCCAACAATCGCAAAGAGGCGACCGTTTATGCAGTATGTATGCTTTTTACAGTTAGACCCGACAAAATCCCGTCAACGACAGTTCCCAACAAGTATCCATAATTGGTACTGTAGTCAATTGATGTTTCCGACGACCGATTCTACAGGGGCGTGTGTGCGTAAAGGGTAGACTTCAATCTGGATTGATATCATGTTGGGGCCTACCAGTCGAACGTCTTTGGAGGTATGACTACTCCTCTCTGAACTAGGTGTGTCTTGATCTATCCCATGTTTGCTCAACCACAACCCCCGTTATGGGGCTTTTGTCTGTGTTCTTCATCATGGATCCCCTCTGTCCCTTGGACTTTCTCTTTGTTTTTCCCCTTTCTTTAGTTGTTTCGAGATTGTCTCCGTCTTGTACGGCATTTAGCACCGGGACATAGTCCAAAGGCGATAGCATTGAAGGGTACGATCCGATCTCAATTTGAAGCGAATCGGATGTTAAGTGATCCTGTTCAGATTGAAAATGCCAAGGCGAATGCAATCCGGGCACTATCGAATTATATGTTATATCAATCCGCACAGAAGGATACTCAAATGAATAAGGCTATGAAGGATCAAGTCAATCGATTCCAGGCGGAAGAAAAGGACACGAAGAAAGATACTACGAGTGGAAACAAAACGACAAAGTAGATTGGAAACGACGACGACACATCGGTGGGAGTCTTGGGGGAAAAATGATCATGATGGTCATCGGTGTTTGATCGTGGTATCACATCTGCAAGTGTCAGGAACCGAGATCAGAAAATACACTACAGACACAGTTTTTGAAATCCATGAAGAGTGAGAAGCTTGTCAAAAGACATCGTGACATACGAAAAAACAACCGTTTTTCTCTATGTGGGATTGGCCTATCCAAGGAAATGCTGAGTATCCTATTCAGTAGTCTCTTCCCCTCGCATGGTTGATTATGTTCGTCGAGGAGACAACTTTACTACCTACTACGATGTGGTATCCCGAACATTGTTTTCAAAGCCCTATGCAAACCCCATCAGCTTGTTGCTATGTTTAAGATGGGATAATCTAAGAAGAAGAACGCCACTACTAGCCAGAAGATTGTTTACAGTTAGCTCGCAATCCCGCCATGTTTGGTAGTTGATCGATTTTGACTGTGACAGTGACTTGTTTATCCGTGCCTAAAAAGGCATCGACGATACGTACCTACAACGGCTAGGAACATGTCAAATGTCAACGCAGTAAGTAGTCCAACGAGTCAAGTTTCTTCGGATTCTCGAGGAAGCACAGAGAAGTCAAAGTTGTCGACATTCTATTTCACGCTGTTGGCTTCTTCCACCCACTCCTGTGATGCATCGATAGCTTTTGCTTCACAGAGTCGTTTGCCATAGACCTAAACGCATCCCAACAAACAGAGGAGCCATCATCATTATCGTCTCAAGATGATGCCAATGCCAAAAACTAAACCCTTCCGATCTGCCGGACCCTCTTCATCGACCTTTCTTCCACAGGGTCAAATTTCAAACTCGGAAGGTTCAGTCACCTTGGGAAAGATTGATCATGGTGTAACAGAAAATCCTTTTGAACGACGTTTTAGTCCATATGATTTTAATGGTGGGACATGTGTCGCCATTGCAGGAACAGATTATGCGATTATTGCTGCCGATACAAGATTGAGTTCCGGATATCAAATCCTATCTCGGAATATGAGTAAATTACATCCCCTGACTGACAAATGTATTCTTGGAAGTGCTGGTTGTAAGACCGATGTCGATCAACTTCGAAGTGTTTTGGATATTAAAATGAAGGTCTATCAACATAACCATCAGAAGACTATGTCTACGCCTGCTGTCGCTCAGATGTTGGGGAATACACTCTATTACAAACGATTCTTCCCCTATTATGCATTTAATGTCTTTGGTGGGATCGATCAGGAGGGGAGGGGTGCGATTTATTCCTATGATGCGATTGGTTCCTTTGAACGGACATCAGTGACTGCTACTGGTAGTGGTCAGGCCTATATCATCCCCCTATTAGATAATGTCATCACTCATCGAAATCGTACCGACCCCAAAAGAGACCTACCGAAGGAAGAAGTCGTCGAACTTGTGAAGGATGCCTTTATTTCCTGTGGGGAACGAGATATCTATACCGGTGATCAAGTAGAGATTGCTATCATCACCAAGGATGGTATCGAAATGCAGACCTTTAATTTGAAGGCAGACTAAGAGATTATTGTTGTTTTGGCTGGTCAGCAAACTGTTGTAGTACGCAGAATATACTCTTTTTTTGTTTCGTACGCAACCATAGCAACTGCACGTTGATTTGGTAGGAATACAGTGGCGCCATCTCCTATGCCCACTTCTTAAGATCACTCCACATGTTCATTTGTCTTTAGAACTCACGTGCCTGGAATCAAGCCCTGTATCGAGACTTGGCGCTATCCAGAATACTATACACATTGAATGAGTGAAGGTGGTTGGAAATCTCATCAAAGCAACAATGGACATGGAGGATAGGCATACGCATGACAATTTAATGCGATACCTACTTTTTGGTAGAACTTTCCCCCAAATCCTAACCGATCCCGTCCAGATCAACGATCCGATCCATTTGACGTTTTCGTCTTTGATGTGTAGAACTAGCCTCTTGACGAACTCATGATATTGCCATTCTTCCCGGCGGCGTACATTGTCCTTTGAAAGAAGATATACTCAAAAAGAAGTCGCTCGGACAAGGTCAATTGATAACCTAGAGAGATGACCCCGAAAAAGAGATGAAGGATTGTTGTAGGTTGGATATCTACTGTGTGATTCTCATGGACGACGAGAAAAAACACGAGATCGATCCCATCCAAGTTCCCCTCTCGACAAAAGTACTTTCCTGCCATCAGAAAAAAATGGCATTCATTGAATATTCGACAGCAACCTTCAAACTAGAAGAACGATCATCATGACGATAAAGTCAGGTTTTGTGTCCCCGCAACGATCAGAAGGTACGGTGTGTGTCAGATTGTACTGCCTCTCGGTACGGGTATCCGTAATGATCCTTGGATATTTCCCAATTCCCTCGATACAATCTACATACTCATTTAATGCCCATAACAGTTGAAGACATACACGATTGTATGTCCCGCCCTTTATGAAGGCTTTAGATGAGATCATGGAATCGCTCCAACAGGATTAACTAATCACAGTCAATTCCTTCAGAGAGGCGTTGGCGTCATCGCGTCATGTGCCCCCGGGCAAAAAAGGATACCTTCTGGGAATACGATTCGAATCGGTCAAAGTGCGCGCCCGCCGGAACTCCCGTGCCGCCTTGTTGTACGTTGACAAGTAAAGTTCTTTGGACTATGACATATGGCTTGACATGCTTGAATGTTTGTCGGACAAGGAATATTTATGGGAATCCCGAGCCCGGCGCAATGTAGCCGTTAGGTTCTCCGTTTGAATAGTCGTTGCAAGTGTTGCCTCCAACGAGATGCACAGATTCACATCTGCCGCCAATAGTTTATCCTCTCTCAAAAACGGGTCGGTTTTGCTTCCACCTTCCTTCATCGTTTTTATTCTATCATCAACCGAAACTTTGTTTACACAATATAGTCTTCCTACAAGAACAATATGAGCAACATGTATGATCACCACAGTATATCCCATCCCATGTATCACCATCCTCACCATCACCTCGGACATCCAGTGCATCCCCATCACCATCGTCACCCTCCTCCTCCTCCTCCTCACCCGCATCAGCATCAGCATCACATGCATCCCGTTCCTCACCACCCTAGTATGACTGCACGGCCACCCCTGGCAAATAAGACAGTCCACCCCAACATTCAAACCTATGATCCCCAACCTCAACACTGGCAGAAGCCCATGATGTCGACGATAGTCCAAAAGCCTCTACAACCACCGTTACTACCACCCCCACAGATGGAGGGAGAACATATTCCATCTTCAGGAGTGACTCGACCCCCTGCTCAGCCTAAACAAGAGTTGGCCACACCACAACTTAGCAAAACACAGCGACAACAATTTGCGGTGCGTCAAGTAAAGACGCCCATCACATTATGTTTCGAACGAATGCTCGGAGCTGGTAAGTAATGTTGAACGCTTTTGGAGTGACGGTTTCTTTTGCAAACTAGCGTCTGACGAACTTCCTTGCGTATAGCGGAAGTCATCGAGGAAAATGATGCCACACAGGATGACAGTTCGGCGTCTTGCAAAAGGCCAAAGTTTTCGCACAATTGGGAGCCAGAGATAGTCGAGAAGCAAGAAACAGCCTTTAAGAAGGAGATGCGTCGTATGAGCGATCCTAGGCACAATAAAAGTCAAGCGCCAAGAGACAGACTTGACACAGACGATCCCTTTGATCGTATTTTGGAAGACGAAGAACTTTACAAGAAATTGGTGTTAAACATGGCACTTCAGCGCCAGCCAAAAGATAGTTCCTCCAAGGAAACCACGGAACCTCCACCATCAATCATCCAAGAAGGTTTCTATTGGAAGGAATATCCAGAATGTGAACAAATTCTCTACGATTCTATGCCAGAGTACTATGAGCTTTCTACACAACAGCGACAGTCCAAGTACCAACAAGCCTTTAACAATACTCTGGTTAAGAATGTTCGCCGGGTGGCTGAAGAAAGTGGGTACGAATTCGGTCCTTTCTTTACAGACAAGAAGCTGAGAGATCGTATTCGGTGTTTCTTCAAGGTAAGTTGAACCACCCTAGACCAAACAAAACACTTCCGAACGAAGCAACTCACTATTATTTTCGCTTTTACTGAACAGACCCATCTTCAAAATGCTAAGAAGCGTCTCACAACGATGCAAAAGCATTCAAATGCACTCGAGCAAAAGGCGTCACTAAAGGCGCTAATTGAAACCGTGGAGGCTACGGACTATGGGGTACGATTGTCTTCCGATCGTTCGAATGACGATACAACCGAAGAAAGCGATTCGGTCAACAAGCGGCGTCGATCGCTCGATTGACCATTTTGGACGGAGCTCACTTGATTGTACATTGGCGAGAGGCATATGCTAGTCCTGTGTACCTATATCCTAGAAAAGTAAGCCTTGTTAAACTTTTGTGATTCGTAGTCGTCCGCCAAGATGTAAGGATATCATGTTATTCACGGCTAATTCAGATACATTTTCGTTAGATGATTCAATCATTTTGGAATACCCCGTGCTGTGATCACCGTCAACAGACAGTCCAAAGTTTTTCGAAGGCAGGATATTGTGAAGTCGTTGGCAT
>Ga0194115_10004120_pt1 | contig 15912 bp, 28 predicted proteins | sample TA2MahsurfametaG_3_FD_148656 | JGI IMG/M metagenome (GOLD analysis project Ga0194115, IMG submission 148656) | Freshwater microbial communities from Lake Tanganyika, Tanzania - TA2015002 Mahale S4 surface | ecosystem: Environmental > Aquatic > Freshwater > Lake | place: Tanzania: Lake...
TTCAGAAAGGTCAGAGTAGTAAGCACCGTTCATGAGTGTATCGTGCTTATACATGTCGTGAATAGAAAGGTTGGAGGGTGCATGGTGACCTACAACCACAAACTTCTTAGACTGATCTTCAGTTACTAGCCGAATATAGGCGCGAAACGTTTCATGTGCTTCTACTGAGTCTTCAGGAGTAAACACCTTAGGAAGGTCTTTAAACTTAGTACCTTCTTGTACCTTACGGTTAAGCTCATCTACTACATAACTTCCTGTACTGTCTCTCTTATACAAAGGTACACGATTTTTCATCGTACCATTCTTGATGACACGAAAATCATTCATGCAGCTCTTAATATGCCATAGAGTAAGAGCATCACGTTTGTTTAGATCCGTCCAAAGAGTGCCACCCACAAAGGTAACATCCTGAATCTCAACAACCTCGTTATCCAAGACATGCACATTATCCAGATACTCCAAATGCTCTTTTAGAATCTTATATGTTTCTTGAAAATCGCCATGATAGTGTTCATGATTACCAGCAATATAGACTACGTTATGAAATCGTTCACTACAGCGCTGAAAGAATTCATGAAACTTATTTGATCGAGATCCTTGAAGGATTTCTGAATATTGAGTAAGATCTTTTGCTACTAGGATATCCCCAGAAAGAACTAACACATCAGCACCATCATCATTAGTAAGATCGATGGTACCAAATTCAAGGTGAAGGTCAGAACACACTGCAATTTTCATAATTTTACTTTCCCTTATCTACAGGGATATTATATACGCCTTTAAAATTAAAGGCAACTATTTTATGTCCAGAGTGAATTACGTACTTTAATGAGACGAATCATCATATCTTCGTCTTCTTTTTCATAGGCTTGTTCGATCTCGGTAGACTTGGCCAGAGCGATGCTAGCCATTTCCTCTAGCTCAGGAGTCTTTTTCGATCCGAATATACGACCATCATTTAGAATACGAATCTTTTCGCAATACTCTGTCCAACCAGATGCATCATATGGATCTGGGCGCTTGGGATATACTTCAGTCCACCAAGTGTAGAGATCTAAAATTTCTTGTGCGTTAATTGCCTGAGGGGTGAGTTTACCTAAGTTAGGACTATCCTCTCCTACCTCGGTCTCTTTCCAACGAAGGGCGCGCTGCCATTCGAGATTATCGAGACCGGCTTGCTTACTACGCCAAAGACGCAAACGGAACCAACCAAAGTTCCACCAAGGTGCTTTATATTTCTTGCGAGCTTCTTTACCTTCCCAAGCCAGGTGCCACCAAGCTAGCTCCACTTCAACATAATCAACCAACTCATTGAATAGGCAAGGCAGAAAACGGTTCCCCACGTCTTGCCACTGGCCAGGTTTAATATCCCGGGGATGAGCGGTAAGACAATGAGTGCGAGTAATAAAGCGGTTATTAACATAGTATTTGAGTGAGTAGATCTGATCGGCTGGCCACCAGATGAAGTTTTGAATGGCATCGAGTACTTCTTCGGCTACCCAATGACGAAAGCGATGTGTACTTTTAGAGACATTTTCCCAGTCATGCCAACCATCAGAGGTGGCTGCAGAGGGTTTAGATGTGCCACGAATCCAGTCTGCAAACTTTGTGCATGACCAATATTGATTACGTTGGGCCATATTATATCCTTTCAATTAGGTGGAGGTGATTCTGTTGCCAAGTTCACCTCCGAAACTCCTGCTTACCGTTTAGGCAGCTAGTGCAAATCTTTCATCGTTTGCATTTACTTGATTTACTTTTTACGAGTCTCTGTCTCGAGTTGTCCACTTCTATACTCTTTACCCTGTCGAACCCTGATCAGGCCCGTCAGAAACACACTGTACAGATATTAGCGATGGCCTCTGTGGGACAATCAGTGTGCTTTTGGTGGACCTGGGCGGAATCGAACCGCCGTCCAGAATACGTTTCAAGTTGCTTCATACAACCATACACCACTATTTATCATCATACGGTTTAAGAAAGTCATCATCAGGATCTTCTTCATAGCTTTCCCAATCGAAGGTAGCTAGTTTGTATATCCAGAATACTATAGCAGCTAAAAAGACCGCTATAGTGCCCAGACCTAAAAAGGCTTCTAGCATTAGTAACAATCTCCTTCAGAAGAAGCCTTGCGCACCTCGATTTCGGGTACTTCTTCGTTCTCAGTCTTTGCGCGAAGAACAACTGTACCATTATCTTTCATCTCATATTCGAGCAGAGTGTTCTCATCCCACCCCATCTGCTTAAGCAAATCAGGATGAAGATCTACATAGTGCTCGCCTTCTTTTTCGTAAACAGTAGAAACGTATGACCCATCCTCTTTCTTAAAACATAACCCTGCGTATTCATCTACCAATTGTATCACCTCTTCTTCTGATAATTTAAATTTCTTTTTCGATCCCTTCATATTAACTCCAAAGGTAGCGGGGAGGTTTCCCTCCCCGTTCACATCAAGCCGCTTCGGCGTACTCAACTGCCAATTCAAGAGCACGATTCTTAAGCTGACGGTTAGGTCCGAACCATGCAGACTGTAAACGCGAGTCAGCTGAACGACCAATCTTATGATCGGTCAAGAACGTGACTGCGTTAAACGCTTGCCACCAAGTACCTTCTGCAAAGTTAGCGCCAGGCTGATTGTCAAGAACAGCCAACGCTAGGTTAGCAGACTTAGACATATCCTTACGAGGAGTTTCTTTATTAGTAATCATCGGGAACACTCGTTGGAAGTATTCAGTAATAGACTCTTCCTTGTACTTCTTGCTACCAAGGAACTTAGCCATTTCTTTATACTTCACGAGCTTGTCGTGAGCAATACCGAGCATTTCCTTAACACTATCACCATCAAACTCGCGACGGTGATTAATCTTCACCATGTTATCACTCTTAGTATTGAGCGATAGGGTCAAGGTGTTGTTACACACAACTCGAATCGGAGTGAATCGAACGTCAATCGATTGACCAAAACGATGTGGGTTGGTAAACAGAAGATACGACTCAACTGTATCACCACCAAACAACTCAAACGAGTCCTTAACCTTTGCAAGAGCCCATACCACTTGACCTTCACGAAGTGAACCAGCGGTATGCATTTCCATATCACCGCTTGCAACGAAGTCGTTGAAGAACTCAAACGCTTCCTCATTCTGAACTGGATTCCAATCTGCAGTCACCGTATCCAGAATCGAACCATCGCTCGAACGAACCAGAGCATGACGACCAACGAAGGTCTTCTTACCATTGATCTCAGCATAAGCTGGAATCTTCTGAACCTTCCAATCCAGACCAGCCTTCTCGAGCATCTGAGCAGGGCTCAGATCAGCAGGTACTGGTACACCAAGTCCGTGCCAAGGAACTTCGCCTGCATAAGCCATAGTTTCAATCATGTGTGCCATTTGTATTTCCTTTCAAGTTAACCATCATAATTACATTATCGCCTTTTCGTGAAAATAAATCCACTACTTTTTGCGACATTCAGCATACTTCTTCTCAAGCTCATTCACATCGATACCCTTATCAAAGAGCATCTTAGTCACATCCTGAGCCAGTTTCTCCTGACGACCCCAGGCTTCTTCCTCCCAAGGCAACTTACGATAAGCAGCATACGTCTTGCCTTTGCTACCACGACCAGTATTAGCCTCACCGTTCCAGTAGTTCACATACCCTTTACCGAATTCATACCCACCCTTCAGACGACCGGTGTGATATTGCTCTGCATGTACCAACTCGTGCATAACCGTCACGAGAAAGTCTCCAAGCGTCTTAGTACGAGTATCAATCTCCATACCCTGACGAGCATTAAAGTACAAGCCTTGTGTACTACCTTTGATGGGTCGAACCTCAAGAGACACACTCTTAGGAAGCTTCATGATTTTCTTTGCCAAAGGCAGAACCTTTTTATAGAGATCAACCTGCATTTGAGCACCCTTCAAAAACCGCTTATAGTTGCCGTATTTGATAGAGGCAGAAATCTTCACATCCATCTTATCACCTTTTCTCATCATCATAATTACATTATAACGTCACGCGAGAATTAAATCAACTGGTTTTTTTCACGAAATCCGTGGAAAAATGTACTTTTAATCCAATAGGTTAGAGAGCTCTATCTCGTAGAACTCCTCTTCTCCCGGAAATTCTTCTAGAAAAATCTCACGAACATCATCAGATTTCATATCAGTCTCATACACCATATATGCCAATCGACGTGACATAATCTCTTCGAGCTGTTTTCTCTCTTGAGTTGATTGGAATGAACTTTTAAACATCATTCTTCTCCAATCCAAGATAGCTCATCACAAAATAGCGACGGTCATTAACCTTCTCATCACCCCAAAGTGGTTGAGGTGCGATAGTCTTTCCATACTTAGCTACAGCTTCAAGATAGATCTTGTCGTGTTGTTCACCAACACGCTTATAGATCTCAAGCTTCTCCTCGAGGGTGAGATCAGCTTGCTTTACCTCTCCGCTAAACTGACTTCGTGCCTCTCGACCACGTGTCCATACCGAGTGATCATCTGAATAGTCGGTATAGATATCGAAGTGAAGAAAGCGTCTAGTAAAATACTCAACTTGATTCATATTAAACCTCTTTTACAGTTATCAGGTACTTCTTGCCCTGAAAGTCTTCCACAATCATCTTCTTGGCAGTAGTTAACATGAAGCCTTTTTCAGGATCCAAATCCCATTCAATCTTGCCGATAGAAGTTAGCTTGACCGGCTGAAGGGAGTCACCCATCACGGTCTCAAGACTCTTCTTAATTCGATCGGCAATAAAGTCACAATACGCTAATTTAAGCATTTTCATTCTCCAAAAATTCTTCTAATCCGTTTAGAAACGAGTTGATATCATCGAGCGGAATATCCGAGATACGTTCTGCATCTGCTACTCCTAGCATGTAGCATGCTAGCGACTCAGGTATCGACTCATAGTCGGTAAAGTTGTATACGGTCATGCTGCCACCTTCAGCACTGCATCAAACTGCTTGGCGTACGAGTACGGCAAGCCGAGACTATAACAAACATACTCACCACCATACCAAAGATCCTGCTCTGTAAGCTTGAGACTATCGATGATCCAGCGAATGGCATCTTCGCGAGACCTTGCACCCAACTCGATGTTACCATCGATGCGCTTTTCAAACTCGGAGATAGCGAGCTCTTCCATCTTGCGATCTTCCTCCATTGCAGACTGCAAATCGGCAATCATAGAATCCCATAGAGCTTGCTTTTGATCAGGATTAAACGCTGCGAACGAAGCCCAGAAGCTCTCACTAGGACGGAAACCGTATGCATCTTTGTGCAGATCGGAAATGAGGTTCTCATCGAATGTGTACATTGTGTGTCCTTTCTGATTCATCATATTATCATTATGGCTGATCACAGAAATTAAATCAACTGTTTTTCGTCACGAAAATTGTGGTTTTTCCAAAGAAAAACTCCTTGAAAATCAATGAGTTAGCGCATGGCTAAAAACCTCAATGAAATCAAGGAGTTAAATTAGGCGGGAATCTCCCGAGAATTCACGGTATTCAGTAGACGGAGTACTTCTTGAAACGATGGGTCTCGGAAAGGGCCTCCGAAACGCTTCGATACATCAAGTAGCAAATCATTATCCCTCTCTACCTCATACACCTTCATGAGTACAGATGACTCCGAAAACGATACCATGACTTTGTATCGATCGGTCTGACCGAGAGTGATAGCGGCAGTATTAGTGTTAGCATTGATCCAGTTCAGTCGCATATTACTCTCCTGTTAAAAGAATAGGTGGGGGCCGAAGCCCCCTACATTACTCTGCAGCCTTAGGCTTACGAGCAACGTTCTCACCAAGGTCCTTACGAACCAGGTAGATGTATGTATAAGCGTTGTACTTAGACACACCCAAGGCTTCGATAACTAGAGGAACGATATCCTTCTGAGCTTTATCCTTGTTAGCGAGATAGATCTGCTTAACAACTTCGCGCTTTGAACCGCGAGGCTTGCGAGCAGTCTTAGTCACAGTAGGAGTCGAAACAGTTTCCATAAGTTTCTCCACACGAGCTTTCACACGATCTTCGACTACCTTATAGTCAAAGTTCTCACGATTACGAATTGCTTCTTCGATCAGAGCAGTTGCAGTCAAGCGAGCTGCATCTGTATTCTTCACTTCGTTACCACCAAACGACTTGATGATACCGTTAGCAAAACCTAGAGGGTCACGAGCAGAGGTAATCTTCTCACGAGCCATCTGAACTGCGCGCGAAGGCGAAGTCACATTAGTCATATCCAAACCATCCAAAACCAAATCAACTGTAGACATAAGTCTCTCCTTTTCATGATATAGAAGTTAATTGTAGTAGCGCTCAGAAATTAAATCAACTGTTTTCTTCGCGATCAATCTCAGCAGCTTCGCGAAGAAGCATATTGACGTAATCAATCTCTTCCTGTTCCCACATTTCACGTAACACTTCGTACTCGTAGCGATCATGATCGTTGTAGTACTCTTCGCAGGTTATCTGCGCATCGAAGTCATCGAACATCGTATCACCCTTTCCTTAATGTTGTCTCATTATGGCTTATCTCAGAAAATAAAGCCACTATTTTTTTCACCAATAAAATCAATGAGTTAGTAACAAAATCCGTTTTTACATCTCCTTTGATGATATTGCATTATATGCTATCTCAGAAATTAAATCCACAATAAAAAACCCCTTGAAAATCAAGGGGTTAGCAGAAAGTTTAATGAAATCAATAGGTTAGCGTTCTGGCCAGGGAGTTGATAGACACCCATTCAGCAATGCTTCAAAAGACACACGATCATTACGAGCGCGGTGTCTGAGGGAAACTATGGCTAAGAGACATCCTTCTATGCATCCATCCTCCACTCCGCTTGTTTGAAGAAGCGAAATAGTGGTGTTGATGGAGCGCATAGTGTCTTTAACATCTTCCGATTTGTAAGGACCTATCAACGTCTCTCCTATATTTTTTGAGTAATTTTCTTTCTTTTCCATATGCTTCCTTTTCCCATGGAAGAGCCTTGTACTTGGCTCGATCTTCAATATGAGATGCATCCTTAATAACGCGTCTCTTCCATACTACTAGTCCCTTGGATTGATCAATCATCTGTCCTAACACGTACTGCTTGATATGGACGAATTCATGAGCCAGCACTCTAGCAATGTTTGAGGCAGGGTCAATAAGCATAGTATATTTTCTCGGCTTATCTTTTCTATCTACCCACCACACCTCACCCAAGCACTCATCCCTCGCACAGCGAATAGGATCAAATATAATTTTTACTTCTAGAGTTTTTAATTGATAATCAGGAATGAGCTTAGATGCAAAATACTTGGCTGCATGACGAACACGTTTTTGAAGGTCTGTGGTAGGCAGACCTTGTGTTCTGATTTTCATGTCATGTTCCTTTATGATAGTCTTTGAATACTTTGATTGCTTTCTTTTTCCATTCTACAAGCTCTGGCCCATGACAGGTAAAGAGCTGTGGAGAATCATCTTCAACGGCTATTAGAACGGCGGTCTGTAAAATCTCTTGACCTGTTCTTTCTTGAATCATTAATGCGTAAGTTGCAGCTTGCAAGAAGTAACCTTCAATCCAGGAACGCTCTTTTCTCTTTGATGATGTTTTAAAATCAAGAACAGTCCTTACACCATCCATCTGACAATATAAATCACACGTACCAGCTACTTTTAGATACCTCGAGTAGAGTGGTATCTCACTTCCATATACAATCTCAACTCTTGTATCAATATGGGGTTGAATTGCCTTGAACATCGATACAGTTGATGGCATATGACTATCTGCAAAGTCGTCTTTATTGTGTAGATAGTCTTCACATAATGTATGAAGTTTAGTACCGCGTCTGGCTGCCTTGGAAGCTATCTTGTTTGCTTCTTCTTCCCCAACCTTCTTTCTCCACGCAAGAATTGAATCCTTAGTGAGAGAAGATAGTACAGTAGTTACGGAAGGATAACGATCACCTTCTGGTGTTTGATAATAACGGTACCCATCCTCTGTTACTTGACGTAACTTTTCAAATACTGCTTCCTCCCAAACGAAGGTCTTATTACGTAATGCCGAGCTTATCTTTTGCAATTATGTAGTCCTTAACCAAACCTGATCTTACTATGTCTTGCACACCAAAGTCTACAAATGTAAAATGAGGCATGGCTTTGATAATTTTCATAAACTCTCTAAGACCTTTTCTCTCAGAATCTTTTGTGAGATCAGACTGTCTGAAATCACCGCAGAAGACAGCCCTACAGTTATCACCCAGACGAGTAATAACAGAGTCCAGTTCATGGAACGTCATGTTATTTATTTCATCAACAATTATGATACAATCATTAAGAGTAGTACCTCTAATGAATGACGTAGACATAAACTCAACATGATTCTTCAGTTTGAGAATATCGTACGCATCCCCACGACCAAACAATTGATTGCAGATCATGTAGTACGGTGATTCATATACCTTGGTTTTTTCTTTATGGTTTCCAGGCAAGAATCCCATATCACGTGTAGGCACTACACTTCGTATAATGTATATTTTATTGTATCTTGAATTTGATTGCAAGAGCTCATTAAGAGCAAGGTAAAGCGAAATGAACGTTTTACCTGTTCCTGCAATACCATGAAGGAGTAAATTATTACCTCCATCCCATCCCTTGAAAGCAATTGATTGATTCTCAGTGAGAGGTTTTACTCTTTGTTTGATATTAAAAATTGGCTTGACGAGGTGGTTATTATCGTCAATCACACCTTGCTGTTTTAATAATCGCTTTTCTCTTTTTGTTAATCTGTTAGAACGTGTTAATGTTACTACCGTGGAATTTTGACTTGATGTCTCGTAAGCGATCTCTAAAGGCGTCATCGGGCTTCCTTAATCCTAATCTCGTGGGGTCTCCTATGTTGATGGAACCGACGAGTTGCTCAATATCAGGATTGGCCGCGAGATATTCGTCCTTTTTAGTCCAAGATGAAAAAAACATTTCAAACTCTTCGCCGGTGGCTTTATTACGTAAATTATACGTTGGCATTTTTCTAGATATCTTCCGACAATCTAAGCAACGCTTTTATATCACGTTGCTTGATGGCGCTATTGAAGCGCCTGGATTTAAATTTATCACTACTATGCTTTAATGCATTGTTGTGGTTGTACTTTTTTACTCTAACTTCACTGAAATCATCATCAAAATCGAAATACTTTTGAATATAATCTTTACGTGACTTGCTCATTTTCTCCCTCAAGCATCAGTTCAGGGTACACTTTGGATGCAAACTTCTTAGTAAAGCCTTTATAAGGAAGTTTGCGCGCTTTCACTGCTAGTAAAAGCTTGGCGTCATCGGGATGAATTGACTCAAGCATTTCAATAAACAGTGTCTCTCGTCTGAGTGGCTTAAGGTTATCATTGCCACCCTTTACGAATAGATACAGTCTGCGTATATCGGAAATGAGCCTGGACTCCATGTTGATCGGGTCGCAAGGCTTATATGGAGGTTCGCCGTCTGGAAGAGCCCACTCAATATATGGGGCATATGTGTACTTGAAAATCTCTCTGATGGCTGCCCCCTTAGGGTGTTGGAGCAACGCTTGGATCTTATGTTCTGTGTTCTCGAGCTCTGACACTTTAGTCAGAATAGTATGTAACGTCTGCATATTAAAATTCGCTTATGTTTTCCATCAAATTTTTCAATTTGTGATGTACAAAATAGTTAAACAGTTTATCACGTGACTTTCCTGCTTGCTGGTTGTAATGATCGAGAATAGTGTTCTTGATCTCTATAGGTATATAGGTCAAATCGATAAGCAACTGATTACGCTTGTAATTTCTAAGCATTTCCTCAGTACAAAATTCTTCTGGTTGCTTACCTATCCAATTATCTAGCTTCTTAGAGGTTAGAGGCTTTTGTCTGATTCCATCAATAATACTATTATCAGGTGATAGGAAGTTAGGAACTCCATCTCCCCGATCTCCGTTCATGATATGCTCTTGAAGGAATCTTTCAGGATCACCAGCTTTGATAAACTTCTTACGTACAGGATCAAACTGCTGAACATTACCAAACTTCTGTAGCTGTTGAAAGTCTTTATCACCAGACAGAATTAGAATCTTTTCACCCGATGCAAGAACTGATCCGTATTCATGAGCAAGTGTACCGATAACATCATCAGCTTCTGCACCGCTTACTTGAATAACACGATATGGAAAATACTCTTTCAGTTCATCTCGAATTTTATTCAAGCAATTGAACACAGCATTCCAATCTAGATCAGACTCTTCACGAGCCTTCTTACGATGGGCTTTGTATGGTTGGAAAATTTCTCGGCGCCAGTAACGTTTATCGTCACAAGCAATGATGAGCTCACCGTATTCAGAAAATTTAGCCTTCAGTGAGCGAATGCTATTAAGCACCATGTGTCGAATGAGATCTTCTTCGATAGGGGTATTGGTGTGATTACCAATCTGCGCCATCAAGTTAGAAATCATGACTTGATTAAGGTCAAGAATGATCATAGTTGTTCTCCAATATTATGTCACTATATAATATTGGCTTCTGATTAAAAAATCAACTTAAATTTGTGGAGGGAAGTCTGATAACATCCCTTTTTGAATGTTACCTGCGGAGTAAAGAACTCGTCTCACGAACTCATCCTTATCAAAGACACCTTCAATGAAGGGGGTGAGATTAACCCACATCCCCTCCATCTGTTTATTTTCTTCTTCGAGTTCATTGATACGAGCTTGAAGGGATTTTACTTCTTCTTGAAGTTTTTTAACATTTCCTTCTAATATACCTTCATCAAACGTTTTCATTTAATAGCTCTTAGTAGAATAGTTTCCTCGTTGATTCGACCATTGCATTCTGAGGAAGCAGTAGTTAGACCATCCATCAATTTTCTGAGAACAATCTTTCCCCCATCTAATACCTGCTTGAGAGTTTGTTCTGGTTTGCGAAGCTTCTTCTTAATAGATGCCTTCTCATCAAAACCTTGAATGGTGGTACCCTTTAAAGATAGGCCTGCTGTAGAAGACGATACGTACATTGACAGTACTCTGTATTTTGTGTTGTACAGCCACAACTGATTGCTTCCTACTATATTGGCAGGATCGATAGACACTAGTTTAAGTTCAGCAAACTCTTTCAGGTACTTAACCTTAGATGATAGTTGAGCTGCCGACTTTTCTTTCTTCTTACGAGGCTTTCTGATAGTCTTCTTATTACCAGCAAACCTATCAGCATCCTCGACAAGAGTTTGATAAAAAGCTACAGTTCTTTTTAGCTCGGCAGTCGTTAGATGAGAGTATCCTTCTACAAGCTGTGGATCTACCTTATTAAGGGCGTCGGTTACTTCTTCGAAGGTGGGTCTATAGTAGTCAGCAATCTTCCTTGCAACCTGCGCACTGCATTCTTTTGATTGAAGAAACTTGTAGAGTGAAAAGTCAGATTTTACCTTAACTATAAACTCATCTACTTCCCCCTCAATATCTTCAAGAAGACGCCCAGCAAGAGCATTCATTCTGTCTTGAATAGAAACTACTACCTTAGGGGCCTCTTCTACTACCTCTTCTTCTTTTTCTTTCTTACCAAGCTCAATGCAGTGATAAAGTCGATCAGCCATCCATTGCTTTGAAGACTTAGGAAGAACATCGCCGTTATTAAGAACGATCTTACAGAGGGATGAAAGAGTAGAACCTACGACATGGTCTTTAAGACGCTTAATATACTTAATGTCATCCTTAGTATATCCGTTGCGCTTCATGTATTCGTGTACCCAAGGAATGCACTTCTTTGAGTCATAAAAATAGTTGTACCAGGTCAAAGCACGACCCAATACAACGTTCTTCTCATTATCTCGAATGGGATCACGGAACACAGGTTCCGGACCCATCATACGTTCATCAAGCGTCGCTACTCTCGACATTTGGAATCTTTCCCTTTGCGTGTAGAATAGAGTTAAGAAGTTGGGTCCACTGTACGGATCTTAGATCCCAGTTATAGAACAGATCAGTATAGTTCTTAGCATTCTTTACACGACGCTGAACGCTTTCACTAGTATATTGTTTAATAGCATTTTCAAGCATACCGTAGAATACGTTAGCGTGATCGCTAACATTATCCTGATACTGATACATCCAAGTCCAGTTAGCAGAAGTTTCCGGAAGAGCGGCATAGTTAGAGTGCACGCACAAGCATCCAGCCGACATAGCTTCAATCAAGCTGATACAAGACGTCTCAGGCCATGTAGATGGATAAGCAAAGATATGTGCTTCCTTCAACGCTTCTTTTACTTGTTCGTTAGGAACAGACCCATGATAGTTGATCTTAGGGTGACTCTTACAGAACTCAAACAGCTCTTGATATTGTTCATCGCGCTGTTCCCACCCGTAGATTTTAAAGGATGAGTAAACATCAAGCTCAATATTATCATACTTCTTAGATAGTTCATCAAAGACCGGAATAAGAATATTCAATCCACGATGAGGAGTAGTATGGTAAATGATTTTGATTTTTTCTTTAGCAGATTCTACTTTCTTATCCCAATCGATTTCGATAGGGTCGATAGCGTTCTGCATTACAAGACATTTGTACCAGGGCATACCGTAGTGCCCGACATACTGTTGCATTTGCCAATTAGATGCAAAGATTAATCGTTCAAATTTATTCCAACCACCTGATTTAAGATGATCTGATTCTGGATCACCAGGCAGATCATGCAACCAATATAGGTTAATTTTATTTGGATCACCGCCGCGATAGCGGCTAGCTGTAATATGAAAGTGCTTGAGGATTTCTGGATCAACTCGCTTCTCAAGACCATACTTCATCAACTCTGTACCGCCCATTCATTCTGGGACACTTCATCCTTTAGCAATACTAGACATTATTAACTCCCATTAATTACCATTACCAATCGTAAATTCGATTCGTGTAATACTATCTAGGCGGAAGGAGCGCCACCCATTCTTTTCTACATCAAAGACAGCCAGTGTATCATCATTTTCTTTCTTTACACGATCAGTCTTCTTCTCATAATCCATTCCATCGGTCTCTTGTAGTGTGCACTTCATTACACGCTCCTCACCAGATGTCTTTTTAAAAGTAACATCAACCACACCTTCATGGAGGAGGCCTTTAAGCCACTCACGTACTTCAGAAAGATTCTGCTTATCAAATTCTGTTACGATACCCATATTATATACCTCTAAAAAAGAAAAAGCAGGGACGGCAGAATACCGTCCCTGCGCCCGACCGCTTAATTAAGCAGCTGCAAGAGCACGATAGCCAGCAGCGATAACTTCGCGAGAAGGTGTACCAAGACGGTACTTAGTAAGGGTGTCGCCCTTACTATTGGTACGCTTGTTAGCGTAGATTGAAAAGCCCTTGTAACGAAGAGCTGAGACTGATGCGCGGGCGGCACCAGTAGATGCAAAGCCAAAACGGCTAGCGATCTGGTTCTCGGTGAGTTCTTCACCGTTCTTAAAAGCCTGCAACAGGCTATCCAACTTAGTCATATTAAGTTTCCTCATTATAATGACGTAGGTAAAGGGTACCTACTACCCATCCGCACAGGATTCCGTATTGTAGTAGCTTATTAAAAATAAATCCACTACTATTTGTTGTACACATAAACTTTATAATTTTTAGGGTCTACGTAAGGGAGAGCTTCACGGTTAGCTCTCTCCAAATCTGATTTATACTGCTGCTGGAATTTCCATTGTTCAATGCTAGACATTCCGATACCAACATTACACTGCCAGCAATTGCTCTCATAAGCGGTTCTGGTAACAGAACCTGCCTGATACAATTCACCAAACTTGCCGGGTGTTGATGCGATCGACGTCATCAACAACACACCCCAAAATGCTTCACCCATTTATGACTCCTTTATACCCAATATTGCCAGGTCATTCTTTGATCGGCTCTATTAATATTATAGCTCTCTCTTAAATTAATGCCACTTAAAAATTTGGGCGTGGGCTGAATGTTATATGAGGCTGGTTCAGTATTAGAGAACGATCTAGTCTCACGAACCCAACATACAACAGGTGGGGGATCTACAATCAATAATTCTGATTTATATCTGTTATTAATTCCCAGCAGTCCATCTACAGGAGAATCAACATGATTATCGTCCATTGTAGCTAGCATGTGAAGGAGTCTCTTTGCACTGCCTGGTGTGAGTGCATAAGCGTGTGCGCCTTCAAAATTGGTTGTAGGGATGAGATCGGTTTCTTCACCTTTAGGAAAGATATATTGATCTCTTTCCCTCACACGAAAACCTAAAAATGCTACCTGCTCATCAGTTAGCTGAATGTCAGGCATCTCTCCTACCACTATAACATCGTTCTCAAACACTGCATATATTCCGTGAGGTAGAGCAGATATGTATTCCCAAATTTTAACGTGACCAATAGTACATTCTGTCTCACCATGAAAGTACCTATCTATTGTAAGGCGTGTCTGTGACTTAGCATATTCTTGATCGATACACTTTACACCCTGAAAAGGAACTGGGTTTACTCCATGTTCCTTACAGGACTCTACACAGGCTTTTAAATTTTTCATTGCCACCGGGCTGTCATGGTATAGTATGAAGGCTGTTTGTATTTTCATCTAGTCTCTATTCTATTTTGTGACATCCATATATATTAAGCAGACAAATGACTCCATATTTTATTATTGTATATTATTTCTTTAATAAAATCAACCGGAGATTTTGTGGATCCCCTAACCCTCTTTGCGCTAGCCAGTACAGCTGTAACTGCTGTAAAGAAGGGCTGCCAGCTGTACAAAGATATAAAGGGTGCAGCTGGGGATGTTAGGGAGGTTCTAAAAGATCTAGAGGAGCAGTTTGCTAAAAGACATCCTCCTGATAAGCCTCCTACAGTAACTGAAAAGAATCAATACATTCAGGAAAAAAACCGTGTAATCGAGCTTAATAAAAAAGCCGGTGACACTACGAATGTATATTCAGAGATTGGTGAGCACCTTGGTGTATATTACGATAACTATTATAAGTGTTTGACTGTATTAGAAGAAGAAGAAAAAAGAAGTAAGACTGAAGTTTATACTGGCGATGTAAGTCTAGGTAAGCGCGCCTTGCAACGTGTATTAATGAAGAAGCAACTCGAAGCCATGGGAGCAGAGTTGCGTGAGATTATGGTATATCAAAGTCCTCCAGAGCTCGGTGCGCTGTGGACAGATGTTGAAGATATGATGAAGATTCTGAGTAAAGAACAGAAATCATTAATTCAACAGCACATTATTCAAGATAGAATAAAAAAAGAAAAAGCATTTCGTAAACGTGAAAAACTTAAAGTAAAGCTGTACACCCTTACTGGAATTATATCAGTAGTAATATTCTATCTAGGTTGCTTGTATCTGGTAGTAGAAAGTCGTAAGGAAAATTATCCTGAGTTTGGTGACGGGTGGATTCCTGAAAAGGTTTCAAATTATGATCTCATTATTTCTGAGCGTAATAGAAAGTATTGGCAAGAGCAGGAACAAAGATACAAAGAAAGACTTAGCAGATAATTCTTTATACCTTTTTAATGATTTTCCTTACGTAATGAGAAAATGTTTTGTTCTATATAATTACACCAGGTCTTCTGGTGCTTATTATAATAAGGAGCAAATTATGAAGTGGACTACACCTCAAGCAACTGAAATGCGTTATGGTTTCGAAGTAACAATGTACATCGCAACACGTTAAGACAAAGGGGCTCTGGGCCCCTTTTTAATTTGTATTATACTTTCCAAGTACCTGCTCATATAAATCAGCACATCGCCTCATCATAATAGGAATGTTCATTTCATTTGCTTTATCGTCACGATGCATCCAGGGCGCCCTCATACCGTTTCCAGACAAGTTTTCATATGCCTGAATAGCTCCACCAACTAAAATTTCTCTC
>Ga0194115_10004121_pt1 | contig 15909 bp, 10 predicted proteins | sample TA2MahsurfametaG_3_FD_148656 | JGI IMG/M metagenome (GOLD analysis project Ga0194115, IMG submission 148656) | Freshwater microbial communities from Lake Tanganyika, Tanzania - TA2015002 Mahale S4 surface | ecosystem: Environmental > Aquatic > Freshwater > Lake | place: Tanzania: Lake...
TCTGCTATTCGCTCCGGCTCCATTCCGGCCCCCTTTCCGCCAGACGCGGGGCCACCCCGCCTCGCCGCAACAGCCTCTCTTACGCCAACCGCCACCGCGACCCGTCACTGGCCGAGGCGCTGTTCTTAAGGAGGGTCGAACACCGGAAGTCCCCGGATCCGGCCTTCGCCGGCGGTTCGGCCGGGTGATCTGTCAAAACCGGGTGGACCTCGCGAAGAGGAGTCCCACAGGTGCAGTCTCCAGCGCCGCGATGCCCCCCTCAACCCGGCCAGCGTCAGGAGACGGTTCCGGATCAGGGAGTGGTCGGGGACCGCAACAGCCGCAGGTTCGCCTCGGCAAAGGCCTGGCCCATGAGCGCGAAGGTCTTCGCGCAGCCGAGGTAGTGGTACCCGGCGTTGGAGGCGCCACGGCGCCATAGGACGAGCTCAGTTGGCGAGATGAGGTCCGCCTCGTACTTCTCCAGGAACGCCCGTTTTTCGTCGTCGGTCATCCGGCCATCGGCGTTGGCGTGATCCTTGTGCTTTGAATCGAGATACCAGCCCATCTGGCCGACCTGGTCGCGCTTCCGGTCGATGGCTTCGAGTTCCTCGGACCAGAACGGCGCGGTCTCAACGGCGACGACGTTGCCCGCAAATTCCTTGAGCGATGCCGGGGCGGCCATCGCCTTGCGGAACTCGACGGTGTCCCTGTCGGCATTCAGGCCGCCCACGCCCATCACGCCGATGACGAACGGCAGCTTCGGGACACCGAGGTCGGAGCGCACATCGCGGATGAAACACGCCAGCCACTCGCTGTAGCGGTCGAACCGTCCGGACTTTCCCTCCGCCGGGTACACGTGGCCATCCACCATGTCGTTGAATCCCTGCAGCCAGACGAAGCCGGCCACCTGGAAACCCTGCACCGCGTCGTAGCCAGGCACCACCCGGCCCGGGTCGGACAGCACCTTCTTCACGTGGCCCATCATCAGCCGATAGAAGCGGCCGGTGTCCCGCCTCTTCTCCGCGAGCCATTGGTCCATGTCCTTGGGGACACCATGTCCTGGCGGTCCGTAGTAGAGCTTCCGTTGATAGTCGTTCAGCTCATACGGCCCGGCGCTGGGCGGACGGAAATCCGTGTGCAGGCTCCTGCCACCCCACGCGATCTTGATGAGGAGCACCGGTTCCTGGAACGCGGTGTCCATGGTGAGGCCGAACGTGAATTCCGGTCCGATCCTCCCACCGTCCTCCGCCGGAGTGTCCCGAGCGCCATAGCCTGCCCAGGCCCTCGCCGTTGGCGCTCCCATCATAGGGTCCGGTGAAGAAGGAAATCCACACGCCGTCACACACCCTCGGTTTCCCATCCGGACCGCGCATCCGCTTCAAGAGCGGTGCCGTCGCTGCATCGTCGCCGATGTAGTCGAAGGTCTCCACCCGGGCGTGCCCTTCCATGTTCGACTGACCGGCAAGGATGAAGACCTTGAGCGGCTTTGCCTGGGTCGAAACACCACAGGCGATCAGCATCACGAGCAGGAGCAGGGGTTTCATGGTCTGGGTCTTCGATGGAGTCCGGGGGGGCCGGGTTCAGAGTGGGGAGGGCGGGCCTCGGATCCTAGTTCAGATGGAGGATTTCCGGCGTCTCCGTCGTGGCCTTGAGCGCCTGGATCGTTTCGCGGACGCACCTGGCCTTCCTCAGCTTCAATTCCATTGGGAAATCCATTTCCTCCTTCTCAAAGTAGTCGGCAATCCGTGCCAGGTCCGGGATGACGGACCTGGCGTGAGCCCCATAGCCGAGGAGGATCTTCATCAGGTCGGGGGTGCGCTCCTCGCTCGCCCAGGGGTTCTGATCGCGGGTGTAGTCCACACAGGCGCGGATGCCTTCCTGGATGTGATGTTTCGCCATGAGGCGGAGCCCCTCGACGCGGATCACATCCGCGAACATCTCACCGCTCGGAGCGGGTTCAACGATGGCCTTATGGATGGCGGGCAACAACGGCTTGATGTCCTCGAAAGAGAGGTTTGCGTAGACCGAGCCGAAGCTGCCCCGGGCGCGACCGTCCTGGTTTCTGAGCCCGGCGCGCACAGCCCTGTAGAGGGCCTCACGATCCACGCCCTCCAGCGACCGCCCCAGCATCCCGCCGTCATCGAAGAGCGCGAATGAGACATACCGCTGCTGCATGCCGCGCGGATCGGTCTTCGTGTCCACCTCGGCCAGGAGCTCCAGCAGCTGGGGCACCGCACCCATTGCAGGAGCGCCGATGGCCGCAAGCGCCTCGGCGGCCTTGATGCGCAGCCAGAGGTCGGGATCCGCCAGTGCCTTCCTCAGGGGTTCGACGGCGGGAGCTCCGCGCCCGCGCAGCGCGATCAGGGCCTGGCAGGCTCCGTAGCGCGAAGCCAGCGGCTTCGACTCCAAGAGCGTCACCAGGGGTGGAATCGGGACCTCCTTGCGCCGGCCAAGCGCCATTGCGGCCCGCTCTCGGACCACCGGCGACCAACTGCCCAGACGCACCATCAACGCATCGGTGCCGAGGCGGTCGTAGGTGCCGTGGCGATCCTTGTTGTCCCAGCCACGGCCCTCCTCGAGGAGGGCCTGCGCCGCTGCGGCGTCCATCCTGGGAGCGACGCCCGAACCCCTGCCGTGCAGGTGGAGATTTTTCAGCGGCATGGAGTAGGCCAGGAGGAAGGCCCCGGTGGCATCCCAACCCTCATAGCTGTCGGGGTCCGGCTCGGGCGGACCCTGATGGGAGAACGTGCCGTCCCATCGGCGGGCGAGATCGAAATACCAGGCGCCAAACTCCTTCATCCACGCCCCGGTGGCGTGGGGTCCTGACTGGGCGATGCCCGGCATCGCCCAGAGGAGGTTGAAGAAATTGCCCGTATGCCCGGTGTCGCGCTCCGCTCCATGGGAGGCGACGCTCATGCGGGAGAAGAACTCGGCGCCGTCGGCCTCTCCGAGAAGGCTGAACAGGACGGCGGCCATTCCGCATTTGCCGTTGTCCTCGTGGGTTTCGATCCAGGGATGGTGGTCGCCATAGGGAATCGCCCCCTTGCCGATGTAGAAGCGCAGAAGGCGGGTGCTGAGTTCGATGGCGCGCGCCACCTCCGGGTCATCGACGCCAGCCTCGCGTGCCAGCACGAGGCCGAGGGTCAGGGGGATTCCTGGGGAATTCATCATCCCATAGCCGCCAAGGCGACCATCCGGTCTCGCGAACCCATGGCCCCACGAACCGACCGCGCCCTGGCCGGCGGCGGCCTCCAGCGCGAGACGCCTGAGGCCTGGCAGGACTGACCGGTCGCCGGTCGCCATCCCATATTCGGAGAGCAGGATCATGACGTAGCCATAGTGCCAGGTCTGCATCGACCGCTCCGAGAAGTCGGCCGCCCACTGGGCCTCTGTCCGGACCAGCGGAAGCCACCGGGGATCTCCGCTGGCCAACAAGGCCAACGCATTGAGGGATCGCACGATGGGATCGTCCTGCTGCTGGGCCTTGGACACCTTCCCGGCCAGAACCCGACACCCGTGTTCCAGGATGCGACGGGATTTGTCGCATCCATAGGGGGCGGTGGCGCTGTAGCTGCCCAGCACCGGAAGACGGACGACGACCTCCTCCACCTGGCCAGCCCTCCAGCGGGTCAGGGTCATTCGTCCGTCGCCCGCCGCGGATTCGGCATGGGTCACCGCCCTGCCGAACTCGGTGCGCGGATCCGTGGAAAAGCGTTTGCCACCGACTCCGAGGAGGACATCACCCACGACAAAAAGGCCCTCGGCGGGGGACCCTTTCCCGACCTCGGTGACGGCGATCTGTCGCGCATCCGTGGTCACCATCTGGTCGCAGAACATCCAACCGCGCAGTCCGGTGGGACCCAGATTCCAGTCATGCCTCTCGCCCTTTGGAATGGCATCACCCTGGGTCAGATCGGGGATCGCCAAGGGTTGGCTCCTGGCAGCGGCCCGAGCGGACGCCAGGACCGCCAGCAGAGCGAGGAGCAGGAGCGTTCGGAGACAGGTCGTCATGGATTGGACGGGGAGCGTTGCGGAGGTTCTGGCCTCGCCTCGAGGTGATTCTCAGGACCCTTGGCTTGCGGGAAGGTTCCAACGGGAGGGGGGATAGACGTGGACAACCCTCATTTGCGGGGATTCACCTGGATGGGATTCGAGGGGAATTCGGGGCGCGGTGCGGCCTTGGTGTCCGGTGGACGTTGCGGGCGAAGTCGGAGAAGGACGCTTGAACCCACCTCGGGCAGGAGGGCGGGGTTGACCTGCCACGGAAGCGCGTCGTTGTCGTGACTGTGGATCGCTGGCAGGCACAGCACCTCGTCGCCGAAGGTCGAGAGCGAGATCACGTTTCCGCTCTCGTCGCACAGATACCGGCGAATACCCAAACCGTCGCCCTGCACGATGGATCCTGCAAACAGAAAGGTGTTGGAGAGGCGCTTTGGCACCGGATCCGCGGAGGCATCGGACCTCCGGGGAGACCGAAGGATGAATTCGCTGATCGGGTGCTCCACTGCTGTCCCGCCCTCCCCCTTCAACACCAGGAAGACGTCCACCGGACCGCCCCGGGGTGGGACATCGATCCACCGGTCACCCTGAGCCCCATCCTGCTGGCGCGTGGCCGGACTTCCCGGTTTGGCTCCCAGCAGCAGGAGCGCCGCATGGAGATGCATCGGCCTGGCCCCGACCACAACGATGGACTCATGCTCCTTCGTGCCTCGGGTACACGCCACCAGTTCCAGTGGTCCACGTCGAAGGCACACGGACGCCTCCACATCCACGCAACGCTCCTCGAGGTTGATGGTGAGCCCGGGAAACTTGAGTCTTTCCACCGCAGCCGCGGCGGAGGACCGGGCCTGAACCCCGGTCGGGGAGTTTGTGAGGGGGGGATGTTCCTCGACCCCGAGCACAAGGCTGGGCAACGCCAGAACCGCCAAAAGCCGCCGGAATCCCAATATCCCGAAACCAGGGCACGGCTTGGCCCCGAACGCTGGACCGGCCTGGGTTCGGTCGTGGAAGTCCTGGATCACGGCAGCCTCCACTCGAGCATTTCCAGCGTCATCAGGGCATAGCAGGTGGCGAGGATGGGATCCGCCTCCCACCATCGAGGTTCGGCATTCCCCCATGAGCCATCGGCGCGTTGAAGTCGGAGCAGGCGCGCTGCAACCTGATCCCGCCAGGAGACCTCGGAACCATCGGACAGCCGGAGACGATCCTCGTCGGAGGCGGTCAGCGCCTTGGTCAGCAGATGCAGATAGTAGAAGTAGCCCTGCTGCCCCATCCCGGGATTCTCCTCGAGGGTGTAGTTCGCCCGAAGCCAGTCCTTTACGGCCAACACCCGAGGATCCTCCTTGCCCAACTTGGCGTAGAGGTAGCTCAACAGACCGCCGTAGCTCATGCTGCCGTAGCTGCGCAGGGCCACCTTTCCCGTCACCGCATTGGTGACGCCTCCCGCCATGCTGTGGCCCGGGTAGTAGAAGAAGCCGCCCCGGTCCCTCGGATCGGTCGACACCCGATCGAAGACGTTCGTGCCCGGAAGGTTCTGGCAGTTTTCGAGGAACCGGACCACCGCCTTCCAGTCCAGATCCGGCATCGGCAAGGCACGCGCGGAAGAATCCCTCGGGAACAGGGTCTCGGAAGCCCGCATGGCTTCGATGGCCACCAGGGTGTTGTTCATGTCGGAGTGCAGGTACTTGCTCCCATAACCGACACCTCCGTCGAAGGGCGTATCGTTCGTCCCTTTGACGCCGAGGTCCACCTGGGTGCTGGCGAGGAACTCGCGCGCCTTCACGGCCACCGGCAGGAAGTTCGTGTCCGCCGCCGAGGTCAACGCCATCAGCGCCAAGGAGGTGTTGTAGTTTGCCAGCCCGGCCGCCTGGATGGATCCGTCGGGCCTCGCGCACGAGAGGAGATAGTCGTACCCCCGATTCATCTCGGAGGTTCGGCTCCGCTGATACCGTCCGGTCGGCTCCAGATTCAGGGTCGTCAGGACCAAGGCGGTGATCGCCGGCTGGTCGGGCGTGGACCACCAGCCGTTCGGATTCTGGGCCTTCTGGAGGAAGACGAGACCTCGTTCGATGGCGGCATGCACCTCCTGGCGCCTTGGCGTGGGGGTCTGCGCGGCCGAGGCGACGGGCTGGGCCTCCAAGCCGAGTCCGAGGGACCAGAACAGGGCTGCTGCCAGAACCAAAGCGCCAAGGTGTTTGCGGTGCATGGGAGAGGATGGATTCGGCAGCGGCCCGGGAATGGGTCGGCTGTCGTCCGGTCTGTCGACGGACGGTGTTTCAAGGGGCCCACCCGGGACCCGGTCCGACGGCCCGAGCGAGGGTGCTCCAGCTACGGGAACGTGCCCAGAGAAGAAGCGCGCCCCGGGCGGATTCTCCCAAGGATCCGTGTTGCGCCGGGTCCGGCCGATGGCGCAGGTTGAGTGGACCTCCACCCTGCCCTGATGGGGCTTGGAGGCCTGCCGGTTTTGAACTGGGGCGGACCCGCTTGATGTGTTTTGCTCCCGGTCAATTATTCGACCGCCATGAAGGACTCCCGCTGCGACCGGCTTGCCGACCTCCTCATCAACTACTCCTGCACCCTGAAGAAGGGGGAGAACATCCTGATCGACCTGATCGATGTCCCCGATGAGATGGGCGTTGCGCTGATGCGGGCCACCGGGCGGCCGGGGCGACCCCCATCGTGGAGGCCCGGCACAGCCGCCTCATCCGGGAGCAGCAGCGGGCCACCGACCCGAAGCACGCGGAACTCATCCGGGACCTCGAGATGAACCGGATGAAGAAGATGCAGGCCTACATCGCCATCCGCGGCGCCCACAACGCCAGCGAGTCGAGCGACGTCCCCGCCGACCGTCTCCAGCTCTACTCCAAGACCCTGCGTCCCGTGCTGAACCATCGGGTCAACAAGACCAAGTGGTGCGTGCTCCGCTGGCCGAACCCCTCCATGGCCCAGGCCGCCAACATGAGCACCGAGGCGTTCGAGGATTTCTACTTCGATGTCTGCACCATGGACTATCGCAAGATGGCCAAGGCCATGGAGCCGCTGACGCGGCGGATGCAGAAGGCCGACCAGGTGCACCTGAGGTCACCCGGCACCGACCTGCGGTTCAGCATCAAGGGCATCGGTGCCAAACCCTGCGAGGGCACCCGGAACATCCCGGATGGCGAGGTCTTCTCCTGCCCGGTGAAGAACTCCGTCAACGGCACCATCCAGTTCAATACCCCCACGATCTACGCCGGCACGAAGTTCGAGAACATCCGCCTCGAGTTCTCCCAAGGCCGGATCGTCAAGGCGACGGGCTCCAACGAGAAACGCCTGAACGAGATTCTCGATACCGACGCCGGAGCCCGCTACATCGGCGAGTTCAGCCTCGGGTTCAACCCCTACATCAAGAACCCGATGTGCGACATTCTGTTCGACGAGAAGATCGCCGGATCGCTGCACTTCACGCCCGGACAGGCCTACGAGGATTGCGACAACGGCAACCGGTCGGCCGTGCACTGGGACATGGTGCTGATCCAGCGCCCGGAATGGGGCGGCGGCGAGGTGTGGTTCGACGGCGAACTGATCCGCAAGGACGGGCTCTTCCTGCCGAAGGACCTGCGCGCGCTCAATCCCGACAAGCTCCGCTAGGAATTACCGCGGGCCCGGCACCACGGGGCAACACGGGGCAACACGACTCCCGGGAGACAAGTCCCTGTGGCGTCCCCCCTTCCCTCCTCCACCCGCGCAAGGACGCTCAGAACAGACCCGGGACGCTCATCCCCTGGGTGATCGCGCCCATGTCCTTGTTCGCGGTCTCCTTGGCGAGATTGAGCGCCTGGTTGGTCGCGGTCAGGATCAGATCCTCAAGGAAGGCGACGTCGGACGGATTGACGGCGTCGGGTGAGATCTTGATCGAGAGGAGGGTCTGATCGCACTTGGCCACCACCTTGACGGCTCCGCCTCCGGCGATGCCCTCGACGGTCTTGTTGGCCAGTTCCTGTTGGACGCGCTCCATCTGCTGCTGCATGCGCGTCGCCTGCCTCATCAATTTTCCGATGCTCGACATGGTGTAGAAAAGTGTTGGTAGGACCCTAGGCCTCCGACCCGGCCCGGGGAAACAAGATTTCCGGAAGCGGGGGATTGGAGGACCGGGCTGGGCTCCCTGCCGGGATGCACGGCGTCGGATCCCCGCCTCCGGTGGTGTCGCCGCGCTCAACCGCCGGCCAACGGCCACCGCTCAACGCCGGAGGCCCACCTGGGACATCAGCCACGCGTACTCGAAGGCCACCTCCTTCAGCCGGTCGTATCGGCCACTCGCGCCACCATGGCCGGCTCCCATGTTGCACTTGAGCAGCAGCGGTCGGTCATCGGTCTTCAACGTCCGCAGCTTCGCCACATACTTGGCCGGCTCCCAGTACATCACCTGGCTGTCGTTCAGGCTTGTGGTCACCAGCATGGCGGGATGGTCGCCGCGCTTCAGGTTGTCGTAGGGACTATAGGACCGCATGTAGTCGAAGGCCGACTTCTCGTTCGGGTTTCCCCACTCGAGATACTCGCCCACCGTCAGCGGTAGGCTGGCGTCCAACATCGTGTTCATGACGTCCACGAACGGCACCGCCAGGTGGACGGCCCGGAACAGGTCCGGACGCAGGTTGACCACCGCCCCCATCAACAGCCCCCCGGCGCTCCCTCCCTCGATCACCAGGCGGTCCGGGGCGCAGACGCCGTCCCTCACAAGGGCCTCGGCACAGTCCACGAAGTCGAAGAACGTGTTCTTCTTCCGCAGCAGCATGCCGTCGTCGTGCCAGCCCTCGCCAAGCTCGTTGCCGCCCCGGATGTGGGCGATCACGTAGACCATGCCGCGATCCACCAGCGAGAGCCGGGCGATGGAGAACCCGGCGTCCATGCCGAGCCCGTAGGACCCGTAGCCGTACAGAAGGCACGGAGCCGTTCCGTCGGGCTTCACATCACGCCGTCGGAGAAGCGAAAGCGGAACCCGCACCCCATCCCGAGCCGTCACCCAGCGCCGTTCGGTCACGTAGTCGGCCGGATCGAACCTCCCGAGCACCGGCGTGCGCTTGAGCAGGGTCAAGGACCCGTCCGCCAGGGAGACGTCGTACACCCCCTGCGGCGTGGCCATCGACTGGTAGGAGAGCCGGAACGCGGAGGCCCCCAGCTCGGGAGTGCCGGTGACCTGGGCCGCGTACACGGGCTCCGGGAATCCAACCTCCCGCCATGCGCCCGTGCGACGGTCATGGATCCGCAGTCGCATCAGGGCCTCGCGCTGCTCCTGGATCACCAGGTGGTCCCGGAAGACCTCCAGGCCCTCGACCAGGACGTCCGACCGGTGCGGCACCAGCTCGGTCCATCGCTCCGGGGCGTCCACCGGCGCGGTGACCACCCGGAAGTTCTTCGCCTCCCGATTCGTCCGCAGGAACAGCACACCGTCTCGGTGCTCGACGTCGTACTTGTGCCCCTTGGCCCGGGGCAGCACCGACCGGAATGTCCCGGTCGGCCCGTCGGCCGGCAGCAGGCGCTGCTCCCAGGTGTCGGTGCTCTGGAACGAGCACACGAACCAACGGCGATCCTTGGTGCGGCCAACCTCCACGGAGAACAGCTCATCCGGCTCCTCGAGGACCTTCTCGGGACGTCCGCCATCCAGCCGCAGACGCCACAGCTGGTTGCTGCGCTTGGTCACGGCGTCCTCGGTCACATACAGGACCGATCCACCGTCGGCGGACCACTCGAACGAGGTGACCCGTTCCGCAAGGGCCTTCGTGGTCTCGCCGGTGACGAGGTCCTTCCGATACAACGTGTACTGGCGGAACCCGGTGGTGTCGGTGCTGTAGAGCAGCTGGCGCCCGTCGTCGCTGACATCGAATCCTCCGAGCGAGAGGAAGCCATGACCCACGGCGAGCGCGTTGAGGTCGAGCAGCACCTCCTCCACCGCGTCCGGAGCCGCCTTGCCGTCGGTCCCAGCCCGCCGGCGGCACTGGATCGGATACTGCTGCCCTTCCTCGGTCCTCGAATAGTACACGAAGTCCCCACGCTGGAGAGGCACGGTCAGGTCCGTCTGCTGGATGCGGGACAGCATCTCCTGGTAGAGCGCCTCGCCGAAGGCCTTCTCCTGGACGGTCGACGCCTCGGTGTAGGCGTTCTCGGCCTCGAGATGGCGGACCACCTCCGGATTCGATTTCTCGCGCAGCCAGAACCACGGGTCGTTGACCGTCTCACCATGCCAGGTGGAGAGGTGTTCCACCTGGCGGGCGATCGGCGGCGGCGGGAGGGGGGAGGTGCGGGTGGACTGGGACATGGTGCAGGAGGCGAGGAATCCGACGGCACCGGCCAGCGACACGGCGACCTGCCACCTTGGGAGGCTCTCGCGTGAGGGTTGGGGGCAGGTCTCCGGGTTCATTGGGATCGCAGGGCTTGTGGGTTGGGGAGGATCGTGGACGTGTTGCCGGAGCTCGAGGCTGGTCCGGGACACTGGAGTCTTCGTGGGCTAGCGGCGGGCCTTCTTCCCGGAGGCCGGCGACGGGGTGGCCGGCGAGGTCATCTTCGCGTCCCAGGTCTTCCTGAGGGTCTCCACCCGCTCCTTCAGCTCCCGTTCCGAGCGCTGGAGGTCCAGGACCTCCCGACGCAGTTCCTCGAATTCCACAGCGGGACGACGCTCGTTCCTGAGACGTTCCAGGGCGGAGCTGGCGGTCCTCTGCTCGGGACTTGACCGCGACGCCCGGGCGAAGGTCTCCAGGACCGGGACCGCCCGCGGGTCACCCAGGGTGCCGAGGGCTCCCAGGACGGCACGACGGAGCTGCGGACGCGCGTCGTTCACCTGGGACACGAGGTAGTCCCGGACCGCCGACTTGTCCGTCTCGTTGCGCGCGAGCCAGGCCAGGGTCGAGACACCGGTTCCCTGAACGTCGGTGGGGAGCGAGGCGCCCCGTTCCTGGAAAAACTTCAGGAGATCCGGCACCACGGCAGGATCCTCCCGGTCGCGCAGCACCCCCAGGACCGCACCCGCGATCTGCTGTCGGAAGGAATTGGTGCCCAGCCACGAGATCAGCTCAAGCCCCCCACCCGTGCGGGCGGGATGCCCTAGCAGACGGATCGCCGCCACGCGGACATCCGGGTGGGTCTCGTTCCGGAGCCGGGACTCCGCCAACACGGCCACCTGTTCCCGATGGAATCCTCCGAGGGCGTTCAGCACCGCGATCCGGACCCGCGGATCCGGCTGGTCGAGCGAGGCCGACAACGCTTCGAACGCCCCATCGGAATGGATCGACCGCAGCGCCTGGGCCGACTCCGTGCGCACCGCGTGGACGGGGTCCGAGTTGAGCGCCTCCTTGAGCGCCTCGACCGCGGCACGGCTCTGGCGTCGACCGAAGGCCTCCACCGCAAGGATCCGCCCGACGACGTCGTTGGTGTCCTGGAGCTGCCGCCGGAGCATCGCCTCCGGCGGATCAAACGTAATCTTGGCCAGGACGGTCTGGTCGGGGTCGATCCGGACCCGATCCGGGGGTGCGGGCAGCGGAATGTGGAAGTCCTGGCTCTGGCCCGCGACCTCCAGGGTCTGGTCGACCACGCCCTGCGCCGTCACAAACCGGACCGGAAGCGGGAACTGGAACAGCGGGACCTGGTCGCTGAGCTTCTGGACCTGGCGGACCGTGACCTTTGCGAGCCGGGTCTGATCATCCCACGACTGGTCGATCTGAAGCTCCGGGTGATGTCCGTGGTACAGCCACTGGTCGAAGAACCGGTCCCAGCTGCGTCCCGACACCTCCTCGAGCACCCGCTGGAGGTCGGACGTTTCGACGACCCCGAGCGCATGCCGCTGGAGATAGGTGGTGATCGCCCGACGATAGAGGTCCTCGCCGAGCTGGGACCGGATCATGTGGAGCACCCACGACCCCTTCGGATAGGCGCGGTACCCGAACTGGTCCATCGGCTGGGTGTAGCCCCGCCAGACGATCGGCGTGGAATCCGTGGTTCCCAGGACCGCACGGGCCCGCTCCAGCATCGCGAGCTGGAACTCATCCTGGCCGAGCTGATCCCGGGCCTGGAGGGCATCGTAGTAGGTGGCGAACCCCTCGTTCAGCCACAGGTGGCTCCAGTCGCGACACGTCACCAGATCCCCGAACCACTGGTGGGCCAGCTCATGAGCCACCAGACCCCGGCTGCTCCGGACCGGGGCCGACTCCGCCGGAAAGAGCGTCCGGTCGGTCAGGACCGTGATGCTCGTGTTCTCCATGCCACCGGCCACGAAGTCGTCGACCGCGATCTGGTCGTACTTCGCCCAAGGGAACGGCACGCCCAGCTCCTTCTCGAAGAAGCCCATCATGGAGCGGGTGTCCTGGAACGACGACGGGGCGTACTGGATCCGGCTGGCCGGGGTCCAGAAGGCCAGCGGGATGTCGCGATAGCGGTCCTCGACCGCACGGAGATGGCCGGCGACGAGGCAGATCAGGTAGCTGACGTGGGGCTTCTCCTGGGCCCAGGTCACCGCCACCCGCCCGGTGCCGGCCTCCGGGGTCGAGGACACCTGACGGCCGTTCGATCGGACCACCATCCCCTCGGGAACGCGGCAGGTGACCTCGGAGGTGAACTTCTCGTTGGGGGCGTCGTAGCAGGGAAACCAGTGGCGGGCCTCGATCGCCTCGCCCTGCGTCCAGAGATGCGCGTCGCCCTCCGGATAGCCCATCTCCGGGGTTCGGAAGTACAACCCTTGCGTCGGCTCCGCATGGTGCCGAAGCGTCACCGTGACCTCGTGATCCGGGGGGACCGGTCTGTCGAAGACCACGGTCACCTGATGGTCGTCATAGATCCAGCGCGCCACGGGGTCCGTGGCGGTGACCGAGTCGATCCGCATCGCCTCGGCGTCCAGGCGCAGTTCCTTCAGCGGGATCGCGATGGGTTTGAAGCGGACGGTGGTGACACCGTCGACGGTGCGGGTCTTGAAGTCGGGGGTGACGTCGATGGCGAGGTGGAGGATGTCGATCTCCCGGCTCGGGGTGTACTGCGGGACGGATCCCGAGGCGGCCCGGCCCGCGGCGAGGCGCTGTCCGGATGCGGTGCACCAGCGGCAATGGAAGGCCTCCTCCTCGGCATGACCTGCGGCACCCAGTCCCAAGAGGGACAGCGCCAGCAGGGATTCGAGTCGGACGAGAGGACGGGAGGGAGAGGGTCGGAGAAGGTTCATCGGAGGTCGGGGTAGGTCGTGACTCCCGTAAACCTGTCGACTCGATGCACCCCATCCAATCCCAAATCCGGAATCCCACCTCGCCCCGCACCCGGGCGCTTCGGGACTGACCTGGAAGCACCGCGTCGGCAGGATCTCCGCCCGATGGAGCCCGTACCCACGCTCTTCCAAGCCTGGACCCCCTACGACGTGGTCCTGGACCAGAACTACATGTTCCACCGGGAACTGCACGACCGGGCCGCGCGGATTCTTGACCGCTGGTCTGCCGGGAGGGACTTCGATCTGCTCGACTTCGGTTGTGGCAGCGCCCGCCACCTTGCCGAGGTCCTGCGGGATCATCCGCCGTCCACCTATCGGGGTACGATCTGTCCTCACAGGCCCTCGGACTCGCCCGGGCGAACGAGTCCGGCTCGTGAACGCCGATCTCACCCTGGACCCCTCAAGCGGGCCGGCGGACGTCGTGTTCTCGGCGTTCGCCATCCATCACCTCGACATCGCCTCGAAGGCGGCCCTGTTCCGGTCCATCCGGGCCTGCCTGCGACCGGGGGGACTGTTTCTGCTCATCGATGTCGTCCGGGAGGAAGGCGAGGACCGCGCGACCTTCCTCGACCGCTTCGAGGGCGAGATCCGGAACCGTTGGGGGGCGCTGGCCGGGCGGGACATCGTCGAGATCCTCGACCACATCCGGACCTGTGACTTTCCGGAGACCGACAGCGGCATCCGCGCCCTGGCGCGGGATGCAGGCCTCGGGGAGTGCCGGGATACCGAGCGCCATGGCTGCCATCAGGTGTGGTGCTTTGGCGTGGACTGAGACCGAGGGCCGGGCCGCCCCAGGATTCGGGGTTTCCGGGATCTGGAACCAGCGGTAGGGTTCCGCCAATGACGGCACCGACCCCGCAGCCCTTCGCCTCCCCGGAGATCCCTGACGCCCAGGGACGCTTCGGTCTGTTCGGCGGACGCTACGTCCCCGAGACCCTCTGGTTCCCGCTCCAGCAGCTCGAGGAGGAGTATTTCCGCGCCCAGCAGGATCCCGAGTTCCAGAAGGAGCTGTCGTACTACCTCCGCGAGTTCGTCGGACGCCCCACCCGGCTTTATCTGGCTGAACGCCTCACGAAGGAACTGGGTGGTGCCAAGATTTACCTCAAGCGCGAGGACCTGCTCCACACCGGTGCCCACAAGATCAACAACGCCCTAGGCCAGGCCCTCATCGCCAAGCGCATGGGCAAGACCCGGGTCATCGGGGAGACCGGTGCCGGACAGCACGGCGTCGCCACTGCGACCGTAGCCGCGATGTTCGGTCTGCAGTGCGTCATCTACATGGGGGCGGTCGACTGCGAACGCCAGGCGTTGAACGTCTACCGCATGAAGATGCTCGGCGCGGAGGTCGTGCCGGTGAAGGCGGGACAACGCACGCTCAAGGAGGCGGTCAACGAGGCCATGCGTGACTGGGTCACCCACGTCCGCAGCACCCACTACATCCTTGGCACCGCCTACGGGGCCCACCCCTACCCGCTCATGGTGCGGAACTTCCACCGGATCATCGGCGACGAGGCCCGCCAACAGATCCTCGAGAAGGAAGGCCGCCTGCCCGATCTCCTGCTCGCCTGCGTCGGCGGCGGGTCCAACGCCATCGGACTCTTCTATCCGTTCCTGAACGACCCGTCGGTGCGCATGTGCGGGGTCGAAGCCGGCGGACTCGGCATCCTGCCCGAACAGCATGCCGCCCGGTTCCACGGCGGATCCCTCGGCGTGCTCCAGGGGACCCGCAGCTACATCCTCCAGGACACGTTCGGCCAGATCCAGAGCACCCACAGCGTGAGCGCCGGACTCGACTACGCCGCGGTTGGACCCGAGCACGCGTGGCTCCACGACCAGGGACGGGTCGAGTATGCCTACGCGACCGATGACAAGGCCCTCGAGGCGTTCATGAGGCTGGCCCGCCTGGAGGGCATCATCCCCGCACTCGAATCGGCACACGCCGTGGCCGAATGCATCGAGCGGGCTCCGAAGATGTCCAAGGATGAGATCATCATCGTCAACCTCTCCGGTCGCGGCGACAAGGACGTCGCCCAGGTCGCGTCGAAGATCGGGCTCCAGATGCCCACCTGAACCGAGGAACGGACTCCCCATGCGGATCCTTGGACTGGACCTCGCGTGGGGGGATCGGAATCCCGACGGTGTGGCGCTCCTCGAAGTAACCGACACCTCGGCGCGTCTGGTGGACAGCCGACGCGTCCAGGGCGACGAGGCCCTGCTGGGGTGGATCGAACAGTCCGCGCCCCGGTCGGAACCCGCCCTGCTCCTCATCGATGCCCCGGTCGTGTGTCCCAACGCCACGGGGTCCCGTCCGGTCGACCGCGAGTCGCACCGGGTCTTCGGTCGACAGCACGCCGGTTGTCATCCCTCGAACCAGCGTCTGTGCGCCCGGCCGCTGCGGCTGGTGACCCGGCTGAGCGCCCTCGGGATCGGCATCGGCTGGGAGACGGGCAACCCGGGCCGCCAGATGGTCGAAGTCTACCCGCATGCCGCGCTCGTGCGGTTCTTCGGACTCGACCAGATCCTCAAGTACAAGCGCGGTCCCGTCGCCTCCCGACGCCAGGAATTCCGGAGGCTGCAGGCCTTGCTCTCCGAACACCGGCCTGTCCTGTTCCCGTCCCTCGAATCCAGCCCCCTGCTCAAGGAACTGCTGAACCGATCGTGGACCAAGGAGGCCGAGGATCGGCTCGATGCTGTGATCTGTGCAGGGATCGGAC
>Ga0194115_10004129_pt1 | contig 15881 bp, 8 predicted proteins | sample TA2MahsurfametaG_3_FD_148656 | JGI IMG/M metagenome (GOLD analysis project Ga0194115, IMG submission 148656) | Freshwater microbial communities from Lake Tanganyika, Tanzania - TA2015002 Mahale S4 surface | ecosystem: Environmental > Aquatic > Freshwater > Lake | place: Tanzania: Lake Tanganyika...
AGCATTGCCTATGTCATAATGTAGGACAAGCCCAGTATCGACAATTGGGCTTACTGGCGGCTTATAAAAACCGAAATTAAACCCACCACCTATTCCTAGGTCGTTTTTTGAGAAGCCTTGTCCGAAGCCATTGGCCATCGTCAGACCTCAACCCACGCCGCTGAAGCCGTTGGAGCCTGTGATTGGGAGCATGTTCTCTTGTGGGATCACAGTGAGACCGGCCACCACAGAGAAAGACGTTGAGGCACCCACAGCGCCCGATATGTAGAGTCTGTCAGTCTTCAGATCTGCAGAGAAAGATTCCGAGCCGCTGAGAATGAAGTAGTTGGAGTTCTTCGCTAAGAGGCCGTTTTGAGTGAAGCCCACGGCTATCGCTGTTGAAGTTCCGCCTGTATTCTTCACAACCAAGAACTTCGACACTGTGTCGAATGTGATCTCTCTAGTTTGTCCTAAGTTCACTAAAGATGAAGTAACGAAGGGAATGCCCGATAACTGGTATGCGGGTGAGTAATATTCACCCATTGTAGGATTTTTTAGCGCCATTTTGTTGTGCCCTGTCTGCTATAGCTGTCCGTAAATATCAAATGCAAAAACAATTATATCATGCTGATAAAGTTGTTTTCAGTGCCAATTAAAATAGGTCAATAGTTTTTACAACGTCTATTTTAGACATAAAATCCGCTTACACAGGAGAATATCGACACATGTCAGAAGATCGTGATTCAAAAAATGCAGTTTTTACTCAAGGCCAAACAGGCCCCGCTGGCGTTGATCCCCGTATGCCAAGACAATCGGCAGCTGAAAAAGTCAAAGCCGACTTCGGACTTGACATTCCACAAGAGGTCGTCCCTCTGCCATCGTTAGGCAAAGCCTACCATCCGGAGTCAACTCTGCACGGCCTTGAGTCTGTTGAAATTAAAGCAATGACTGCTCGCGAAGAGGATATTCTCACTTCTCGTGCCCTCCTGAAGAAGGGAACAGTCATTACTGAGCTAATTAAGTCTTGTCTTGTTGACAAGGCTATTGACCCGCTTCAGCTTCTTTCTGGTGATAGAAATGCGCTCATGATCGCGATTCGAATTACAGGTTATGGCCCAGAGTACGATGTCGAGATGGAATGTCCAGAATGTGGTGTCAAATCACCTCACTCTTTTAATTTAGGCGCGCTGCCAATAAAGAGGTTAGAGATTGAACCAGTTCAGCCTGGCATTAATTTGTTCGAGTACGAGCTTCCTTATAGTAAGAAGAGAGTTCGTTTTAAGTTCATGACGGGCCGCGATGAAGAAGAGATTACACAGATGGGTGAGAAGCAGAAGAAATTAGCGTTAGGTACTGAGTCCAACGTGACGACCAGCCTTCTCTATGCAATTTCTTCGATTGACGGTGTTTCTGACAGATCAAAGATAGCCAATTTTGTAAAGAATATGCCTGCAAGAGATTCACTCGCCTTAAGAGAATTTATTAGAGAAAATGAGCCCGGAATCGTTATGCGTCAAGATACAGTGTGTCCTGCTTGCGGTCACACCGAGGAGGTGAGCATGCCGCTCGGCGTCACGTTTCTTTGGCCTCAGGCCCGAAGATAGAGAGCAGCTTATTCTTGAGCCGGCTTTTATTTTAATGTATTATGGCGGGTGTCTGTATGAAGAAATTACACGGATGCCTGTCGCTTACAAGCGCTGGTTTATTGAGAGGATAGCTAGAGAATTTAATAAAGGTAAAGACACATCAAGTAGAGCTGTACACGCAGAAACACCTGAAATGAGAGCTTTAACCGGCAAAGCTCGATCCCAGATGCCCTCTAGGCTCAGAAGATTTACATAATTTTATATTTGACTAGCTTCTTTTTGTCGGTTGTATTATTTACAGTAAGCCATAAAGGAGTTGCGTTTGTGACGAAAAATTTGTCAAGAGATGATGCGTCTTTAAAAGAAGGCGGTGCATATTTAAATTTTACTGGTAAGATGCTCATTGCTTCACTCGGAGCATGGCTGGCTGGTAAATACGTAAATACTAAGCTGAAAGGCACTAAGGAAGAGATGCGTGCCATCACAGAAGCACTATTGTCTTCAAAAAGATTTCAGGAAGAGCTAAACAAGCCCAACGCCACTGTTGAGTCCATCATAGAGAAGATGAGATCAAAAGAAATGTCGGCCGCTACTTTTAAAAGAGTAATTGGAATTAAATGGCCCCTTTAGTTCATGACATGTTTTTGAAAGATTAAAATGGCTGATACAACAGGTCAAGATAAGAAGTCTGTTGAAGACATGAACAATGCTCTTCAGCAACAGCTTGTCATTATGGGACAACTGAGAGATGCAATTACGTCTATGACGCAAGACCTCTCAAAGTATTGCGAACTGTCTAGCAAGTGTTTCTCAGGCGTGGATTGGAAGACTGTAACAAAAGAAGTTGAGAAGAATAACAAGCAGACAAAGACGACGTCTCAGTCTACACAAGATCTGACTAAGAACGTGAGTAAACTTTCTCAAACAATGTCTAAGTTGGCACCCGTGATCGGAGGCGTGACTGGCGCGCTCAACGGTTTGAAGCAGGGTTTCTCTAATTTATTTGCTGTAGGAAAAGGAATATTTAATCTCTTTGGTTCTGTCGCTAAATCTGTTTTTAAAGTAGGCTCAGCTATCGCCGCCGCGCCTTTCAAGATGCTGAAAGGACTGCAAGAGGAGGCTCTTGCAGGTCAAGCTGCCGCAGATCAGCTTTTTGAAGCGATGGAGAACCTTCGAAAAGAATTCGGTGCAATAGGACCCACAGCTGGCACTGTAAAAAGCGTTGCTTCTAGCATGCAAGGCTTCAGCGCTACGGGTTTAAGCGCTTATGGTGTATTTGGTAATTTAGCTGAAAGAATCAAATACATGACTGAGCTTGCCTCGCAGATGGGCCCTCAGTTTGCAGCAAATGCTGAAGAATTTAAGAAGAACGGTGGCGCACTTCTAGCCTACCAGAAGGGCCTTGGTCTCACTGGCGAGCAGATGGCTGCAGTTGCGATCTCGGGCAAGAAAATGGGCAAGGATATGGGTACCGTTTTGAACGGTATGACTAAGCAAGCCCTGCACATGTCAAAGGCATTTGGTCTAGATGCTAAGGTTATTTCTAAAGATATGGGTAAAGCCATGTCGGACGTTGCACACTTTGGTCACTTATCGACTAAAGAAATCGGTGCAGCAGTTGTCTATGCCAACAAATTGGGCGTTTCAATTGATAAGCTGACCGGTTTAATGGATCAATTTGATACATTCGATAAAGCAGCAGACTCTACTTCAAAATTAAACGAGCAGTTTGGTACTAACATCGACGCTATGGAATTGATGGCTGCTCAGAGCCCTGCTGAAAAGATGGAGATCTTGAGAAAGTCGTTCCTTGCTACGGGCAAGGACATGAATCAGCTAAATTATCAGCAGAGAAAATTAATTCAGCAGACCACAGGCCTAGATCAAGCGACATTCGATGCTGCTATGGCTTCTGCTGATCAGGGTGATCTGTTGTCTGATGTCAACAAGGAATCAAAAAAGGCTGAAGACAAGACGTTGAGTCAAGCAGATGCGTTAAAGGAAGTCGCTGTGCAGATCGAGAGACTCAACAATGGTTTAAAGGCCGGCCCAGGAGGATTCTTTGGCAACTTGGCCGCAGGTTTTAGCAGAGGCGTCAAGAGCAGCGCAGAATTCCAGGGTGTCATGAATAATCTGCGTCAGTCTATGCGAATCACGGGAGGCACAGGAGTTCAGCTCGGTCAGATGTTTGTGAAAGCGTTCCCAGGGGTCAAGCAGATGCTCGGCGCGCTTTCTGATCTATTTAACCCTCAGCGCTTCATGAAGCTCTCTGGCGACGTCATGAAGGTTTTCAAAAAATTCTTTGATCCAAAGTCCGGTGAGTTTAAGGGAAATTTTGAAGATCTGCTTGAAGAACTCAAAAAAGTATTCTTCGACTTCTTTGATTCTGGTAAGCCTGCTTCTAATAAGTTCTTTGAAGGCTTCAAAAAGTTTGGTGAGATGCTTGGAAAGATCTTCTCAGGTCTCGTTAAGTTTATAGTTCCAAAGCTAGCAGATGCAGTGAATTCTGTCGCTGAATGGATTAGAAAGCCAAAGATACCAAAAGTAGGTGCTAGCAAAGAATGGTTTGCGCCTTTCACTGAAGCTTTTGATGTCATCAAAAAGCAGCTTGGTCCTGCCTTAAAAAATCTTGGGTCGGCTATTTGGGAAAAATTAAAAGAGGGTCTTTTAGGAACTAAAGTCGGCAAAGGAATAATCGCCGGCGCAGTGGCGATGGTGCTGGGGCCCGCGTTGATATCAGGTATAGCTGGCGCTGGTGCTGGAGGCGGCATTAAAGCTGCCTTGGGTGGTTTGATGGGTGCTAAGGGTGGAGGTGCCGCAGGCGCTGCTGCAGGTGCAGCTGATCAAGCTTCTGCTGCAGGAACAGCTGCAGCAGCAGGGCAACAGTTGACCTCAAGCCCCGCATCAATGGTAGCAACAGCTATTCCTCCCAAAGAAGATATAGAAAAGATGAAGGCAGCCGCTGAAGCTGGAATCAGCTGGATGGATCTGACCAAGTTCTTGGTTGGAATGGCAGGTCTATTCTTCATCGGTCTAAAAGCATTCTCAGCAGCTCTTCCAATCGTCAAGGGAATGCCCGTTGAAGATATTCTGAAAGCAGGCTTGATGCTCACTGAGATTGCAGGTGTGGTCTTCATTGTCACGAAGATAGCTCCTGGACTGGCTGAGGTTGGCAAGGCTCCCATGTCAGAGATACTCAAGGGTCTATTAGCAGTCGGTATCACAGTGGCAGCGATGATCATCGCTGCTCTCGCAATTGGAGGAGTAGCTAATTTAGTTGGAATTTCTGCGCTGGAAGCTGGTGGCAAAGTTATGCTGCAGATGGCTATAGTGTTCGCTATAGCTGCTGGCGTAGTGATCGCTGCAGCCGGCATCGGTGCAGCGATCTTGGCATCAGCTGGACTTGGAGCAGCGGCAATCGTCGCTGGAATGGCTGCTATAGGTTTGGCAGTGGCTGCGATGGCGGCTGCAGCAATAATTGTAGCAGAAAAATTAGGTCAGATAAAAGAAGACCCAGCAGCTTTGAAAGCCAAGGCTGAAGCTTTTGGTGTAATCATGAACTCCATCGCCAACATGATGGAGAAAGTTCAGGGAATCATCGAGGCGATGGATTTTGGCTTCTTCGAATCTGGCGATTCAATCAACGAGAGAGTCAAGTTGATGACTAAATTCATCCAGACTCTCATCGACGGTGATCCATCAGGTTCTGGTGGCATAAGTGGAATAATTACTAAAATCATAAACGGTTTAAAGACTATAAAACCCGATCAAATAGAAGTTGCTAAGGCATTTGCTTCTGTGCTCCAAGCTGTGGGCGGAATGATGGGCGCAGTTGCTCAGACCATAGAATCAATAAATGCTGATGAAGCTACTCACTGGTGGAGCAGTGCAGAAGAGAACGGCAAGGCGATGAAAGACGCCATGAGTGGTGCCACTGACCTTCTTGCTACGATGCTACCTGGTATTCAAAACCTAGTAGTGACACTCATTGGTGCAGTTAGAATGCTACCGAGAGACAAGGCATTTGCTGAGGGTGCCACTGCTTTTGGTAGCATACTCGGAGCGGTTGGAAATTTAATGAAAGCTATGGCGCCAAATGTGAAGGACTTTACTGACACCGTCAAGGTCGAGGGCGGCATATTCACTGCTGCATACACAGAGACCAAGGTCAACTCGACAGCTATCGCCGCAGCCGCAGGATACATGACAAAGATGCTCGAGACCATGAAGACACATCTTCCTCCCTTGCTTACCGCGATGATGTCGGGTATAGGCGGTGAGCTCAAGAAGTTGAAAAAGAATGAACTTGATGCTTTGCCTAGCGTCGCGAAGATAGTTGAGTCAGCTGTCGCGCTCATAACTGCGTTATCAAATACTAGCAAGGGTGACGTGAAGATCGACAACATCGATGCTGGCATAGCTGGAAAAGCTGAAGTTCTCATAAGAACTCAGGCCCCTGATCTCGTGGGTATGCTCAATCAAATTAAGACTAGCATGCCCGACTTCATCAAGGGAATGATAGAAATAGCAAAAATCATACCTAAAGATGCCAATTTTAAGACTCAGATCGAAGGAATGGTGAGCATGTTCAATGCGCTGAAGGGCATGCTTGATGCTATTAAGACTGCTGGCGAGATGCCTAAAGTTGATGGTCAATCAGCTATGGACGCGCTCAAAAACGCTTTGTGGAACGTCATAGAATTTTTGTTCATACTTGCTCCACCCGCTGGCCAGCGGTCGTGGTGGAATGGAAGCAAAATCGACTTGGAGAACATCATATCGTACTTAAATGAGCTGGGTGTCAAGATGACTGCGCTCAAGTCGGCTGACGGTCCTAAAAAGCTTGCCGATCTCTTCTCAAATCTGTCGACTCTTTTTAAGGCGATAAACAATCCGTTTGATGGCATCAGCCCTGAAGAAGGTCAAACAATCACAGGTGCTATCAAAGACATACTGTGGAATCAGATAGAGGTTCTTTCTTTCTTAGCTAACGATCCCAAAGCGAAGATCTCTAATTTTGTGGAGAAGGCAAACCAGATATCTTCTGATGCGAAAGGTCTATCAGCTAATCCATCATCTGTGTCTAAAGTCTTTAATACAGCAAAATCAATACTTGACGAGATCAGTAATTTATCGTCTTATCTGCCTGCTGAGATGAAAGAAGGAGAATCTGCTGCCGATCTTTATCTTAAGCCGTACCGATTTGTCTCTGAGGTATTCCAGAAGATGATCACCCCTGCCACAGGCGGATTTGGAAATATGAATATTTTCGCATCGATCGTAGCAGTCGTAAAAGCAATTAAAGCTGCTGGCTATGATCCCAAAGAAGCAACAAAGTTGGACAAGACTGTTAAAGAAACAGATGCTTTTCTAAATACTTACCTTGTCAGCATGGATGCTTTACTCAGAAAACAAGATAAAATATCGGCCACAAATTCAAAGCTTCCACAGTTTAACAAGTCTTTCACTGAGCTCTCGTTCTCTGGCTACAAGCTGTCGGAGTCTGTCGTTCAATTAGTTAATGCTAGTAAAGCGCTTGAGGCTTCCACGAAATCAGCAAGAAAACTAAACCCGGAGTCAGTAGCAAGCGACGTGTCTAAAATTAATGAGTTTTGGGCAGCTGCGGGTGTCGCACTACCCGACCTCTCGAGGGCCTTCACCGAGGTCGACAAGGGCCTAAATGACGCCCTCGCGGCCTCCACAGCGGGTAGTTTACAGGCGAAGCTCAAGTCTCTTGAAGCTATTCTCGAGCTACCGCAGAAATTAAAAGCTTTTGGAGAGGGAGCAGAACCGATTAAGATTGCTTTGAAAAGTGTAGCTGAAAGTATCGCTGGTAAAGCGATAAAAAAATTGGGTGACAGCAAGACAGAAATTACCATCAAGGTTGAAGTTGCGCTGGATCCCAAGTCTGTTTATAGCGGAATGTTCGGAAGAGAAGCAACAGCAAGTGCTACAATTGATGTATTGTCTGACTTGAGAAGCGCGCTCGCAGAGGTCAAGAGTTCTAAGTAAAAATAGGGGGCGGTATAAATGATCATCAGCAAGAAACAGTTTCTAGAAAAGATTTACGAAGACCTCGCCGTTCAGCAAGTTTTGAAGCAGTCAAAATCAGACAAAGAGATTAGAGCAGCGCGTGCAGCTGTTGATGAACTTCTTGGAAATTTCTTTGACAACATAGTTAATGCTTCCGCTAGCGTGCAAAAAGACGCCGAAGTGATCAAGAAGACCCTGCTAGAAAATGATGATCAAATAATTAGTAATGAAGCTGCTGAAATTGTAGAAGTAGAAATGGGTCCTAAAGACAAATGAGTGATAAAAAACTTGACACGGGCACAGGCGGTATAAACATAGACGGTAAAGTCTACACGTACGACGTTGGTGTAGAGCGAAAAGTTGCTGATGATGGTGACTGGAATGCTGGAGACATCAATGTAGACGCGGCAAAGAGAGACCTTTCAAAGGGCACCAAGCTTACGCTTGGTCAATACATGTCTGATACTACTATGGGTAAGACTCAATCTAATCCTGAGCAGGCTCGCGGCGCAGGCAATAGATACGTTGTCAATCTTCCCGTAACAGAAGAGTCTCACACTTTAGATGACGGCACACCCCGAGGGCCTGATTACTACAAGTACAAAGATTCTTCGTTTGAGCCAACACTCGGCCCAGGAGGATCTTCCGACGAAGAAAATACAGACGCTAGAAAAACCCTGCCTCGCTCCAAGTGGTTCTCAGAAAAGAGAGTCTCAAGAGGAATGCTGAGAAGGCAAGGTGAAAACAGGATTGACGGCAATGACTTGTTGAAGTTTGATCTTAAAGTGTCTGACAACAATAAGCTTTCAATAGATCCACAGCATCCCGTCGCACAGTACAGCAGTGCATTGGTCAAAAATAGATGGACTTCAGATTCTCAGTTTGGAAGTGATCAGACTGTAGACAACACATCGAGACCATTCATAGCGAAGAAGTACGAATCAGGTCGATCATACACCCCCGAAGAATACACGTCTAGCAATCAGATAGTCACGCAGCGCAAACTTGCCGCAGTGGGCAATGTGCTAATGGCGAGAGCATCCAGAGAGCTCAATTCCTCTGAAGATGATCTCGATCCAGCTTCTGCAGGATTTTCTGCAGATGCTTTAACTTTACCGGGGACAGCACAGCTCGCTATTGAGCGCGTGAATGAGCTAGAATTGACAGCACGTGACGTTTTGTCGCAATTAGCTGCCGAGTCTGTAGGTACAGTTGACGACAATTATGTAAATATAACACAAGCAGATCAAGGTCTTCAATCTTTCGGTGCGCTCAATAATCCTTACGATCAATTCACAGGAATCAGTGCGTTTGGAATGCAACTCTTGGCCACGGCTTTTGTAGCAGCAATTACATTGATTCCGTCAATTATTAGCGTAGTGTCTAATACAGGTGCTGTTAAGCAATTACCGACTGACATATACGGACGCTTGCCGCTAGGGGCTTATGCAAGAAAAGGAAAAAGCTTAGGATCGCTTTCTGTTGCATCTATTATAACCAAAGTGTCGACCGGTCAAGTAGACTGGACTGAACTGCTAGGATTTTCTCCAACAACTTATCCTTTATCTGACTGTTTAACAACAGGCATCCTTGCATTTTATGGTATGTATACCTTAGATGTGCAAAGAGGCGCATTTCCAAATGCTGCAACTTCACAGTCTGTGGCAAACCCGGAAGCGCATCTTGTCTTTTCTAGATCCATCTTTAGATCTTTCCTCCAAATATCTGACAAACTTAAAGAAGTAGCAATTGGTACCCCGTTAGAAATAGCTCAAAAAGTTGTAGGGCTCATAAGCTTCTTTAGAGAGTCTCGCCTGATGAGAATTTTAAATGTTTTTGCTCAGCTTGGCAACACCGTCTTGAGAGATTTTGCTGACAATGTTGACGTCGTATCAATTGGTGACGGTTTAAGAAAATCAGAGATGGATAATTCACATCCATCAGGTAGAGCTGCTAAGGATAAATCTCGCTTAATTAGTCCCTCGAGCCCTGGTGATGAAAGAAGCTTGCGTCATGCGTGGTCTCTCTTTAGGTCACCCGATCTTCTTATAATGCCCCGGGGATTGACGGTTGCTTCTGCGTTTGGCAAAAATTTGGGTGCACCCAGCCTTCTTCCTACAGTTGACACTAATGAATTTGTAGGAATCAGAAATGGAAAATCTCTGCTAGGTGGTGTCTATAACACTGTAGAACCTGAAACAGATAGAATTACCAAGGACGCAAGAATGTTTATAGAACAACAGCTTGACGCTGAATACGTACCGTTCTATTTTCACGACGTTCGGACCAATGAGATCGTCAGCTTTCATGCTTTCTTAACTAGCTTAGGCGATTCGTACAGCGTTCAATATGATTCTTCTGAAGCCTTTGGTAGAGTTGAACCTGTCAAGACCTACAAGGGTACTACTAGAAAGATAGACGTGTCCTTTCAAGTTGCCGCTTTGAGCCCGGAAGATTTTGATACTATGTGGATTAAAATTAACAAATTGACCACGTTGGCTTATCCACAGTTCACCGAAGGAAAGCAAGTAACTAGCAAGAGTTTTAAGGTCACTGTCCCTTTTAGTCAACAATACGCGGCAGCGCCCATGACAAGAATTAGAATAGGTGATTTCATACACAGCAACTATTCAAGATTCAATCTTGCAAGATTATTTGGTTACACCTATGATAAAAAGTTTGTAACAGGAACAGATGGAAAAAAAGCAGAAGCTGAAGATTTTACTAATGTTGTGAAAGTTGCTAGAGAAGAGAACAGCAGACTAAAAAAGAAGCTAGATGAAGCCAAGAGAAAACCAGGGAATAAATTTAGAATAGTAGGTAGAAGCTTCTTTCCAGATAGACCCGATCTCACAAAAGAGCTACTTGCACATACACGACCTAAACCACCCCAGGTTATCTTTGAGGTCACAGAAGGATCAGTCAAAGAACCCGACTCTAACGTAGAATATATTGAGGGTAAATGGGTCGTCGGTACCGAAGATGATGATTGGGACTTTACAGAAGAGGGAAGTCTTGCAGCAAATGAGTATATAATTCAAACAAAGCAATTACATAATTTAAAAGACGACGTTACAGTTAGACTTCGCCCAGAAGCTTTGAAGCCTGTTAGTGAATTACAAGACGAATTAGAATTGGAAGCAGCAGATGAAACTGGGGCTGCAATAGATAAAACGCAAGCATATCAGGCAGCTTTTGAAGACTTTATGAACCCTGCCAATAATTCTATTGTTAGGTCTTTTGAATCCGCCGGCGGACGGGGCATTGCAGGATTCATCGAGTCATTATCTTTTGATTGGTATTCAGCTACTCTCTGGGACACTGCACCCGGCCGCAGAGCACCTCAGATGTGCAAAGTCACCATCAGCTTCTCGCCGTTCCATGACATCACGCCGGGCCTCGACCACAAGGGCGCGAATCGTGCGCCCATATATCCAGTGGGCCCATTAAAGCCCTCTGTCACATATTAGTGGTGAGAAAATACTTTCTCTAATAGATAAGATTATCTATGCCCACTTTTAGTAGATATGAAAGAAACGCTGTTATAGCTGCAGGAAGCCAATTGGGCACAGCGAGAGCAGTCAGTGACTTGAGAAGCGCGATAAAAGACGGCTCAGTGTCTATCGCAAAATCTATCATCACTGTTGAGGCAGATCGCTTGGATAATCTCGCCGGAACTATATATGGTGACTCTAGACTGTGGTGGGTTCTTGCTGCTGCTTCAAACATCGGATGGGGTCTACAAGTTCCTCCCGGTACCGTGATTAATATCGTTCGAATTGCCGACGTTGAATCTTTTGCGTAACATTATGCCGAATAACGACAAATACATACAAGACATAATGGATCTTTTGCAGCCTCGAGGCTTGCCGCGCAAAACTTCTGCTCAAAATAACGCTAGCGATATAACCTCGACGCTGAGAGTAAAACTAATAGATAAATGCACAAGATTCGATGATGAAAGTAGCACGGGTATAAAGCAAGTAATTGAAAATGCAGCGACAGGAGCGACAGACGACCCTGAACTTAAAAATCTACTCAGAGATTTTCACGTCATAAATAACAAGTCCGGTCTTATTTCAAAGGGCGGTCTTAGCGACGAAGCTTACTGGAAAGCCGGCGCGACAGAAGATCCAGCCTTCAACATTATATTCAAAAATTGTTCAAGCTTCAAAGATTGCAGCATAACTGTAGTTGCTACAAGCGATCCATTTATTACACCAGCTGATGCTAGCACCGAAGACATTGAGATGTTTCTCAATTATACTCCTAATCACATTGCTCAATCTTTGATGCCCTACTTGGAAGTTGAGTTTAGAATGAACAAGACGGTAGTTGGCAAAGACGACCAAGATCTTGAGAAGAGCTTGTTTCATCTCAGCACACCGTCAATTTTGCGTTTCTTGTTAGGTTCTGTGTCTGCCGCTAGTTCACCTTTTAGTAACTCCGACAGGGCTCTTTTAAGAATCATTAATCCCGAAGACCCGATCCGTCTACAAGACTTTCCAAAATCGAGCCTAGGCGGCGGCTTATACAAAGTGAGAGCCGAGGCTCGAGCCGGCATGGAATTGTTCTTTTCTCCTCAGTCTTTGTCTAATGCGGATGATTATAAGAGCAAAGAAGGGCGTCTTCTAGATGTTAAACCTTTCGTGCCCTTCGCATCGGTAACTAGCTTTGATATCACAGTCTTAAACGCTGGCTCTGGTGACATGGTCACTAAACAGGGTAAACTTGAACTTGAGATTTATGATAGGTCAAGAATTTCTGAGATTTCAGAATTCATAAGAGGACCAGCAGGTTATGCATCAGCTCAGATCTGGACGTCATTTGGATGGATTTGCCCAAGAAATGCGTGGGACGAACAGAATGACGAATATGCAAAATTTATTAATGACAAGATGCATTTTGAAACGTGCTGGCAAGTAAGAAATTCACAATTTAGCTTTGATCAATCAGGTAAGGCAAAATTAACCCTAGAATTGGTAGGCTTTGGAAGCTCTGCAACAAAGAAAGGATCCATCAAGCTGGGTGATCCAAATGGGCTAGATAGAGTGTTATATGCATTTGAGCAGGCTGTAGAAGCCATCCAAGAAGTGGGCCGTGATATTACTAACTCACCATTGGGATCAGAAGCTAGAATTGTTCAGCTTGTGAATGCAGGAGCTTCTGGAAGAATGCTGAAGGGCGGTGACGAGGCGAATGTTTCTGAAATCATTGAAAAGGTTGTAACTGCCTATAACAAGACGGGACGACTAGACGCTGATCAGCAAGCAAATTTAATTAACAATCTAAAGTTGGTCCTCGACCCCGCAGGACCAGGACAGCTTTCTTTAGCACAATCACGAAGTCAGTCTATCTCTGCATTTCTTAAAGCTGCTGCCGAAGGGACAGATCCTTTTCTGCCTCCTCGCACTCTTGGCGAGTCAGTAGCCTCCTCAAATGGTAAAGCTAGTGCGCAACAAAACAGTCCTAGCCCCGCCGCACCCGATGATGACTTATATTTTAGTGAAGAACTAAAAGCTGAACTAGATTTCTTTTATGATCCTAGCAGAAAACATCCTGATGTCGAAGCTAAAGAAAAGGGTGAAAAAGCGAAAGCCGCTGAGAAAAAAGACGAGAAAGATGCTAAAAAAGAGCCGATTGCTAGACAAGAAATCACTTTACCCGGTAAAACTGTCGTGTCTTTTGGTAAACTCTTTTGTAATACGATTCTACCCGCCATTATTACAGCAAATGGCTTCGACAAATTAGAGGGTTCCGAGATTCAAGTGATCTTCTATTCTCTGAACGACGAGTGTGGGCCCGTTAGCGGAGCGAGCATAGCAGAATTTCCTATAGACCTTGGAAGATTTGCATATGCACTTGATGACGCAATGAAGTCTAGAATGAAGTCAGACGTTACCATACAAGAATTCTACGCAGCTATCATCAATAATCAATTCAATGATGATAGATCAATAGGATACGGCATGCTGTCAAAGTGGCTCTTTGCACCGTTCGATAGACAGAAAACAGGACCCGCATCAGCTGAGCAAAATTCAGAGTATGAATCCAGACTGGCAGAGTGGCAGGCACAAAATCCATCATTCCAGCGACCAATTATAGAAATGCACATGGAGATGGGAGCTGCTGAAGACTTCAGAGCTTCTAGAATACACACAGCATTTGACAAGGAGACATCCCCGAACGCAGTCATCAAGATACACATCTATGATAAACAACACAATCCTAGAAAGCTGATGACACAAGTCGCAAATGTGGGAGGAAACTTAAAGCTTGGCGCATGGGACATACAAGACAAAAGAAATGAAATTAGAAGGCTAGCTAAGCTAGCTACTCGAGCTCTAAAGCATAAATACAAGAATGACGCTGAAAAGAAAATGTCTCTTGACACGATAACAAAACAATTGAAGGCGCTCCGTAGTCAAGTTCAAGCTGACATCAATGATACCGCACTCGAGTCTAAGTATAAATTTAAAAATCCGGCAGGGGAAGATCTAGACACATTTAAAATCTCTCCTACTCTATTTGGACCTGACGGCATTAGAGCAAATTTGACAAGAATGGCTCCATCTATAATATTGGGCACTGAAGGCAGCTTGGTCAGAGCTGTAAATTTGGCTTCAAAGACAGACGATTTGATCGCAGCATCCAACTTGATCAACATCATGAAGCCAAAAGCAGGAAACAATATGAACGACGCCGTACCGCCTCCCACGGGCCTCGAGGGACCGGGAGGATTACCTCTAAGAACAGTGCCTGCACAGCTTACGATGACTACTGCGGGTTGTCCAAATGCACGTTGTTATCAGCAATTCTTCATTGACATGGGTACTGGAACGACCCTAGACAACCTCTTCACTTCGACCCAGGTAAATCACAAAATAACACCTGGAAAATTTGAGTCTTCATTTACATTCGCCTACACTGATGGTTACGGTAAGTTTGGCGCACCTCCCTCGCTGCAGATTCTACTTAAGCAGGAAGGTAAAGCACTGGACAAGAGCCTTGAGTCTATTGAGATCGCTCTTAATCCTCCAAAAGCAAAAGAGAAAGACGACAAGAAGACGACACCTCAGCCAACGCCGACCTTCACGCCACAGACACCACCTGCGACTGAAGCACAGCTCAAGACCAATCTCACATAGACTTTGTTTTCTTAAACAAGTCGGGTTTAATTGCTTATCATTAACGTAATGAGGTCTTTCTGCATTCATAATTCAGTTCTTGGCACCAAGAGCCATTTTTGCAAAATGGATGATAAATTTTTCTGGTCAAGCGCTATTCCGAAAGATTTCTACATCTTTAACGGCTCTCAGAAGAACAAGAGTTGTTTAGATACAGCACTCAAGCTGTTGGGCGTTCAGCTACCCAGCATACCAGGTGCTTACACTAACGTTATGAGTCAGCTCGTTACTGGGTCTAACGTGCAGATCCCATGGCAGCATGTCCTTCCTCGGAGTACATACGAAAATTACTTTAAAAATACGGTTAAGGTAATTGAAGACGCATTCTCTGAATTACCCTTTGACTATTACGAGACAGCTTGGGAGAAGGGTTCGGAGCTGCTTTCTCGCCTTAAACCTGCGAAGATCGATGTTGAAGCATGGAATAAGTTCTTGGACGAAGCAAATGTTAACACTGCCGTTCTTGCTTCTTTCAAACCTGATCCGCGAGGGTTTGCTGACGTACCCACTTACAACCGTTTTGGCACACGCACGGGGCGTCTCACTGTGTCTGATGGTCCTAATATTCTCACAGTCAAACGTGAGCATCGTTCCATATTAAAGTCGTCTTTTAGTGACGGTTTTGTCTGTTCTCTAGACTTCAGAGCTCTTGAACCCCGCATCGTTCTCGCCGAAGCGGGTCGAAGCAGTGATGCTGAAGACATCTACGGTGAGCTTGCTGAGAAGATCTTTGGAGACAGAACTAATCGTGACGCAGTGAAAGTCGCTGTCATCTCTGAGCTTTACGGTGCTGCGAAGGAGTCGCTCCGGGCTCGTTTGGGAATCTCTCAGGCGAAGATCGACGCCTTCGTGAAGGGTATTAACGACTTCTTCGGTCTTGAAGCTCTCCGCGAGCGCCTGACGACGCAAGCAGCATCGGGTAGAATCATCAACAGATTTGGGCGTCCACTGCGCGTGGATCCTGAAGCAAAGAACCTGTTCATCAACACCTACGTGCAGAGTACTGGAGTGGACGTGGCTATGATCGGTTTTAATACTATTTTACAAAAATTAGGTACAGAAGGCGTGAGACCGCTATTTGTTCTACATGACGCTA
>Ga0194115_10004131_pt1 | contig 15871 bp, 17 predicted proteins | sample TA2MahsurfametaG_3_FD_148656 | JGI IMG/M metagenome (GOLD analysis project Ga0194115, IMG submission 148656) | Freshwater microbial communities from Lake Tanganyika, Tanzania - TA2015002 Mahale S4 surface | ecosystem: Environmental > Aquatic > Freshwater > Lake | place: Tanzania: Lake...
GGTCAGAACTGGTAGCAATGGGGTTCAAGTCTGATGTTGTAGACGATCTTCCGACCTACGAAGACCTGACATTTACTCCTGAACGGGTGGCGAGATACAGTCAGGGCGAACAGCCTTTAGACCGCGAGACTGTGGATAAGTCCATGCAGGAGATCGAGACTTTCGAGTGTTATATCCGCACAGACTATGACGGAGACGGTATTGCGGAACTCCGCAAGGTTTTCTACGCTGGCAACGAGATTCTTGAGAACGAAGAAATAGATTACAACCCGTTCTGTTCTATCTGCCCCATTCCCATGCCGCACAAGTTCTTTGGGCATAGCCTTGCGGACAGGACGATGGACTTACAATTAATTAAGTCCACGATTACCCGCCAGATTCTAGATAACCTGTATCTGACAAACAATGCGCGGGTTCTGGCTGTAGACGGACAAGTAAACCTAGATGACCTTCTAACAGTAACGCCTGGGGGCGTAGTTCGGGTCAAGAATCCTGCTGCGGTCTCTCCTATGTCTGTTCAGCCTGTTGCCACTCAAAGTTTCCCCATGCTCGAGTACATGGATCAGGTGCAGCAGAAGCGGACTGGTATCAACCAGATGAGCCAGGGGTTAGACGCAAATATCCTGCAAAACACCACGGCGGCGGCAGTTGCGGCAATGCAGAATGTTGCGGCAGGCAGGATAGAACTAATTGCCCGAACCTTTGCCGAAACAGGGGTAAAGGATTTGTTTGTCAAAATCCTGCATCTGTTGTGCAAGTATCAGGACAAACCCAGAGTCGTGCGGTTAAACGGCAAGTATGTCTCTGTAGACCCAAGACAATGGAAAACCCAGTACGATATTCAGATAAATGTCGGTTTAGGAACAGGAACCAGAGAACAACAGTTGGCTATGTTGGCAATGGTTCTACAGAAACAGGAGCAGCTCATTGGAACGCAGGGAGTTAGCGGCCCTCTGGTTGGCCTCTCTCAATATAGATCCACGCTTGGCAGGTTTGTCGAAGCGGCTGGTTTTGTTGATTCCGCAGAGTTCTTCCGTGAAATCACTCCCGAGGTGGAACAACAGATCGCACAGGCGGCATCACAACCGCAGGCTAGTCCAGAATCCCAAGCAATAATGGCTCAAATAGAAGCCCAGATGCAGGCGGCGCAGGCCAAGGCTCAAGCAGACATTCAAGTGCAACAAATGAAAGCCCAGGCTGACATTCAACTCCAGCGAGAAAAGGCCGCGGCAGAAATACAGTTACAGAGAGAAAAAGCAGAGGCAACGCTGCAATTAAAGGTTGCGGAGTTCCAAGCAGAGGCCCAAATGAAGGCGGCTAAGATCGGTGCTGAAATTACGTCTAACGTCCAGATACCTGGGAGCCAAGGGTTTTGAACAAAGCCGAACGAGCAAAACACTTTCTAAACGATGAGTTTTTCCAAGAGGTTGTAAAAGCGCAACAAGAGTTGTATATTTACAACATTCTTAACAGTTCTGAGGCTGATGTGGATGTGCGGGAACGCAGTCTTATCAAGCACAGGGCTATAGCAGAATTTGTAGCGTCACTCGAATCTATTGCGGCACAGACTGAAATAGACAAGAAGCGCTGGCGTATTTTTTAACCACTAGGAGTTCGCAATGGATGACACCAACCCGCAAGGGAGTGCAAAAACCGTTAGTCAGGCCGCCGAGAGTTTTCTAGGTCTAATGGAGCCAGAGGAGGCGCAAGCCCAACCAGAAGCCCCAGAAGAGCAGGAAGCGCAGGAGCATGAAGAAGAGGAGTATCAGGAAGAACCCGAGGAAGAGCAGGAACCGACTCCCACCTACAAGGTAAAGGTAGGCAAGGAAGAAGTCGAAGTCCCGCTAGAGGAATTGTTAAAGGGTTATTCTAGGACTAGCGATTACACCAGAAAGACTCAGGAAGTTGCCGAAGCGCGTAAGGCTGTAGAGGCTGAGAGGCAAAAGATTGAGGAAGCTGCGAGACTCAGAGATACCTATGCACAACGTCTTACGGTGATAGAGCAGATGCTCTCCCAAGGCGAAAATGCAGAGGATTTGGCAAGTCTGAAAGAAAACGATCCGATTGGATACGCGGTGAAAGTCGCAGAACAGACGGAGCGTGAGAAACAGTTGGCAGCGGTTCGTGCGGAGCAGCAACGGATAGCACAGCAACAACAGGTAGAGCATTCGGAGAGGCTACAGGCCCACCTCCAGGCTGAAACCTTAAAGTTGCAAGAGGCGATTCCTGATATGTCTGATCCAGCAAAGAGCCAAGCGGTCAAGACTGACATCAGAAACTATGCCAAGAAGATAGGCTTTACGGATCAGGAACTAGCGCAGGTTTATGACTCCCGCGCAGTAACCGCTCTGTATAAGGCCATGCAGTACGACAAACTGATGTCGGGCAAGACGGAAGCCACTAAAAAGGTTTCTCAAGCGCCCAAAATGATGCGGCCTGGAACTTCTACGCCAGAGGCGAAAGAAACCCAAGAGGCCAAGAAACTACGCGAGCAATTGCGGCGTTCTGGTAACAAGAATGATGCGGCTCGAATCTTTGAACGATTTTTATAAAGGAATTTGAAATGACTATTTACCGTACATACGAAGCCAAAGGCATTCGTGAAGACCTAAGCGATGTCATCTATGACATTTCCCCCACCGACACGCCCATTATGTCGTCCATCGGCAAGGGCAAAGCAACCAACACCAACCATGAGTGGCAAACCGACTCGCTGGATGCTGCCACGACAGAGAATGCTGCTGTTGAAGGTGCTGATGCTACTTCTGCCACGCTTGCACCTACCGTGCGGCTTGGCAACCAGACGCAAATCTTCCAAAAGACGGTGCGCGTTTCTGGAACCCTTGAGGCTGTAGATAAGGCAGGCAGAAAATCTGAAAAAGCCTATCAACTTGCTAAAGCATCCTCAGAAATAAAGAGGGACATAGAGGCAACCATTACGGCTAACCAAGCTAAAGCTGCTGGCTCGGCTTCTGTGGCTCGCAAGTTGGCTTCTTTGCTGTCGTGGATCAAAACCAACACTAACAAGGGATCTGGTACGACTCCTGGCGTAGACCCTACAACCATTGGCGAATCCACTCGTACAGACGGTACGACCCGCACCTTTACGGAAACCTTCCTAAAGGATGTAGTGCAAAAGGTATTTTCCTCTGGCGGCACTCCCAGCCTGTTGGTTGTTCCTCCTGCACTCAAGCAGGTTGTCTCTGGGTTTACTGGTATTGCCCAGCATCGGGTCAATAGTGACGCTACTGTTGGCAAGGTGACTGTGCTTTCGGGGGCTGATTTATATGCCAGCGACTTTGGACTGCTCCAAATTATTCCGAATAGGTTTATGCGCTCGCGTGATGCGCTGGTACTTGATCCTGAGTTCGCTGCTCTGTCTTATCTGCGTCCGTTCCAGACTAACGAACTGGCAAAGATTGGCGACTCTGAGCGTACCCAGCTTCTTGTTGAGTTGACCCTCGAGGTTCGCAACGAAGCAGCCCACGGTATTATTGCGGACTTGTCTGCAACCTAAACTGTTGGCATAATAGGGGGCGGGGAAACTCGCCCTCTATTTTTGGAGTTTTATGAAGAAACTTCTTTCCGCTGATGCGGGAATGGTGCAAACCGCATACGCAGATGGTGAAGGTGGTCTGGTCATAGAGACTGCCCAAGACATTTCAGACATTATCGAGAGCAACAAGGCCAGTTATGCCCAGACCGACGAGAAAGCGCGTTGGGGAGAATGGGCAAAGATTGGGTCAATTCCTCTTGCTGTCATCCAAGACTTGAATCGAAAAGGTTTTTTGCGGGGATTCCACATAATCGACCAGAAGAAGTTCAAAGCCTGGTTGAATGACCCTGAAAATAGATATTTTCGGAGCAGGCCTGGGAGGATTTGATGCGGATTGCAATTTGCATCCCGTCGCGCGGGGATATGGTTATTGGGACGGCTTTCGACCTAGCAACGATGTGCGGTTATGACTCTCGGTTTAGAGACGGAGAGCAAGCGATCTACACGGTCAACGGTACGCTGATCTTTGACCAAAGAAACAAACTAGCCGAGGCAGCAGTAAACGAGAATGCCGACTATGTTCTCTGGGTAGACTCAGACATGAGGTTTCCCAAGAACACGATAGAACGGCTCCTAAAGCACGACAAGGACATAGTTGGGGTAAACGCTACTACGCGGACTATCCCAGTTAAGCCTACTGCCAAGAATCTAAAGGTTGACTACGAGAAAAAAGAGAACCACTGGCTTCCTGTAGACAGCAAGGGTAAGACAGGCATAGAAAAGGTTACCGCGATTGGCTGCGGGGTGATGTTGGTGAAACGGCAGGTGTTCTTGGAGACTCCTAAACCGTGGTTTTATTTCTACGAGCTGCCTGGTGGGAAGACTCTAGGCGAAGATGTTCATTTCTGTGTTGCGGCGCATGACGCTGGGTTTGAGACTTGGGTAGATCACGAGTTGAGCCAAGAGATCGGTCATGTCGGGCAATACACTTATACATGGGGTGATGTAATTGAGCCTAAGCAACTACAACGACCTGAAAAGCACGGTCGCAAACTATCTAGGAAGAACAGACCTAAATAGCCAGATACCGGACTTTATCTCCCTGGCTGAAATCCGTCTTGCAAGACAGTTGCGGATTCGGCAAATGCTCAAAACGGTTACGACTGTAACTGTTGGCGGTGACAAGACTTTAGGACTCCCTGCGGACTTTATCGGGATTCGAGACATCTACCTAGACACCACCCCGAAGACTCCGCTTTCTTTCCTTTCTCCCTCTGCGCTAACCCGTGACACAATGTCACACGAAGTGCGGACTCCCAAGTTTTACACGCAAGCAGGTTTAGAGTTTATTCTTTCTCCAGTACCAGATTCGGCGTATACGGTTGTGATGTTGTATTACGCTCGACCGACAGCGCTTTCTGACAGCAATCCTTCCAATGTCTTTATGGCGGTCTGTCCAGATGCGCTACTGTACGCAACCCTGCTGGAAGCAGAGCCTTACCTGATGAACGATGCGCGGACGCAGGTTTGGTCTAGTCTGTACGCAAATGCTTTAGAAAACTTAAGTCAATCCGACAACGCGGCTGAATATGCCGGTGTTCCTATTTCCATGACGGTGAGGTAAAAATGGCTGAACTATCCAACTATCTAGAAAACAAGCTCCTAGACCATGTACTGCGGAATGTGTCTTATACGTCTCCTACGACCGTTTATGTCGGTCTGTATACCTCAGACCCACAAGACGATAACAGCGGCACAGAGGTCTCAGGAGGGTCTTACGCTCGTCAGGTTTTGGATGTGACTACCGCTTCTGGCGGTGTGGTGACTTCTGACGCAGATGTAACCTTCCCTCAAGCTACGGGCAACTGGGGAACGATTACGCATATCGGTCTGTTGGATGCGCTATCAAGCGGGAACCTGCTTATGCACACCCCACTCACGACATCTAAGCTGATTGAGATTGGCGACATTCTGAAAATCCCTGTTGGAAACCTAACTGCTGAACTCGACTAATGAGCGATGTCTGCGGGCCGTGGGACTTAGAGGGTCTAAACAACTTTGGAACGCTGGATAGTCTTGCGTTTAGTCTAGATGATCCTATTTGGGAGTCTGCGGATACCTGCATTGTTAGTACAGGAGCAGTTATAAATGGGCAGGGTCAAGCTCAAGCGTCCGCAAATGCAACCAGAGAGGCTCAAGCCCAGATTACGGGGGCGGGGCAGATCGTCGCGGATTCAGAGAGAACTAGAACAGTTCTCGGGATCATTAGCGCGGCAGGAAGCCTTTCGGGAGTTATTGAGAGAACCCGAACCACAGCAGGATCAATCACAGGACAGGGATTCTTACAAGCACTTGCTGGTTTAGAGCAAAACGTAGTCGCGTTTGTGCTTGGCAATGGCGAAATTATTGTCACAGCAAATGTAACCAAAGAGGGATTGGCTGGGATAACTGGCGGTCTGGCATTGGTTGCAAATGGGTATATTTATGGCGAGGAGTGGGATGTGGTTCCCGAAGACGCAAATGTTTGGACAGATATTGCGGTAGGAGCGAATATCTGGACAGAAGAACAACCAGGGCAAAACACATGGCAACAAATAGGGTAAATTTTACAGACTGGCTACCAGACCAGCCTGGGGTGATTGGGGTCTTAACCAATGCCGAAAATGTGTTTCCCAAACAGGTTGGTTATGGGCCTATTCCGCAAGAGGAAGACTACTCTGAAGCGGCTTCTGAAAATCTGAATAGCGCAGTAGCAGGAAAGACTGTTGCGGGCGCTGTGCGCGTTTTTGCAGGGTCTAGCACTAAGTTATTTCTGATGGACTCTAGCGACCTGAGTCTAGACGACATATCTGGAACGACCTATTCCGCAACCAAGAATTGGAAGTTCACACAGTTTGGTAATCTGGTGCTTGCAGCTAACGGAGCGCAGCCAGTGCAAGCCGCGGACTTGTCTACAACCACAATCAGTTTTGCAAACGTAGAGGCTTCTGCGCCTACTGCCAAATACCTAACAGTTATCCGAGATTTTGTCGCAACTGCCAACCAGCCGGCTTCAAATCCGAACCGAGTGCAATGGTCAGGGATAAATGACCCAACCACATGGTCATCTTCTGCGGTTACTCAAGCAGACTTTCAGGACATTCCAGACGGTGGCGAGATTCGCGGGATTACCGGCGGAGAGTATGGCTTAGTACTGTTAGAGCGCAGCATTGTCCGTATGTCTTATGTTGGGACACCTTTAGTGTTCCAGTTCGACAATATTGCTAGAAACCTAGGGTGCTACGAGGGTCAATCGGTAATCCAATGGCAAGGCACAACCTACTGGTTGAGTGACGATGGTTTCTACAGTTACAACGGTCAACAGATAGAGCCTATCGGGGCAGAGAAGGTAAACAGATACTTCTGGGCCACAATGGAAGATTCTAGGTTAGACGAAATGTCTGCTGCGGTTGACCCGTTCCGAAATCTCGTAATCTGGGGTTATGGATCGAACGACAATACTTACAGATTACTTATCTATCACTGGATTACAAAGCGGTGGTCTTACGCAGAGACGAATGTAAACCGGATTGCGGATTTCTCGTCTCCGAGTTTCACGCTCGAGGCGTTAGACACAATCAACGCCAATCTAGACCTGATTCCGGTATCTCTGGACTCGCGGTTATGGTTGGGCGGCAAGATGATCTTTGGCGGTGTCCGTGGGGCCAAGTTGGTCTCCTTTGGTGGTTCAAACAAAGAGGCGACGATAGAGACTTCCGACCTAGAGACAGACGGACGGTTTTCAATGATTACCCTAGCCAAACCTGTTGTCGATGGCGGTTTAGCAAGCGTAGGAGTGGCCTCTCGAAATAACCTAAGTGAGACTCCTGTATTTAGTAATCAATCACAAGCCGATGCTGAGAACAGGGTTGGCTTACGGTCTTTGGGAAGGTATCATCGTTTACGGGTTGTTCCGTCTGGATCGTGGGGAACTGCCATTGCGGTTGACATAGAAATTCAACCAGCGGGGATGCGCTAATGTTTCGCAGGCTTCCCCCGCAAGGTTCTGCCAATCCGAGAGACGTTGCGGAGATTTTGAATCTGGTGCTGGATGGGAAAACCAACAACACCGGACTAGTTACGCTTAATACCGGAAATGTTACAAGTACGACTCTGTTCAACGAGCGTATTTCTGAAGACACCAAGATTGTGCTGATCCCGTTCTCGGATGCTGCGGAAAGTGACTCAGCGCCTTATGCTCAGTTTTCAGACTACAACGACCAAGCGGCAACAACGACCACCACAGAGAACATTCTTGGGCTAGACACAACAGATATGTCCAGCAATGTCTATCTAAGCAATGGTGACAGAATCAACTTTAGGAATACAGGCAAGTACGCAATCCAGTTTTCTATACAAGTGGTCAACTCAACCAATGCTGTTCAGAGTTTAGATATTTGGTTTAAGAAGAACGGCAGCAACATAGCGAAGTCAAATAGTAAGTTTGGAATAAAACAAAGAAAAGGTGCTGGAGACCCATCCCAACTTATTGCCGTAACGATGGTGTTCATCGACTTGACGGCTGGGGATTATATTCAGATTGCTTATAGGCCGACGGACATAGGTGTTTCATTTGAACACTTTGCGGCTGTGTCTTCTTCTGGGACTACCCCTGCTATTCCTGAGACACCGACTGCTTTTGTAACTGTGCAGTACATTGCTCCACATCCGTATTCCAATGTTTATGTAGAGTCACAAACGAGCGGAAGTGCGGTTATTTCCCACTTTGCCAATGACACGGCAAACAAAACCTACGCATATATTTTGATAGGGTAAGAAAATGGCGACAGACATCATCAGCAATCTTCCAGCTTTACGCGGTGGCGCTAGCGGTGAATCTAGGATTGATCCAACTCTGAGACCGTATCTCGGTCTAGGACTGCAAAGGGCAGAGCAGTTGTTCTTTGGCCCTGGCCCGCAGTTCTTCCCAGGACAAACTTATGTCTCTCCATCCGAGCAGACCCTTGCTGCTTTGTCTCAACAAGAGGCTTTAGCCAGAGGCGGTCAACCGGCATTAGAGGCGGCTCAACGGGCTTACACAAGTGGAATGGGCCAACTGCAAGATGTGGCGGCTGGTTCCTTTTTGGGTGGGTCTCCGTACCTTCAAAATGTAATCCAAAGTGCTACTAGGCCAATTGCCCAGCAGTTTACGGAGCAGACGCTTCCTGGCATACAGTCGGCGTTTTCGGCTGCGGGAAGATATGGGTCTGGCGCACAGTCTCGAGCAATCGGGCAAGCACAGGAAGGCGCAAGTAGGGCTATGGGTGATGTTGCTGCACAACTTGCCGCTGCGGATTATGCAAGAGAGCGCGGGTTCCAACAGCAGGCTATAAGCGCACAATTGCAGGGGTCGCAGTTTGCACCACAACTTTTCGCGCAGCAGTTCTTGCCCTCTCAGCAGTTGGGGCAGATCGGTGCGGCAAGAGAGCAGATTGCGGGGCTACCGTTGCAGGAAGAGATGGCGAGATTCCAGTTTGGGCAACAAGTTCCTTACCAACAATTGCAAGAATTCTTGTCTTCTGTTTATGGTACGCCTATGGGCGTGTCGCAGTTCCAGCCAATACCGCAGGCGCAGACAAATAGGTTTGGGCAGGCTTTAGGGGGTGCGTTCTTAGGTAGTCAAATTGGCAGGGCGCTTCCTGGGGACTATAGAACTGCTGGCGCGATTTTGGGCGGTCTAGGTGGGCTGTTACTGTAAGAAAGCAAACAAATGTCACAAGTTATACAGACCCAAAAGTTTGGCGATCTTGATTTTGGCAATGTAGACCTATTTTTTGAGTCTCAAACAAGATATGACAGTAAAGACAAAGAAGAGCGGGCAACGACAAGTTTGCTTTTTTGGATAAATGGTAAGGGTTATCATTTTTTACCAGCAAACATTGTCGAAAAAGGTTTTGTAAAAGATGGAAACCAATATTTTAATTTGAATTTCTTAAAAAACTTTGACGAAATACAACAAGTTGGTGATTTTGTAGACCTTAAAAATACAAAATATGAACAAAATCTTAAAGACAATTCTTTGTCAACTAGCGGAATTTTAATACCAGGTGATTATGGATGGGACAAGGGGTTAGTTTCTAATGATTTGTTTGGTAATTTTTATGTAAAGACACCTTTAGACAATAGAGACGCATCTGGAAAGATGGCGTGGAATGACATTAAAGGTATAGGCAAAGTTGGTGACGAATATGTTTATCTGACAAACACTACAAATTTAGGAAAAACTAGAAGTTCCTCTGGATATTACAATGCAAGTGGCGTGGCAAGCGGGCAATGGAAAGAAAAGGATAAAGGGGGTTTTTTAGGAGAGCTTGCGCGAGGTTTTACTGAGGTAATTGCCGCTGTTCCTTTTTTGCCAGAGGTTATTGGGCTTGCCACTCAAAACCCTTATGTTTATGGGTCATTAAAAAGCGCACAAACAGCAGGCCAGGGCGGTGATGTTGGTGATGTACTAAAAACAGGGTTGTTAGCAACTGGCGGGGCATTAGCAGCACAACAATTAGTAAACGCTTTTCCAGGGTCAGAAGCTGCTGCTGGAGCAGAGGTAGCGTCTGTCGGTGGAACGCCTGGGGTTTCAGAAGTGTTTCCAGTTTCAAATATCCCGCCACCTACGGTTACGACAATTCCGCCTAATGTTACGATTGATTTGTTAGGAAATGTCACGTTTCCACAACAGGGTTTACAAGTTCCACCGATAAATTCTGCTGAAGTTGCTCTGATTCCCCAAGGAACAACGCTGCCTGGTCAGGGACTTTTGGCCCCTACTTTGCCGTCCATAGGTTCTATGGGTGGCGCACAGGGTTTATCGGTTGGGGTTCCTGGTGGGACTATTACTCAGGCGGGACTTACACCTACAGGTGCGGTTCCGGTTCTTGGAGACCCTGCTTCATTTATAAACAACCCAGAAGTTTTGGGTCAACCTGTTATTACTCCAGAAAGCTCAACAATATCTTTGCAACAAGCATTGCGCGGCGCTCAGTTAGCTAACCAACTTATGAATCCACCAGAACAGCCTGGTATGCCGAGGATGGATCAAGGCGGTGGTATGCAGGCTCGCGGTGTAGATTACTCAGGACTGTTAAGTTTAATGCAGGGTCGAGTGGGTATGCCTAATATCTCTAACCTTCTTGCACCAGCACAGATTCGTTATCCCAATTCTTTACTAGGATAAATTATGGACGGACTCCTTTCTTTCCTTACACCAGAACAACAGGCGATGGCAGAGCGCCAGGCGCAGCAAGCAATGCTCACGCAGCTAGGTTTTGGCCTTCTGCAAGCCTCTACAGGCGCACCAGGGCAACGTAGACCGAGCCTTGGGCAGATTGTCGGACAGGCAGGCCCAGGGGCTATGCAGGCTTATCAGAGCGGTTTTGACCGCACCCTACAGCAGATCATGCTAAGTCAGCAGATGGCAGATCAGCAGCGTAAGCGGGATCAGGAGCAAGCAGCATTAACAAGGCAGCAATCAATTCAGCAGGCTATGGCATTGCCAACCACACAACAGCAGGTTGACGCACTTAGACGCTTGGGAGCATATCCAGAATTGTCTGCGTTAGCTGGGGCAGAAAAAACTTTAAAACAGTCTGGTATTTTGCGCGGCGCAACAGATCAGGCAACCGCAAACCCATTTGCTGTATATCAACAGTCCAATATTCCAAACGTAAAAAAACTTGCGGATCAATTTAGCAAAGCGTATGAGCAGGGAACAATAGACGATGAAAAAGCTACTCAAAGGCTAGGTGAGTTAGCAAGAATGGAAGAGTCTGCAATGGCTAGAGAGCAATTAAGAGAAGACCGTTTATCTGCGGAACAATCAGCAGCAACGGCTAGAGAGCAGGCAAGATTAGATCGTTTAGCCGGAATAGAAGCGGCAAAATTAGATAGGTTAATAAACAGAGAAGCGCAAGAAGCAGAACGAGAAGCCAAAAGATTAGAGGGTACAGAGGGGCAAAGACTTGCTGCTGGTTTTGCGGCTAGGATGGATGCGGCAAACGCAATTATTCAGCAATTAGAAGGGTCGGGTGGTCTGCCAACCGTAATGACAGAGGTTGCCGCAAGTATTCCTTTTGTTGGAACTTATGCTCAACGAAAGGCAATGACCGAACAACAGCAGCGTTATAAACAGGCAGCAGACAACTGGATTCGAGCTAATCTGCGTGAAGAGTCTGGTGCGGTAATTGGTGGAGAAGAGATGGCGGCAGAATATAGAACTTATTTTCCCCAGCCTGGAGATACTCCACAAGTCATCGCACAGAAAGCACAAGCTAGACAGATTACCACTCAAGCAATGAAACAAAACGCTGGGCCGGTATATAGACCAACACAGGGCGCAACAATTCCAACGTCGACAGCACCATCTGTGCCGTCTGGAGTAACGGTTAGAAGGGTTAACTGATGGCTACCTATCAAATAGAAATACCTGGGCGCGGTACGTTTGAGGTTCAGTCTGATACAGAACTGACAGACGATCAGGTGTATCAAGCGGCATTACAGCAAGCCACACCACAAATGGAGTATGGTTTCGGTCGTGCTGCCCTACAGGGTCTGAGCATGGGCTGGAGCGACGAGATAGAGGCGCGGGCTAGGGCTGCGCGTGGCGAAGGTAGATATGAAGACATTCTTGCGGGGCTAAGACAGGCTAAACAACGGTTTGGCGAACAATACCCTGTAGGATCGACACTCGCTGAAATAGGCGGTTCTTTGCCGACAATGGCATTAGGCGGGTTAGGGTTTGCTGGTTTGGCGGCTCGCGCTCCTGGCATTGCTGCCCGAGTTTCCCCATTAGTTACCGGAATGACTGGGGCAACCGCTACAGGTGGTCTTACGGGCGCAATTACGGGCGCTGGAGAGGCAGAACCAGGGCAGAGAATGATGGGTGCTGGTACTGGTGGTGCAACAGGTGCGGTTTTAGGCCCAGTTGGACAGGTTGCAACCGGAATGGCTTCTGGTGCGGTACGCAAAGGGTTGGAAGTAGGAAGATCGGCTATCGGCGCGGATGCCACAACAGCATTTCAACGGCGAGCAGATGTCAAACTATTACAGGCATTGCGTAGAGATGGTTTGTCTCCACAGGAAGCCGCAAATAGGTTGCAGACTATACAGGCAGGCGGGTATAAGCCAGAGACAATTGTAGAAGCAGGTGGTAAGAATACTCGCGCACTTGCGGACATTGTGTCTAAGTACCCTGGCGCTTCACAAATCGCAGAAGAACTTGCAGAGCAAAGAATGGCTGGGCAAGCTGGTCGAGTCATATCAGACTTTGAGCGCGTGTTTGGTCGTAGAGAATCAGCATTAGATGTTGCAGAAGACTTAATAAACCGCAGGAATCGCTCTTCTGGCCCCTTATATCAGCAGGCTTATCGTGAGGGTGGAGTTATCCAAGACCCACGGATAGACGAGCTAATGAAGCTCAATGCTTTTAAGGATGCCTACAAAACCGCGAGAGAACTTGCAGAACTAGACGGGTTAAACCTTCCTGCAAATGTAGAAGACCTAAAACGGTTGGGTGGGTTTGATCTACGGACGCTAGACTATATTAAGCGCGGTCTAGACGATGTGCTTTATGTCAGGGCAGTACCGACTAGCGGAACAGGTAAACAAGTTATTGCCAAGCTAAAAGAGAAGCGCCGCGAGTTTGTAGACATCATAGACGAGGTTGGCCCAGAGTCTTACAGGCGAGCAAGACAGGCTTTTGCTGGCCCTACAGAGGTTCGAGACGCTATAGAGGCGGGGCAGAAGTTTACCCGTCTTAGCCCAGGGCAATTAGCGCGAGACTTTGCGAAACTATCTCCAGCAGAAAAGGAAGGGTTCCAGCTTGGTGTTTTGGATTCTATTCGCCAAAATGTAGAAAAAGGCGCAGACGGATCAGATGTGTTGCGGAGAGTTTGGGCATCTCCTGAGAAGCGCAGACAGTTACAGGTTATTCTCGGAAACGACCAGTTTAGAGACTTAACCAACTCTTTGGCTAGAGAGCGAATGATTCGTCAGACAGATGTGACTTTGACTCGCGGTTCTCAGACGATGGAAAGACAACTGGGTCAAAGAGAGTTCGAGGGCGCAGATGAGTTAATTCCTTTGATTCGGCAGCGTGGTGTAATGGGCGGAACTGGTGAATACTTGTTGCGGACGATGACAGGCCCAGGGCAACCTACCGCAGAAGCGTTAGCGCCGACCTTATTTTCTACGGACGCACAAAGACAGATGCAAGAACTTATGCGGTTGCAAAGGGTAGACGAATTGTTACGGAGGCGGGCTGCGGTTATGGGTGGCGCAGTCGGAGCCGGAGCAGGAACCCAAGCAGGACTTTTAGGAGAATAGAATGTCAAAAGATAAGATTTCGGATTACTCATCTACCCCCGCAAACAATACCGACATTGGCGGTATAAATATTGCGGAAGGGATGTTGCCCTCGGATGTAAACAATGCCATTCGTGAGCAGATGGCGCAGCTTAAAAACTTCCAAAGCGGGGCAAGCAGTGAGTCTGTTACGTTTGTGACTGTGCGTATTGTTACAAGCATCAACGACACCAACGGAAACGAAGTTTTTGGTATCACAGCAACTGGGTCTGCGGTCAATGAGTTGACGATAGCTAATGCTGCAACGACTGTAAGCCCAGAAATAAGTGCCACTGGTTCCGATACCAACATTGGAATTAGGTTAATTCCTAAAGGTACGGGCGGGGTTGTTTTCCCTGCTGGGGCCGTAGGAACACCAGCTATCACCACCACAGGCGACACCAACACAGGCATCTTCTTCCCTGCTGCTGACACTATTGCCTTTGCTGAAGGTGGTGCAGAGGCAATGCGGATTGATTCAAGTGGGAATGTTGGAATTGGTACGAGTAGTCCTGCAACCAAATTAAATGTAAAGGGTTCAGCAGCGACATTGTTTGAGTCCGAGTCAACTGGGGCTGGTTCTTTTCTTGGAATAAAAAATAGTGGTGGATACGCTTATGTTGGTTCTATATCAAACGCACTTGTTTTTTTAACTAGTGCTAATGGTGATGAGCGTATGCGTATCGACTCCAGCGGTAATGTGGGGATTGGTACGACTTCGCCTAAATTAAATACAAATGTAGGAACATTTTTATCTGTTGTTGGAACTAACGCAAGTGGCTGGTTAGATTTAGGAACGACATCTTCAGCTGACGGGTTTGGCGGCACAGTAGCATTTAACAACACAAACATTGTTGGCTCAGATAAACGAATTGCGTATATAAGTGCGGAAAGAGCGGGGGCAAATAACACTGCCAACTTAACTTTTGGTACTAACAACGCTGGAACGCTTGCAGAACGTGCCCGCATCACGAGCGGTGGTGATTTGTTAATCGGAACTACTTCATTGATCTCAGGTGGCGTTGATGGATTGCATATAAGTAGTGCTACCGATACAGGAATTTCATTTGCACAAAGCGGAACAGCAAAGGCTTATTTTTATTTGGGCGGGGGTGGTAGTGGTACAAACTGGAGATGGCAAACAGTTTCTGGAATTACAGCTGATGTTGTGTCTGGTGGATCGGGAGGCGTTACACTAGCTAATGGTGGAACTTCTTGGGGTTCGTTGTCAGATGAGCGCAAGAAAGACATCATTGAGCCAATTGAAAATGCCGCAGAAAAGGTTTCATCACTTCGTGCCGTTATTGGTAAATACAAAACAGAAGAAGATGGCATTCGTAGGTCAATGCTCATTGCTCAAGATGTGCAAGCGGTGTTGCCCGAAGCGGTTGTTGAAAACAGTGATGGCGATTTAATTCTTCAGTACACCGAGACCATCCCGCTTCTTGTTGCCGCAATCCAAGAACTCAAAGCAATTACCGACACCCAAGCACAAACAATCAGCGCACTAGAAGCCCGTATAGCGGCACTTGAGAACGGAGAATAAATATGGCAACTTGGAAAATCGTACAACTCAACCGCAAGACCGAAGATGGTTTTGTGACTACCGCCCATTGGACTGTTACCGCTACGGATGGTGACTTCTCTGCATATTCTTACGGCACTGTTGGCTTCTCTGGCGACCTGACCACACCCTACGAAGACCTCACAGAAGAACAAGTACTAGGCTGGGTCTGGGCTAATGGGGTTGACAAAGACGCTTACGAAGAAAGCCTTGCGGCCCAGATCGAAGCACAGAAGAACCCCGTAACGGCAACTGGAGTGCCTTGGTAATGGAAATCACTTTGCGTTTATCCGTAGAAGAGACAAATTTCATCCTGCAAACCCTGGGGCAGTTACCATCGTCAAGCGGGGTCTGGCCTCTAATCTGCAAAATAAAAGAGCAGGGCGAAAGTCAGGTTCCGAAAGAGAAGGATCAATAGATGGATTGCGGCAACCGAC
>Ga0194115_10004132_pt1 | contig 15871 bp, 16 predicted proteins | sample TA2MahsurfametaG_3_FD_148656 | JGI IMG/M metagenome (GOLD analysis project Ga0194115, IMG submission 148656) | Freshwater microbial communities from Lake Tanganyika, Tanzania - TA2015002 Mahale S4 surface | ecosystem: Environmental > Aquatic > Freshwater > Lake | place: Tanzania: Lake...
TAGGGAACTCAAGGAGATTTGTATGGAATATGATGACAGTGGCAGTACGACTATGGATAATCTTGCAATTGAGCTCAATTCATACAAGTTCAGTCAAAATGCGTCGTATGTGGACTGTGCGATGGCTGCGATACTTGTTGTTGTGGACAAGATGGAGATCACTGCTGAAACAAAGGATGCCAAGCTGGTAGCAGGAATCAAACAGAAGATCAAAATCTGGTCTCCACTCCTTAAAAAGATGTGTATGGGAAGTGAAGAGGAGATGGCCATCATCCATGGTTTAGAACGTGCTGCGACTGCGGCGGGTACCCCCGCCGCTGAAAGATTATCGAGTGGTGTGAGCTTTCGTTTCTTCCTAGAATCTCTTCATGATGAAGAAGTCTTGAATGAAGAAAGTATTTTGGCGTGGGCCGACGAGCGTGAAAAATCTCAAAATGGACCAGATTTCTACAGGCTAGAATCGGTCCAAAAGTTTTTGGAATGGTTACGGGAAGACGATGAATCCACCGATGATGATGACGATGATGATGACGACGATAGTAGCTAACTGTAAATTCCGGGTTGGGCTTGTAAGGTCAGAACAAAAAATTCATTGTGTGTCATATCTTCGCTTTAGTATTGAACCGTTGACCATGTGGCATCGTCATGGAATGCTTTGCATCGTTTGTCTGATATGCGTAGCACGACTAGTACTACATCATCCGTCCCGCATGTGCAAAAACTACCTCTTTCGTTTCTACTATCGCCTATTGCTTTCCATCCTTGTATGATCATTGTCGATAAATTTATTTTTTCAATCAAAAGGTGAGAGGAGGAGGAGGAGGAGGAGATCAGGAAGTAGTAGTGAAATGCCTGACCATTCTACAGTATCCTATATGTATGTCTCGCCCTATGCTTCCGTATGTACCTCGTTGCATATGCATACCTATACCTATTGTATGTATTTTTCCGTTGGCGTGGTCGTTGCGTAGACAATCCATATATATAATTATTAAACTATGAATATATTTGATTGCGTCTTATTTGGCGGGACACAACTTGCAAGGAAGGCGAGCTACTGTATATTTAGGATGAAGTGTGATAGACGATTCGTCTGATCGAAAGTCTCTCCAGATAATTAATGCACCTGAACGAATCAAGTCGGGAAATCCAAGTACGTCCGATTTCGAATCCTCCTTACGCATGTCCAATACACTGTGTACTCTAGAGGTTTTCTTCAACAATGAAAAAGTTGTGGATAAATACAATTTCTCTATATACTTCTAGGTTTTTAGATTGCATCCATACCATGATGCAACAGCAACTCACCGTGACGGTGCAATCTTCTTCTATATCGGTCACAAAAACATTCCCTTGGGGCTATTCGTTTTCCTACTTTTTCGTCAGTTGGCACACTGCATCTTGACCACATGTCTTACCACCTCTTGTGTATCCATTTTCAAGCATCAACATTAGAGCATCTCGGTAATCTGCCAAAAAGGTATCCCGAGACCTCGCGTACGTTTGAGCGAACGGAAAAAATGGAGTGTCAGAACTACACGCACCGGTGCCAGAAAACGCACAGGTAACGTTGCCGTCCGATTTCAAGTTTTGTCCCTCAACCAAATTACGAACCAATGCAATGTCGCTGTTGAGCATCGTCAAGCTGACACCGTCGACGGTGGCTTCAAACTGAAACCGAGCTGGCATACCCGTTAGATGGCTGTTGCTACGCCTCACTTGTTTCCAGGCGGGTAAGGGATGAGTACTCGTACCAATCAGCTCAACGAAATATCCACGGTCGAGTAGAGTATTGGTGAGATCCCAGCCGTTACGCCCTTCGAAACCAAGGTTGACATCTCTCATGCCACCAAGCGAATGAGCGCCCATGATCGCCGTAGTTTGTTGAGCATTAAATCCGAATGCGTTCGCCATAAAATTTTCAATCGTTTTTGTTCCATCGATATCCGCATGACACAGAGCACGGTGAGGACCCCTATTGGGGTTGCATGTTGTACTCTCGCCCTTGAAGTTTTTGCCGCAGTTTCCACCCGTGATATTTGCACAGGTCTTCCTTCCAATCCACTGGAACGGAAAAACGGTCCCAGCTGACTCTTCGGATACGTCCGAAGCAACAACAGCAGCGAGCGCCCAAATATCTGGTCGGGTCAATCCTTGGCTACCATATTTTTGCACAAACGCGTTGAGGACGTCAATGGGCGATTGTAGTCCGGCATTATCAGGATTGGTCATGTCGACACATCCGTCACATCCACCAACACAATCATGGAAGAGTAGTCGCAGGAATTTACCTCTCAACACAGGATTTTTGATGATTACATCCGTGATGTCGGCTCTTGCGTCGGCAATGACAGGACGCATATCGACACCGGGTGCTAACGTCGGGGCACGAGTCGGAGATCGGACAGGGGTCGGAGGACTGACTGAACAGGTTCCAACCCGGAACTCAACAGTCTGGGCTAGTCGAGGCCAGGTATCATCGTCATCTCCTCGAGTCAGGAATGCCCGATAGGTACCACTGGCTAGAGGCCATGACTGAATCCAATGTTGGTTCCGATTGGATCGAAATGTTACTGTTCCCGAGGTGGGGTTGGTGTTGGGGTCACAAGTTCCATTACCACACAAGTGTGACCATATATCTGCAGCTGGCAAGTTCCCAGAACTTGCCAATCGACTCGTGGCATAGATGCCGATCCAAGCTGATTTCAGATTTGAGTCGTTGGACTTTTGGAAGGTGATTGGAATGGCTTCACTTGGAGCGAAGCACGTCTTGGAAACACTCACGGAATTTTGCCCCTTGGCTTCGCGGACACAAAGGAAGAAACCAAGAAAAAGGAGAGAGATCGTTCGAATCATTTTCGTTTTGTTGGTTCTTGAATGAAATGGGGATGGTCCTTTCTTTTCACACAAACACAAGTGTTGTAAAGAACTGTTGGGGTGAATATGACTTCTTCACGAGAGTCTTTTTTATGATTCATCGGTTCGCACGACCTCTTCACTGTTTTGTTTGGGAATCTGGGGGTGTCGTTATAGAGGAGTTGCGACCGGTTCGGGTTGCACCTCATTTGTAACGACATCCGAACAATTCCCAACATTTATCTAGAAATTGCATGTGGAAGGAAACGGGACTCGCCTGGGCTGGCGCGCGCCGGGTCGTGCAACGTGTGAAACCATAAATGAGGAGTATACGTTTGCGATTTGTCTCAACCAAAGCTAAATCGTTCTACGACGAACACACGGAATCTAGCACCTTTCCGTTGTATAATTAAAGGGTTTTGTCGATGCCACATCACATCGCCGTCTCTCCACATGTAAATGCGGGAATCGATGTGTCAGGCAAAATATGTGTGGAATGTAGGGAAGCAGTAACAAAGTTCCGAGTGGTACCCATTTTTGACACTGATATCATACATGCTTTTTCGCGAAGACCCAACGGTCATGAAACTACCTTGCTAGTGGAGTATACTAGCACCAGAAAACATTCGATGACTATGATCTGGCAGGCGCGGAAAGGAATTGCTACAGTAGTAGTCCCATTGACCAAGCTGGATGCGCAGATGACATTCTTCTGCTTCTCTCGCGATGACTCCACTCACTCCCGAAGAAAAGAGCGAGAGATATTTAGAGAAGCACATATCGTAGTTATGAAACGGTATACCGTATATTCCATGATTTCATATCCTACTGGGTTCCCATCGTATGCATGTATATTTATATGTTGCTTCCTTTTGCCATGGACGTCCCAGCAAAGGTTTGCTGTCTTCCTCTTTGTTGAAAGACCCTTTACAAATTTTATGTATAACGGCATTACCTGTTCCCCCTCTTTCCTCCTCTGCTACCTCCACGAACCTCAACAGAAGGGGTCATCTTTCGCCGTTTCTCTCACTCTCACACTCTCTGATCACGGTCCCGTCAGATCGAAACATCCTTTACTGATACAGAAGGCAACACAACTCACAACAGTCTTCCTTCTTCGTCGACTTATATCTGGTTCCAAGTAGCATTACACATAGTGTTGACTTTGAAAATAGTGATTGCGTCCACAGTATGACTGACACGAAAATTGTCGATGACGGCCTAACGACGACGACGACCAACAGCAGCAGTAACAACAATATCAAGGCAAAAGCGAATTTTTCAGAAGTTCAAGAAACGGTGAGTCGATTAGTTGCTCATAAGGGTGTCCTATCTGTCCTTATTTTGAATCAAGCAGGAGATATCGTGACACAAACTGGAAATGGTTGTGTGGGGAATCCAAAATTATTGAAAACTACCCTACAAGCTGCAGCTCGTTATATTCAAAGTTTTCCCACATCGGAGAATGACCCGACGACGACGACGACACCGATCGATGATGATGGAGAGCAGGCCGGGACGGAAGAAGACTCTCCCTCTCCAAAGGATGGTACAGTAGGACCCTTTGATAAACTTTCCTTTGTTCGGATTCGATCAAATCGTGAAGAAATTTTGGTTGCACCGAAAAATCAATATGTTTTGGTCGTCATACAAGATCCGGCACTTGCATCCCTCTAAAGGAAGAAGAAGAAGAAAAGAAAAGAAATTACCAAACGACAGCCGGAAAAAAGGAAAGGATATCGATTTGAGACTGACTGACTGACCGACTGAATGAATCCATGACGGCGATGTAGTGTTACTACCCGTACACGTGATGTCTACTATTTTTTTTGGTTGTCCGGATAATTTTTATATGTATGTGCTATCTAGTGTAAAAAACCCATGACAAATAGATGCATCCATAGCGATATTGATACCGTATATATCTGCACCACTAGAGGCAATTTGAATTTATGGGGCTAGTTGGTCTTTTTGGCGCCCTAGATCGGGGAATGGCTTGTTGTTATCGGTATCCACAGACAGGAATGTAACTCACTTACAGGTGGTTTTGTCATGTTGTTCTTTTATCTGCCCTATACACACATTTGCATTCCTCGAGACTTTATTCGACACGATTGCTCCCTACATGTGAAAAATGTCTTTCTCACCGACTAGTCCTTCCACCTGTATTCAATGATCTAGACTATCCCTTATGTATGTGAATATCGTATATTTTGGGGGGCTTTATGCTTCTGGTTGAGGAAGCATTTCAGGTTTATGAATTGCCATGAATTCATCAACACCATTCCAGAAGGATGTATACGTCACGGAATCTAATCCACGTTTATCACGATTCAATTTCGATTGTGTGACGGCCCATAAATTTAATTCATCGGGGACTTTGGCACCCTCCATACCACAATAAAAACCAAAGACGGTACTAAATAAACGTACCGGGTCACTGTAATGTCCAGGCCAATCCTTAAATTGCCATCCTTGACCAAGACAGACGACGGCCACAACACGTTCCCAATCCTTCGCAGTCGGTAATTTCGATTTCGGATTGTCTAAAATTTCATATTCCACAATCCCTCCGCCTAACCGTTGACCGACTCGGCGAGTAAAGGTTGTGGGGATATTCATCTTATTCCCACCCTGTTTCATCAACACCTCTCGTGGAACATATCGACGATTCCCAAAGAATTCATGTGCATTCATTAAGGTTATGGGTGCCGTCATTCCCTTGGGGACGATAATAATCGGTTTCTTCCCCAACAGGTAGGTCCTCCAGACCTTTGCCTGGCCAGCACCCCCCTTCTGGTTGCCGCTGCTGCCACTTCCACCGTTGCTACCATTATTGCTACTACTCGATTTCGGTTGGACGGCTTCCATATACAACTTGAGGACACGAGATATATCTTTGCCGGCTGCTGCCTTGAGAATCGAAGCTGAATTTCCCACTGGAATCTCATTGGCGACAATCGCATCGGACTGTTCCTTGTATTTCGATAAGACCTCCGGCGTCACATCAAAGCCTTCCGTACTCAAAGCTGCCATGAGTAATGCCGTCTCTTCTCTCTTTTGTTGTGACATGGATGCATTCGATCGCTTCCCAACAACAGTAATCAAGTTACTGACGACTGTTTCATCATTGAGGCTACTAGACTTTTTCCTCTTCTTTTCTTCCGACCTCGAAACGGAATGACTTCTTTTTTTGTCATGACGACTCCTATCCTTACTGCTGCTTCCACTTCGATGACGATCTTTTTCCCTACGTCGTTCATCGCGATGTTGTGACGCATCTTTGTCACCTCTCATCGCCTTTCGTTGATCATCGCCGGAAGGTGGTGGCGGAGGCATTTTCGCTCCCCCCCCAGATGGCGGCAGTTCTTCTGGGGCTGGAACATCCTCCGTAGTCGCTGCAGTGGTTGTGGGTGCTCCAACAGCAGCGGTAGTCATAGCAACAGCTCCATCTGCCGATTCTGAAAAAAAGTAACCCAAAATCGTTGGCTTGTCGGTAGTCTTGATGATATCGGATACATGGTATTGTTTGCAGGCATTTCTATACTGGAGCAAACTCTGTTCGCGATCCAGGATCTGCAGATAAATACTAGCCAATGAATAGACACATGTTTTGTCGGCATACGCGATGGAAAGATTTGCCGTACCCGACAACGTGACGCCCTGACAGGTTAACTCGGTTCCATCCGGACTCAGCGAAGCTTCGCGCAGTTTGCCCTGAGCGGTCCATTGCTGCAAGACATTGAGTGGATCTTCCGACATTGTCAATTGTTGTCGTGTGCTTCTCGTTTATGAAAAGGAGCCGATGCGGTGTTGGTACTTTCTGCGCCAAGAGCGCTGATTGTGTTGCGTTACGAACCCAGACCACAACAACTTATACCGTCAATAACCGATCTTCTTCGTCTATGCTATCAAAAGCCCGTTCCACAGCGAGCTACTGCGAGGTCGCCAAACTAAACAACAGAGCTCCGTTCCAAAGAAGTCGAAGGGGTCGATCAGTTATCAAGAGTGGGGGACAGACGCCCAGGTGACTCGATGTCGAACATTTTGGCCGTCACGATAGCCGTTGCCGCGTACGTCATCAATCGGTCGCCATCATCAAAGGATACGTCGTCAGCTGGTGTAAATCTTTCCCAGCCAAAGTCGACGACGAGAGGGTGCTTTGAGGACAGGAAGAGGAAAACAGGTCGTCTTCTTGGTCCGACGTTCTAAGGACTTTACAAAACTGAAAACCAAAATCCCGAACGATGATTTTCTCACGTGTTATCCTATCTGCCCTTGCCCTCGTATTGGCGGCTGAAGGCTTTGCTCCACGAGTACCTTCCTCACGATCATCCAGTTTGCGGATGGTCGCTGATGACGCCAAGGTTGTGCTAGTTACGGGATCATCCCGTGGTCTTGGAAGGTCGATTGCCTTGGATATTGGAAAGGCTGGACAGAAGGTCGTTGTAAACTATGTCTCCGATGGAAGCAAGGCATCAGCAGATTCTGTTGTAGAAGAAATCAAGGCTGCAGGTGGTGATGCCATTGCCATCCAAGCCGACAGTGAGTCGTAGATGAGTGGTCTTCGTTTTGTGTTCGATTTGATTTCGATGATTGAATCATGGTTTTGTTTGAAATCAGATACCATTCTTTTCCTGTTTGAAAATCGTATCTCACTCTCATCCTTTGTTGTCCTTCTTTGTATGTGTGTGTTGACGACGTATAGGTTCCAAACCAGACGATATCAAGAAGTTGTTTGATTCTTCCGTGGAGGCCTTTGGTACCGTGGATGTCCTTGTGAATAATGCTGGAATCACACGTGATGGTCTCGTTATGCGAATGAAGCCTTCCCAGTGGCAGGAGGTCATTGATGTGAATTTGTCGGGTGTCTTTTATTGCACGCAAGCCTTTTTCAAATTGGCATCGAAGAAACGGACCGGGCGGATTATTAATATTTCTTCCGTCGTTGGACAGATTGGGAATCCAGGACAAGCCAATTATGCTGCCGCTAAGGGTGGTGTCATCGGTATGAGTATGGCCAATGCGAAGGAATTTTCTGGACGAGGGATTACGGTCAACACAGTCTGCCCAGGTTTCATCGCTACCGATATGGTGGGAAAACTCGATGATGCCTACCTGGAAAAGGTTTCGGAGGGTATCCCCCTTAAACGTCTTGGAAAGCCAGAAGAAGTTTCCGGTATGGTCCGATTCTTGGCACTTGATCCTGCTGCCGATTACATTACTGGACATACCTTCAATGTTGATGGAGGTATCGCCATGGGAGCTTAAACAAGGAAAAAACCAAAAAATGGAAATTGGCAATCGGGTGACGCAAGCTGATTTTGGATGCTTTTTAAATATGGAATTTATAGAACTGCTACTGGAACACCACACTTTCTGTGTGATACACTATCTAACATGTTAGCAACCTACCGGCTGGTTCGATGTGGACATCCGTAGTTCCATCGTAGACATGGGTCCCCTTGACCCAAGTACCTAATACTCTCCCTCGTAATGAAGGATTGTCGGCGTAGATCGTCGTCCCTTTCCAACGATGATATTCTTTACTATATTCATTTGGAGGACCAATATGTTTGGGATCCCACCAACACAAATCGGCATGGAAACCTACCCCAATCCTTCCCTTTTTCGATGATAATCCAATTAATTTTGCTGGATTTTCACTCCACCATCGTGTCATATCGATAGGAGAGAATCCACGTTCATAGGCATCCGTCCATGTCGCCTGGAGTTGATATTGAAGTCCTGATAATCCACCCCATGCATTCTTCATATTCCTTGATTCCATTAGACGCATATCGGTCTCACAGGGACTATGATCGGATGCGACCATATCAATCCATCCCTCATCCAATCCTCTCCATAGGAATTCTCGATTTTCGAAATCTCGAATGGGTGGAAAACATTTCACTCTTGTATCACCATCTTCAATCTGAGAGTCATCCAAAAGTAGGTAATGCGGACAAGTTTCGACAATTAAGTCATCGGGGGATGATAACCCTTTTCTACATTCTTGTATGATTGGTAGGCATCCTTTTGCATCACTGAGATGTACGATATGCATACGACATCGGACGGATGGATTTGTCGGATCAGGACGAGTCGCCTTACAAACGATTCGTACAGCATCCTGTTCCCATACGGCAGGTCTGGAATTCAAGTGTGCCACATAGGAGGAATCTTCGTGGCCAGCGAATGCATTTTCGACGGCACTCGTACTTTCTTCGAGAGTCATTAATTCTGAATGGACTAGGATCGGTTTCCCCATCGGTCCACATATCCTTGCTGCCATCAAGAGTTGTTCCGGCGTTACGGCTTCATATCCAGCTGCCGGTGGCAGTGGTGCCAGGAATGCCTTGATTCCAAAAATATACGGCGACTGTAAAAGGGAATGTAGTCCAGACAGATTATTGGGGACGACACCACCCCATAGTCCCACATCGACATACAGAGATTCTTTTCCTGCCTGTTCCTTTTCTAATTCGACTGCCTCTAATGTCGTCGTAGAGGGGATGGAATTTAAGGGCATTCCCATAATCGTCGTGATACCACCTGCCGCGGCAGCCTTTGTAGCAGTCTCATACCCTTCCCAGGTACGACCCAGGGCAGATATATGTGTATGGACATCTATCATTCCTGGTGATAATATAGTATCACCTAAATTCATACTGTCATTGGGATTCCGATATTGTACTTCCGACCATAATTCACCTGGATGACAATTCACAATGATCCCCGTAGTCGTATCGATATCAATCGAACCTTGTTGTAGTTGTGATTGTACATGGGATTTTCCAAAGACAATATTTTGACACCATAATGTCATAATGTTGTTGACGTCCGAGGATGGTAGATTCGTGGAGGATGTGGCGACAGTCCTCGACGTGTACCGACGAAACGATTCTTGAATAAGTGAACGTCCTCTCATTCTCATTTCGTTCGTTCATTCATTCATTCATTCGTTTCGTCCCCTTAACGTACACCCTACGAAAATCACACGTGATGGAGGAGGTGTATGTATGATAGTGTATGGCTCAAGTCGATACGTCCTCGATCACACAAAGAGGAGGTCTACTAGGAACTGATTTCAGGGATCGCTTTGGCATCAAACGAGGTGATGGGCGGCTTTTCGTCGCCCACTACTCTAGCGTTTGCATCTGCGAGAGCGAGTCGATCGAGTCAAAGATACGAAATTTTGAAAACACCCACTTCTTTACTTGATTCCGGAAAGTCTTCCTGGCCCTCCCAAGATTAGACGCTTTCACAATCAGTTTTCTCTATTTATAATACATACATATATGCGAGACAAACCTTGTGATGAGTAAGTAAATAGATGTATGGATATGGATTTCCTTCTTTGTATGATTTCATCTATGACATAAACACCGTACTATTGCCCTTTTTTTGGTGTTGGTTGGTCTCCTGACACGTAGCCATTCTGGCATTGACAACCTAGCCAACAAAAATACTGTAAGATGCGATTCATTTTTCTAATCACTTGACTTTTTCTTTTTCTTCTCCTTTTTGGGAGCCTTATCGACAGCCGATTCTCCTTCTTCTTTTTCTTTCTTGTCCTTTTTCTTCTTTTTCTTCTTTTCCTTATCAGCCTTACTCTCATCTAACTCTCCGTCATCATCTTCTGTTGTAGCTCCACCTTCTTCGTCATCAGAGACGACATTCGTTTTCTTGTCCTTGATCTTCTTTTTCTCAATCTCACCCTTTTTTGAGTCACTCTTTGGAGAAGTATTAGCAGGGGCCATTGTTTTCTTCGTCGGTGCGTGCTTTTGAGGTTTCTTCGTTGTCTCATCCGTAGTAGTCGTATCCTTATTCGATGATGTTTCATCGGTATTGATCACATTTAAATATTTTGGATTGAGATGGAATCCTTCATAAACACCAGCAGTAACGGTAAGTCGAATTTTACGATCATACCAATCTTGTAATAACAAGGCAATTTCTGTAGATGGTAAATCCTTTTCTTGTGCATATTTTGGAAAATGATGACGAAAGGATTGTATCACATCTTCTTTTTTGGCATTCCCATTCGGTAATAATCTCCAATTTGAATAGGTAAAGAAATCGGTTTGTAATTGTTGCCATCGTGCTACGACTTCTGGATCATCATCTGGACCAGGTGGTTTTGTCATACCAACAGCAGCAGGTGTAGTAGATTCACCACCGGTATTTGAGGGTACCGATCCAGGTAAATGTTTTTTCGGTACATGCTTCCTTGGTGGAGCCTTCTTTATCGTTGATGCTGCTGTTACATCGCTTGTGGTTGTACTGTTCCCGGAGTTTGTCTCGGATGGGAGATGTTTTTTCGTCGTCGTCGTTGGAGACTTTACCGGTGACATGGATGCTGGTAAATGTTTCTTGGCAGCCGTCGGAGACGAGAGTGGTAAATGTTTTTTGGTCGATATAGGTGACGACAAACCTCCTCCAGTTGCTCCTGAGGGTAGATGCTTTTTGGCGGTAGGTGACATCCAGGGTGACTTTACTGCTGCTGCTGCTGTTCCTGGAGGATGTTTCTTGGAAGCTGATGTTGGTGACATAATCGCCGAGGGTGGATGTTTTTTCTTCTTGGTAATCGTCGTAATCTTCTTCTTCGTTTCCTCTTCAGAGGAATCATCGTCACTGTCATCATCCTCTTCTTCTTCAGAGGAGGTATCCAAAAGATCATCCCATTCTTTTCCTTTAGCCGGCATGATGGATGGATGGATGGATGGATGGATGGATAGAGACTGTAAATGGACTCTTCTTCTTTTTGTTAGATTCGTATAGTATGATGATTAAAACAAAGTGCAGCCTCGTAAAGGCGAGAGTCTTGGGTACACTAGTTTTCCGTACAAAAAATGATGAAATGTGTTCCGTGGTGTGGGAGGAGCGACTCTCTCACAGTCAGTTTCGCCGGTCATTTTCAAAGCCTTCGCAAAATGACTCTCTGAAAGCACCTACCGGTGCCGTATTTTGAATCGGAGTAATCGTACTCAATCACTCTTTCGTGACTCCCACGGGACTCGTCATTTGATCATCCCAATTCTCAATCCTCCGTGACTGTGTGGGAGACCTCTTCTCTTTTCAAATTTTTGAACCAAATGACATCCCCCGCCCCATTTGTCGGAATTTGGCTTCCGGGAGGGCCAGGGACCCTGCACAAAGCATCTGGCATAAACCATACAGCACTTGTACCTCCTATACTACACAGTACCACAACAAACCACAACCACAACAAAACCACAACCTAAAGCAACAAAAATAATGACGAATGCTATCGAATTAGCAGCCTTGGTGTTTCGAGATAATGGTGCCGAGTTCTTATCGACGGTCCTCCGAAGTGGCCCGACAGGACGATCATCCGTCACTTGTGGAGTGACGACTGGGGATGACCTATCCTTGACATCCTTTCATTTGAATCCATTTGATGATACATACGGTGAATGTGCAGGCATAGATTGGATTGGTATGTCCTACATAAAAGAAAGAAAAGAGTGTGAATTGTGGGGTTCCTCCTGCCCGTCTTCGGTGTTTTCCGAAAAATCTCCTTTGTTTCGTCCTGTATTTCTCATTGTTCCTCGTCACTTTCCTTCACCTCTATTGTCCTTTTTGTGTATAATGTTCTATTGTGTCATTAAGTCATTGCGATTCAAATGATTATCGTCCATGCGATATCATGGATTCCAAGATATGTTTTGTATGAACCATTGGCGAATGCAAGGATGAAGGGATATAAGACATGGGATGATGAGGAGGCCAAACGTTTTAGTCAAACGGCTACCAGTTTATTATTCTTTTGTTCCTCTGCCTTTTTTATTTATCAAATTTTAAGTCCAGAAGAATGGTTATATTCGACTGCTGGATGGTATTCCATGTCGTACAATTTCATTTTACGTCCTGATTTCAAATTCTATTACCTACTATATATTGCAAGATTCTGTTCGGACTTGGTTTCTATCTTCTTTGAAAGTCGTAAAAAGGTACGAACAAAAGTAAAACACACAATAAGAGGAAATGGCTTGGACTGGTATAGGAGTGTGACTATGAATCCTTTTGAATCTTACCCCTCCAATGACTTTCTTTTTCCATTTTCTCTCTTTCTCTCTCTCTTTTTGTTGTACTACTATAGGATGCCTTTTTGGCATCTTTAATTCATCACTTGACGACGATTACACTCGTTGCGGGTTCAGGTACGTTTGGATTCTTGCAAAGGTGCTCGGCGTGCTACCTACACTCTTCTCAAATCTCATCCGTGTCACCTAACTACATTTCACGCGCCATCCACATTACACCACCCACTAACCCAACCAAAACACCCAACAACCAAAACCAAAACAAACAGCATATGCTGGTCTACTTGGATTTGGTGGAATTATTATGTTCTTTTTTGATTGGGCAGATATCCCACTTCTGGCAGCGAAACTGTTCAAATATCTATCAAAGGATCCCAATGATTTCTTTCAATATACTGCCAATCGTCTATTTGAATTATTCGCTGTCGACTTTTTTATTACTCGAGTCTGTTTCTATAACTTTGTCGTCTACCGAGTCATTACGGATCTTCCTGTCAATCCGACAAATCGATTTATTGAATTCTTACTTCTGACGTTAGTTGGTTTACAAACCTATTGGATGTATCTTATCATTGTGGCAGTCAAACGACAAAAGAAAAGTGGTGGTAACGTTGAAGATGTACGAGAAAAGGATGAATAAAAAAGACAGTGAGAGAGAAAGTCAATTGGTCCAATGTTTTTGTGTTGCGTGTCTGGGGATTCTAATTTCGACTGGATGTCATCGCTTGTTAAACTAGTACGATACTACTATGTCACAACCCAGATGCCTTCCAACAACATCGCCATAGCAATAGGTCTCTAGTATTTTAGTAAATCCAGTGAATAGCCTTTGGTTTCCCTCCATTTGCGGTTCCATCCCAAAGATCTTGAAGTGGTTTCGGACCAACCCCACGTAACAAGGATCCTCGTTCGACACTAGGGAGATAATCTTCCAGAGTCTTGACTTCACGTTCAGTCAGTCGACGCATAATATCATGGGCTATATAGTCAGAGTAAAGAAGGAAAGGAGGATGTCAATTTGATATTGTCCGGTTGTATTTTATCATTCATGTATACAAAACGTACCGGTAACATCTGAAAAATGATCATGACCCATCGTACCGACAATTTCAGATGCAGCTTGCATAGTTTTGGTATGAAAATTATAAACACGGTAGGATTTATCTTGAGGATCCAAACCATATTGTAATTCCTTATTCTGTGTAGCGATTCCGGTCGGACATTTATTCGTATTACATTTCAATGCCTGAATACATCCTAACGATAACATAAAGGCACGTGCCGCACAGGTCAAATCTGCACCCAAGGCAAGGGTCCGAACTAATGAAAAACCAGACATGACCTTCCCCGAAGCATTAATCTTCACTTTGGAACGTAAATCAGCTCCAGTTAACAAATTCCGAACGACGACTAATCCTTCTTCCAATGGCAGGCCGACAGAATTGGAATATTCTGGTGGTGCCGCCCCGGTCCCACCTTCACCTCCATCGACGGTAATAAAGTCAGGTCCATTCCCCATCTCGACCATCATATGAACTAGGGAGGCAATATCTCTTGGATCACCGACACATAATTTAATCCCCACGGGTAATCCACCACTTAATTCCCGTAGATGGATGATGAAATCAATCATCTCCCTTGGATTCATAAAGGCAGAATGATTCGGTGGACTATGACAATCCATTGTCGCAGGATAATCTAACTTTCTTGCTTCAGCGATTTCAGGTGTTATCTTTGCCATGGGTAAAATTCCGCCATGTCCAGGTTTCGCACCCTGTGATAACTTGATTTCAATCATCTTAATCCGATCATGACTTTCTTGAATCGTTTGTTGGAAGAATCCATCATCAAAGACACGGTGACCATTCGATAGAGTCCGTCCACATCCAAAGTATCCCGTTCCAACATTCCATACTAAATCTCCACCTCCCAGTTTGTGAGATTTCGAAACACCACCTTCGCCAGTGTTCTATAATGAGGAAAGGATCGAAGAATGTCCAAGAAGGATGAATGAGAGGACACAGATGAGTATGACAATGGTTATCTGGAACCTCCATGATCATCTGCCATGGTGGTTCACCTTGGTCATCCTTACATGATAGAAATGTCCCATTCGAGCACCAGTACTCAAGGCTAGAATGGCATTGTCACTAATCGCACCATATGACATGGCAGATATATTCAAGAGACTTGCAGAATATGGTTTGAGTGTACCGAATTCTTTCGTCCCAATCCAGACACGTCGTTTCGGTGTCGGTGAGGCATAGGTATCTCTATCATCGGCAGCAATGGGTGGTTTAGGAAACATGGAATGGCATACCCATTCATAATGTGGTGCATAGACATCCCGTCGTGTCCCGAAGGCTAATGTATCATCAACATTCTTCGAACGTTGATAGACAAGGGAACGTCTCATCCGATCAATAGGTCGACCCTCGATATCATTCTCTACAAAATATTGTCGAATTTCTGGTCGAATCGTTTCAAAGATATACCGGGCATTCCCTAATACAGGATAATTCCTTCGAATAGCATGTGCAGTCTGATTCATATCTCTCCAACCAATTCTCCAATAGGTGATTGTCATCGTCCCACAAATCATCGTCGGGATGATATAAAATCCATCGGTCATCATCATCGTCATCATCGTCATGAATCCTGTCGATACTCCTAATACATATCCCACCTTCCGAAAGGTCGTACGATCCCAATGTTCAATGAAATCTGGAAAATTATGTCCAAAATATCCTGCCACACGTTGATCATCCCATAGATCGGATTGTTGTTGTTGCTGTTGTTGTTGTTGTTGTTGTTGTTGTTGTTGGGATTGCTCTGAGGTTCCGACATGGCGGGTGTTCTTGCTCTTGTCATCGTGATGACCGTTCATCGTTGACATAGTTCGTCGTCCCGTGACATTCCGAAGGAACTTTGTGTTATAGTAGGAG
>Ga0194115_10004134_pt1 | contig 15865 bp, 6 predicted proteins | sample TA2MahsurfametaG_3_FD_148656 | JGI IMG/M metagenome (GOLD analysis project Ga0194115, IMG submission 148656) | Freshwater microbial communities from Lake Tanganyika, Tanzania - TA2015002 Mahale S4 surface | ecosystem: Environmental > Aquatic > Freshwater > Lake | place: Tanzania: Lake Tanganyika...
CTCTCTTCTTTTACATTATTCGAACCGGACGCCAAGCGGCAGAAAGTAATAGCTCCTCATTGCTTTGTTGGTATGGCATACGTTCGAAGCGCGACAAGTGACGACTCGATTGTGACAAACTGTATCGTTTGTCACAATCGAGTCGCCGCTACCTTCGCCCTGTGAATGTATGGCGAACGAACAAAGCAATTAGCTATTGCTTTCTGCCCCTTGACATCCCGTTCGAATTATGGAAAAGAGATTATGCAGGACTGCGGAATAAATGGTTTCAAAGGGTGAAATCATCGTACAGCTATGATAGTCACACAAAAGTCGAGTCGTCGTCTCATCTCCCTGCAGTAGCATGCCATACGAACAAATGAATGAACTTCCCTTGAAACCCGTTTCGTAATCATGTAAAGGACGAGATTGGAGATCGAGAGTTTACAATAAGATCCGTCCGGCCGATTATGCAGGGGTCGGCTGGCTTAGGTTAGACTGTGGCTATATGCGGTACTTTATTGCAGGCTAGATGGATTATTGCGGAGAGGCTAGTGAAAATAAAGGCCGTTCGAAGTCTTGGACATAGTTGGTGACGTTCCGCGTGGACTATCGGACCAGATTTGAGATCGTCCGAGGGGCAAGACAAGCAGCGATTTCCTGGTATCGCAACCAACCTTTTCAAACTTGGAGAGAATGGTTCGAGATTTTTTGTTTCAGCGTAGCAGGACGGTTAATGAATAGCTGCATCGTCGGCTAATCGTTCACCCGACGCCGATACTTGTCTCTCTCTCTAACTCTCGTGTTGGTCCTGTTTTGTCCTTACCGGCTAGTCACTGCCGCCGCTGCTTGAGTTGGTCGATAGATATGTGAACCCCAAAATTGAGGATTCCCATCGGATTGATACATATCTCCGTCTGTCGACGAGTTCGTCTTGGCATTGGCGACGACGAAATAATCTGATTTTCCTACCAAACCCGGTGGTTGACTCCTTGTGTTGGCTACGGCAAAATCACGGACTTTGATATAACCAATGACACAGCAATATGAAGCTGACAAACCTGTAATGAGCATACTCACGACCCACATACAATAGAGTAATTTGCTTCCGCACCATCGTGTTTGTATAGCGATCTGATCATCGTCTCCATATAGGGTTTGATCGACTCGGTCCGAACAATGTCCGATGATAAAGACGGACAACCATGTGAAGAGAAGACAGATCACAATCGATAATCGCCACGGTCCTCCTCTTGGTCTCATGGACTGATACCCCGACGGATAGAGATATTTGATAGGTCCACCAAGATAGGCATCTCCATACCATTCTTCATAGATTGAGTCTGGCATATTCGGCATCGCAAAGGGGAAGGGTTGACGAGTCCTATAGGGATAGGCATAATGTCCCGAAGGTGAATAAAGGGATTGTGGTTGATAGATCCCACCACCTACGTCTTGTGAGTCTTCCGAAAAGTGTGTCTGTAATGTCGAAGTTTGTCGTGATGGTGGTGTCGTACTTGTGATGGAATGGATATTCGGATTCGTTGAATTCTCTGGATGTGTAGAAGTCTCAGCATGATCCGGTGCAGGGATATATCCTGCCAAGGCTGCCTCATTTTGTTGATATTGTTGATATATTAAATCTTGATCGAATGTCGTCTTGAACATGGATGAACCATCATCATCAATACTACCAAATGGGACAGTTTGTCGAAATTCTTGAAGTGCATATTGATATCCAGGTGTCGCTGTTTCTAAAGCTGCTGTACCAGATATTGTTGTCGTCGTCGTTGTTGTGGGATTGGTGTTGGTCCCTACAAATGCAGGTCCTGTTATTGGTGAAAGTTTCTTTTTCCTCTTTACTTTCGTATTATCTTCCGAATCTTCACTAAGCCATCGACGAAACATCTTTCCCTTTTTTAAATGGCCTACCTTATAATACAAAACGTTTGAGTGATCCTATTGTGAGTGTTGTTGTTGGGTCGAATAAATATGGATTGGAATAACTACCTTTCGTCATGGGTCTGTTCGAACTGCTCTTTCATTTCCGAATGTATATCGTCACCGTCACACATGCCGGTTTGTCCGTTCATTCAAACGCCAAACCACGCCGGCGTTCAATTGAGTCCAAGAGATCGAAATTTGGACGATACGAGGATGTACTGTAAAAGGCCTGCTATGGTAGATGAATAACGGTAGATACGTAACGGTGAAGTGCCTCCCCATGCTTCGACTGTGACCGATGGCATTTTCGAGAGATTTTTGGGACGACGACAAAACCCTTCCCGACAATCATTTATTTTACGCTCTTACCATAGTCCACAACGACAACAGGAAGTTTTGCGATCATCAGACCATCGGTAAATAGGTTGAGAGGATGGGAAATTCGGCATCTCAACTCCCATATAGTATTGACAATCAAGTCGGTACACCACAGGATCATTCTGGGTGGGCATTACATAATGGAAAATCGACCGATGGGAATGCCACGCCTGTCACAGTCTTTGTGGGGAAAAAACCTCTCCTAGCCAAGCATCCTATGGCACCACGATTCCCAACGAAAATGGCTCTCTTACCAGCTTTACATCATTATAATCAATGTCGAAAATTACGACATCCACATATCCTTAAAGTCTTAGCGACCTTGGATACGGATAATCCGACAGCGGCCGCCGAAAGTGGACCAGGATCATCTTCCGCCTCATCATCATCATCAGCAGCAGCCTTGGAAGCCAGTAACAAGGCAGCATCAGGTGATTTGATTATTGTGACAGAACCTTGTATCCCCCTTGATCAATGGTTGAATTCGAATCCATCACATGAACAATTGGCATGGGGATTGGAATGTATCATACAGGGATTACATTTCCTACATGCGTCCGCCAGTTTGAGTCATGGGAATCTCCATCCTGGAAGTTTATATGTCACTCCATCGGGAGATGTCAAGTTATGGAATTTTTGTCTCATGACACAAGTTGGACCGAATTTAGGACCATCCAATCACTTTATTGAATGGGAACAATCTTCGACACCCGAATCCTATCGTAGCCCAGAACGGGTCCAACTCAATTATACTGGAATATCGAATGGTGGAGGTGTCCATGCTATAGATTCCTATTCTTTAGGTGTCTTGATTGATTATTGGTTCAAGGGACAAATCCCTGCCGTATTAATCAAGGCTGTCCAACGACTTCAAACACCGAATATTAAAATGCGTCCAAGACTTCAACCTTTATTACAATGTCCAGTCTTTAATACACCTTTACAAAAATTACAAAAACAATTTGAAGAAATTACGATCCAACCTATTGAACATAAGGTCGAATTATGGGGTAATTTAGGTTTATCTATGCAGGCAGAATTAATCCCCCAAGATTTGGCTACGTACAAGGTCTTACCACTTATCCAGGCGGGGATACAAACTACCTGTTCCAATGAAACATTGATCTCACAAGATTTGTATCGACGAGAAGGTACGTCATAGGAAGAGTATTTTTGACTTTTTTCACCTGTACATTATGGTATCGATGGTCCATTCCCTAACGATACGATTCACAGTTCTGGCTATGATCAATCCGTTGTTCTTTATTGTCGAAAAATATTTGGATCCCGCCGCGGTACCCAAGACATTGGGACCACTTGTATCGTTACTATTTATGGTCAAGGACCGTGGAGTACGAGGAGCATTACTAAACAAGGTCAAATTCTTAAGTCAACATTTGGATAAGGGGACACTCAATTCTCAAGTCTTTGAGCCACTTTGTAGTGGATTCAATGATTCCAGTCCAGCACTTAGAGAACTTACCCTCAAGGCGACGATGGGATTAGTCCCCTATTTGAATGCTCCGAATATAGAAAAGTTATCCCGATACCTCGTCCGGTTACAAGCGGATACGGAAACCACGATTCGGACCAATGCAGTCATCTTCATCGCGAAAATTGCACCCTCCCTGTCAGAAATTCCACGTGAGAAAATGTTATTGCCAGCCTATGCCCGTGCCATGAAGGATACCTTTACGCCTTGTCGTCTGGCGGCGATACAATCTCTTGGTAAATCGGAAGAATTATTTTCACGGGTCGACGTGGCATGTAAGGTCCTTCCCGCCCTTACACCATTGTTGATGGACCCCATTACGGATGTTCGAAATGCTGCCTTTCAAGTCCTTGCTAGTCTAGTACGGAACTTACAGGTTGAATCAGATCGATTGGCGCATTTGGCACAACGTCAGGCTGAATTACAAGCATCCCAGCAACAACAACAAGCAACGTCTTCTTCGACGACGACGGGGATGCCGCCGACAGCCATTGCAGCACCCGCGGCTAGTAAACCTACCACGACGACGGCGACGACCAACAAGACTGCTCCGGCAGCAGCAGCAGCACCCTCCAGTGGAGGGTACTTGTCAGGGTTTTCATCGTGGATGTCAAGTTCAGCACAACCCGATACACCCTCCCAGTCTACTCCCGCCGCTGCCCCTACCAAGCCTTCTCTTTCCACCTCTCCGATGCCAGCGGCTACTGCTCCTTCTGTTCCTACACCTTCCATGGTAGCCACGAATACTACCCGATTAGCCGCTACTAGTCTATCAGCTCCAGCACCAGTAGCAGCCGACGATTCATGGGGTGACGATGATGATGGTGATGGTTGGGGCGACGATGATGATGATGGTATGGTTGAAGAAGATCCCTTTGCCAAGATTGGGACGAAGACGACTACACCTGCACCCACCCGAATAGCATCTCCAAAGCCGGTATCATCAGGATTCGGAGATGACGATGATCCATTTGCTGCCATCGGAATGAAGACGAGTGCTCTTGGGAACAATGCCAAACCAGCCAAGGGCAAACTAGTCCTACCCAAGTCTGGAGCTATCAAGCTTTCTGCGAAACCAGTTGCACCGCCTGCGACTAAAGTCAAGCTGGATACGTCTGAAATGGGCGATGGATGGGATGACTTTTGAAAAAGAATCGGAGAGAAATACATGAAGACAATGGATGGATTCGTCTTGGAAACGCCATTCATCACACCACCGTCCAAATTGTGTTTGTTTATGATTTTGTTTGTGAAATATCTCGTCCGGAATCGCCATGTACCATCATGATTAGGGACAATGTGATATTAATTATTTACTATCATAGTCAGCAGCATCCTCCAGTAGAATTTTTTTTCTTGTTGGCTTCATGGAATACTAAAAATTCGTTCATGATATTCCTTAGACAGGCTTCGATGAGTGGGTCAGTGTCTTCATGATTGGCATCTAAAATGTTCGCTTCCACCGGGATATTCTCATTCTTCAATGCCTCGACGAATGCAATCGTATTCTGAACAGGACAGACAGTATCGAATTTACCCTGACAAATCCAAATGGGGATATCCTGCAGTTGATCTACCCGATCTAGCATCGAAGTGGGTACTTCAAAGGTTTCATGTAACCAAAGACGTGTCTCAAAGAATGCTACTGACTGTGCCTCTGGAAACATCGATTCGATGATATGATTTGGATTTAATCGCTTCGTCGGATCTGATTCCATTAAATTGACTTCAAAGGTATGCCATGACCATATCCCCTGTCGATCTCCTCTTTGAATGATACGTTCATAGACTTCTAGTAAACGTCTTGCGTCATTCGGATCAAGGGGTGGTACTTCGTTGGATTGTTCAACCTCGGCTTCCGCTACCTGGTATAACAATTCAAATTGTGTACTTTTCCTTGGATCATCAACGAAGGCTTGCTGTGTATATACCTCATCTAATTCCTTCACAGTATCAAGATAGATCCCCCGTAGTAACATCGCAATACAACTTTGGGGGTAATTCATACAATAACTAATACCAATCGTCGAACCGTAGGATCCACCCCAGATCACCCACTGTTGGATTCCTAAATATTCTCGGACGACTTCATAGTCATTCGTAATGACGTCAATAGATATATTGAGATAGAGTTGCATGTTATGATAATCGTCACGGACACTTGGTTGAGATCGACCCGTTCCACGTTGGTCGACTTCGACGACAAACAATTTTTCTGGATTGAAGAATCGTTTATTCCCATTGTGATAGTCTGCCACAGCCTGTCCAGGACCACCATGAACAAATAAGATTGGGATACCACTCTCTTGATTCCCCCATGTTCGGAACCAAATTTGTCTTCCATCATCGTCTAGGGGGATTAAGTATTCTTGAGCATCATCAATCGAAACATAGTGAATGACAGACGATGATGATATTGGGAAACCATAGGCAAAAAAGGAATAATACCCCACGACTAGAACAATAATCGATATCACCAGGATTATCTTCCATTGTCGTAGCGACAAGGAATCACCGAAACTAGATTGGACGTCAAGGAGGAGGTCTTCCCTCTCCTTCATCGAACGTCGGTCTATAAGAGGCTGGTCTTCATTCGACGAAGAACTTTGTGTGGCATTCATTCCACAGAAATGATTCTTCAATAATGGGTCTGTGACCGAGTCAGGATATTGGGCCTTTTTAGGAGTACTACCGGAAATGCAAATCCAAGAGTGGCCAGGAATTGTGGAGCCCACCGGTCGGATGCAATTCCACTTCTTGGTTTACCGTAGAGTACTGACACTCAAAAGTGACATGTCAACTGGATGCGTCACCTGTCAAAGTTTCGGCACTGTAATTACGCCGTTGTTACGGAATAACGCGCTTCATGGAACGACTGTCGCAGCCAATTATAAAAGTGAAGGAGTAAAACGCCGTAAAAAGCACGAAATAAGGCATTTTACCTCTAGGAATCAGCATCGACCTCCGTATACATTGACAGGGAGCGCGCGCCTGTCAGGAGTGATGGCTTGCTCGATCTGCTGCCATGGCATCCATTTTTCGATCGTTTCACGATGAGGGTCCGTCGTTCCACTTTAAAAAGTAGTGGCCAAATCCAGATTCAGTGCTTGCTCAGAAACGCAAGAGCTCTATCCCCCCTCCCCCCTCCGGTAGAGATATTCTTGGACATGGAACTGCTTTCAGGTACGCTTCATCGTAGTTCAATCGGCGGCCCTTTCTCGATCGGTGCTCATTAAGCTTGAGACTGTCATTCATACCTTACTGATCCCTGACCTTTTTGGTTGTTCGGTTGCATGTATTGACAGTAGTGGTTGTCAAACTCTTAGAACCGGCCATTCGACGACGATATTCTCTGTAAATAAGCGAGCAAGGGACCTTGGGGAGCAACGTCTAGCAGATTTTTCGCAACACCTAGCCTTTCAGTTCCGCCATGTTTGAAAGATACTTGACAGATGCCTTGACGACACATTTTGGTCGCTTCGTGGAGAATTTAGATGCTGATAAAGTCCGACTATCCGCTTGGAGCGGCGAGTTAGTCTTTCGGGATTTATCTCTGAAATCGAATGCACTTGATCATCTCATGCCTGACTGTCCCGTTGAGCTAGCCCATGGAAGTGTCGGAGTCCTAGAGTTGCGGATTCCATGGTCCCTGTTTAGATCCCAACTCAAATTTGGTGGTGGACAGAAATCATCATCTCGCTATCTTTCTACCACGGCGCCTTGTTCCATTGTTCTGTCGGATGTAAACATTTTGATCACGCCACGACGGAGGACAGATGATGAGGTCGCGGAAGGTGGTGACGATTTAGACAAAGATAGTCCAACTACGAGCACCGAGGAACGGAGGGTAGAAAAAGAAAAGGAAGTTCAGTCCTTATTGGATGGTCACTTATTGCGACTTGTAACAGAATCATCAGGCGGAGGAACATTGTCATCTACTTCGTCATCCAGTAGTCGATGGGCATGGGTCCAAGATTGGCTCTCTACCCTACTTTCCACACTCTCAGTTACGGTACGGAACATCCATATTCGCTATGAGGATCCTGGAACATGCATGGGCCTTGTTTGGGATAGCCGGACGACGCGAAGAAGTGGCAATATGCAAGTTCCTAGGTCGCCCCGTTGGTCGACACGACAATATCGACCTTCCTTCGCGGTGGGAATTACACTTCGACAACTGTCTGTTCAGTCGGATGAAGGAAGCACATCCGATTCAGCAGTCGTCTCGGAAGTCAATAATGGAGAATCAAATGAAAAACCAAAATCATCTTCCTCGACACTCTCACCGAGGACGAATTCCCCAGACACGTATCGTTCTCGACGGAAGATTGCTGCGGCGGAGCATCTCGCCATTTATTGGGATAGTGGTTGCAACCTTATGGCTATCAATGCCGAAATTCTATGTCGAGAACGACCAGACATATCATGCAAGTCATACTTTCAGTCTGCATTTGCAGTTGTAAACAGCACCATTGCCATGACAACGGCAGGGATATCGTCGGGTAGTTTCGAGCATCATTCATTATACTCTCATCAGCACTCGTATGTGTTGGATCCGATCTCTCCCTTTATCAAATTGAATTTGATTTCGGCACAAGGTAGGAACTTCAAGGCCGGTGCAACCACCAGTACAAGGGAATCCATTGATCCGATGGACGACGACCTGGACGACAGCTCGAACGATGGTTCTACCGTGGCGAAGGAACCTCAACATATAGGATGTATCCCTCCGTCCGCTATTCAAGTACATCTTCCACCCTGCAAGTTTACCCTGGATCGAAGTACGCTCGAAGATACGGCGTATGTTAGAAAGTCTTTGTCGATTTGGAAGCATTCCAAGAAAGGAATACTCTCGGAAGCAACGCTACGACGATTAGCTAAACTTCGGCCCACCCGATCGCCAAATTTTGATCCACGGAGTTGGTGGCACTACGCCGTAGAAGCTTCGTTGACATTATCGCAAGTTAATCGACCTAGTAAAGCTTTTCCCAACGGAGAGCATACATGGCAGCGGTGTGGATGGAGAAGCTTTTGGATCTCGTTTCAACGTCGAAAGAGATACCTAGAACTGTGTCAGTGTCTCGTTCCTAGTGAAAATGGAGCAGGCCTTACTGCCAATGATCCATTGGATCTAGATGAGATTCATCGCCAACTCTTGGATATTGAAGACAGTCTGCGCCCGGAAGAAATTGTCGCCTTCCGTCTTGCATTGTACCAGGCTTGGAAGTCGAGTAAAACTGTTGCACCTTCCATACGACGAAATCGAAATGAGAGAGTATCCGAATCCAGCAGCAGAAGTTGGGCTATCTGGAGTAAAGGTGCGAATGAAAACTATCTTGACCAACTACAAGACAAAGCTCCTGTCTTATCGTTGGAGCATCGGGTAGCGATGATGCATGAGATGTCACTAGCGCTCGAACGGGAGAAGATGAACGCTCAGAAGAGCGCCCAGGCCATCAGTATTCGGCAGATGTCCGTGAGGGCGATGCCAGCTGTAATTATGGACGTTCCCTCCGAAGTCACGAACAGTCCTGTTGTTTGGAAGGCGTCAGTTGCCTGCACGGAAATTGCAATTCAGATCAACGATGATTCCTTCAACGCCACGTACGACTCATTACGTAGGACACCCGTCATCAGATTCTCTTGTGCCTGGCTACAGGAACAGCGATGGTTCGAGGACGAATCTTGGGAAGTTGACTGTTCTCTGGCGTCTCTCGTCGTAAAGGACTTGACTTTATCAGGCGGTAGCCTGTCGCAGAGGCACTTCCCGAACCTTATCGCTGGCAAATCATCTCGGCATGGCGAGATTGACGGCTCCGAATACGTTACGATAGAAGATCAAAGACATCACAAAAGCATTTCTATTGAAATCCAAAGAAGGCTGCACTGGAGCAGCGACGTCTATAATGACTCGCTTGATGATACAGATAGAGGATCGACGACAACGAATCGAATCATCATTTTGCCCATGGAAGTCGTGTACTCCACCGTTCCGGTCGAAGTAGCCACAAGGGTTCTTGGGACAGTGAAAACTCCTGAGCTTGTGGACGACTATCATCGGATGGCGGCTGCAGCACATAGCTGGCAAGAGCGGCAGAAGAAAAAGATCCTTGCGGCCTTGGCTCACAAGAGAAAAAAGATTATTGTCGATGTAGATGTTGGTGCGCCGGAATTTTTGATCCCAGAGAATATTGACCAACCTCACAGTCCCATGCTGGCGGTTGATTTAGGCCACCTCCGACTAAGGAACGACGAGCCTTCCGCGGACAGTCCTTCGAACTATGATGACCACTGGCGATTTATCATGAGTGATATCCAAGTCCGGAGCGCCAACGTAGCCGCTTTCGCCCAGGACGCTTCTATCAGCGAGCGATCTCTTCAAGCGGGAGCTTATCGACAGCTTCTAGAGCCTTTCTCTCTGAATTTTGCAATTGCAACAAAGATTGCATCAGAAGATAAACATGATCAAGAAGATCAGACAAAGATTCGCGTAGGAGCAACGTTGCCGAGACTAGCCTTCAATCTGAACTCATCTGCGATACGGCTGATATCCCGCCTCCAGAGTCAGTTTGAGAGCAGGAGGAAAGGAAGAAAGCTTGACGTTGGTGCGTCGACTTATTCTTCAAGCAGGCGCCCTGGACCACTTGACCAGCCCTTCCTTCCGGCGTCGTTAGTAGACCTGAAAAACGACAGGCAAGATCTCTCGTCAGGGGCAGAAGAGCGCGGGAATAGAGTCATTCAGTTTGATTTCACGGCCCCCGTTATCTCTTTGAGGTTAGGTAGCGACACAGGCGACATTCCAAGAGCCTTGACCACATGTTCCGATGAAGTCGCGCTCCTTGATCTTGCATTTCATGGCATTCGAGGCTCACTGATTCAAAATATGGCTTCAAATGGTGAATCCACATCTTTGTTCAATGCCAAGCTTCATTCTGTTACTGCGATCGATCTCTTCCAGACAGCAGGAAACGATTTTGCATTGCTGCTCTCGTCTTCCGCGAAGGCAAGTGTTTATGGTGATGATTTGCGCAATGAAGCACCGAGTGGCACAACTGCATCAGCCTGGGATTGGGAAGGTAAAGATCTTGTTACGATCCAGTATAGAACGTGCTCGTCGAGCGAAGCGCATAGTGTTCCGATCCCCAAAAAGCTTTTGATTCGCTTCCATGAACTATACGTGGAATGGAATTCAGAAACGATAGCAAACATTCAGAAAGCTGTTCGGATACCAAGCCAGGAGAGAGCGATTGAGACTATGTTATCCAGAGATACAGAAGTGGAAGAGGAATTCTTCGACGCTTTGGAGGATGTATCGTTCACACCTGCGGAGGACGATGATAGCTGCAAATTGGTGTCGGAAGTAGCTTCATCCTCCTTCGAAACAGCCGACAGTGACGTAGATTGGGATGTATCTGGGCATACTCGTCAATCTTCTTTTAGTCATTCCATGTTGAGCCTTCCCATGACCATGTCCAACGGTTCAGTCTTGTCCCCCCCACGAGGAGTTTATTCCTCAGTTGCGCCTCTGTCGCCACATTCAGTCTCCTATCCGCAGGTTTTGAACGAAGCTGCACGCGAATTTCACGGTGAACAAAATATCGAAGGCTTTGAACTTACTTTTGAGCTTTCAAAGTTACGCGTGAGCTTCAACAAGGAAAGTCGCCACCGCAAGTTAATCATAGCTCAGATGGATGGTACGAGTGTGTCCTACGAGACAAGGAAACTAGGTGGTTCGATGACGAAGATGAAGATTGGCAACCTAGTTTTCACCGACCCTGGCGCCAGTAGGAATGCTACGCTCTACGGTGACATTTTGGGCCTGAAAAGCAAAGTTACGCCAAGTGCTAATGTATCCTCGCTTTTGGAGATGGATATTTTGATCAATCCGCGTATGCGATCGTACGTGGACGGGCTTAACCCAGATGACGACAAACCAGATCGGCCTGTGTCGATAGACCGTCAGAGTGGAGTTGTTAATGGATGCAACAATTTTGTGAAGGCTCGATTCAGTCCTATGCGATTTGTTTTTCTCGAACAGTTGTGGTTCGAGTTCATAGATTATTTCTTTGAAGGGATCATCGGAACACCGGTTTGGAGTGGAAGATCTAGTGCGCTTCCAGCCGCGTTGCAGCTTCCGAAGTCAACACCCGATGAGTGGGGCTACATTGTTGGCGCCGATGCCGAAGGCCTAAGCTTCACTCGTTTCCTGCTGGAGTTGGAATCGCCCGAAGTTCTACTCCCGGTCACGTATCGATCACCGCAATTTCTGCGTCTGGACCTTGGCGGGATTCACATCTCAAATCGCTATAACACTTCCGTAGTCGATGACACAGACCGCGGACTTAGCTCCCGCATCCAGTGGTTCAACAATTGTGCGATCGCGCTAGACCACTTTCGCCTTTTCAGCTGGACTGGAAGAGAGCTGGGAAAGAACCCTGTTGCCGCGAACATGACGCTCAGATGGCCAACGGGCCCATGTGCTCAGCTTGTCACGCCGAAGTGGAATGTGCTTTGCCATTTCGAATCTCTGCGTATTGCACTGAGGCGCAGCGACTACGCGCTCGTACAGCACATTATCTCGATGAATATCGGTGAGGCTTCGCGACACATGGATGAGTGGGAAGCGTTGCAGAGGCTATCACCGCCCGATTTTCTTGCGTACTCAAGCGGGATTTTGGTTCATTTCGGCTATGACAAGAAGGATGTCACACCCACTACTTATGATTTGAAGATAACGATTCCTTCGCTAAGCGCTGAATTCATCGTAGGTGATGACGACGGCATAGCTGACACCGTTGCAGTCGCTCGATGCAGTAGCCTTTCTTGGATCCTAAGGAAAGATTCTGATCTTGTTGTTAAACAGAAGGCAACCTTCAATGTTATTCTTGTCGCTCCATCTCCATCCGACACTGCAGATGCACTACTGTCGTCATGGAAATACGATCAGACCTCTGCGCGACAGGGCGGCGATCTCAAAAACGACGAAGTGACTCCAGAGCTTACGTATACGTCGAAAACTTTGCCTGATGGCCAAAGTGTGAAAACCCTGGAGATTGCAGATGCTAGCATTTATTCCAACATTACTCAGTGGCGGCGTTTTACTGGGTTCTTCCCCGGACTCCCCGAACCTTCCCTCTTTACCGAAGAAGAAATCGGGAGCTCGATTCAGGTTGGTGATCGATGGTACAAGATTGGGAATGCCCAGCCAAAGTTTGTTCAACCATCTGCGACCGACAGGTCATCGGCGGAGTTCTCATGGATAGCAACGTGTAAATCAACGCACCGAGTTTTCTCCGAACAGGAAATTCGTGAAGTGATTCGGAAATCAAATGTTGTCCCTGCATCTCAGCTTAGAATGACCTTGAGAGCACCTCAAATCGTTCTTTCTTCGGGTGCTTCAGACGGAACTAGATCGTACGCGGTCCTGCGAATGAGTCACTTGGACTTTTTGCAATCTAGTTCTGACCTAGATGACGCGATGACCAGGTCCTTTTTTTTGCACGAAGTAGAAGTCTTTACTGTGTCGTCAGTGTCACGACGCGAAGGGCGACCGACCAAGAGCAGCGGATCATTGATCCATCCCTGGAGTGTCGGCGGTACCAACATTCATCGAAATGGCGGAGACAAGGATGATCTGACCAAAGATAACACGTTGATCAGCGCGGACATTTTGAAGGCAAGAGCCACCTACTCTGATATAACTATCGCTCTCGAAGTCTGTCTAAGCGTCGCTCACTCTGCGGAAGCGGACCAGAGACAACCCGAAGCAGTATCGAAGATCCAACCCGAAAGGATAGTATCGTCGTCTTCAACCACGCCATGTAAAGGTGCTGAGGAATCCAATAGTTCCCCGGTCGAAACCCGTTTCCATGCCGATTGCGAGGGATTCGAGCTTCTGGTAACGGATGACAGTGGTCGCCACTTTGCCTCAAACCAAGATCTAATCACGCTTTCTTTGGGACGAATCGTATTCAGTCGACAAGAGGGGACTGGAAAGCCATCGGCCATGCACTTGAGGGTCGACAGTTTCGATTTACATGATGACTTACAAAACGACAATTCTTCCTTCAAGATGGCCGCAACAACTCGTCCTGCAGCTGTCTGGACCGATGACTCAGAGGTTGCGAAGGAATCCAGGTGCGAGAACTTTCCAAGACGATATTCGTGGAATGACTTCGAAATGAAAATAGACGGCTCTACCAGATTTAAGATATCGCCGCACCTAACGCAGCGCTTGGAGCAAACCTCGGATTCCTGTTCCCGGCTCGAAAGCAACACAATTGACCAGTGTCACGGGGCCGTTGATTTGTCGCGTTTGGTCGATGAAACGCAGTCGCAGAAATATGTTGTGAAACTGCGGTCGCTATCAGTCCAATACAATCCGTCTACGGTGATTGCGATTCAGCGCTTCCTGGGACGTTTACGGAAAGAATCAGGGCACAAAATCGCAAACGCTTTTGAGAACGAGGTGGTAGAAACTTTGGCGGCTGCCAAGTCTGACCTTCTAGATCAGGCGACACAAGAATCATCGGAGTCGGTTTCAACTAAGATACCAACCGTTGAAATGATTGTGGAACTGGATGCATTTTCTATCTGCTTGAACAAGGAACACCAGAATCGGCGCCTCCTCGAATTGAAATTGTCCCATTGCCGATTAGGTCTACATTCCTCGTCGCGGGGAACGTCTTCGGCGGGCTTGGTTGGCAGCTTGGCTGCATGGGATCCCGATACGCACTCTCAAGGAATACTCGAAAGCAACCGTGATCTTTTGAGAGTCACTGCATCAGGATCCGAGGACATTGAAGACATGCCCTTCCTAAAGTTCCAGTACAATACCTTTACAGGCGCATTCGATTCCAAGCTAGGTGTACCGTTGCCGACATGGGTCAGACACCATATTGACAAGATAGGGGGCATTGATGATTTTCTGAGTGTGAAGGTAGCCTCTACTCACTTCATTTTCCTGAAGGAACGCACCGAAGAACTTATTGACTATCTTTCCAACGGGCTGCCCGGCAAGGGTATGGGAGTCACATCACGAGCCGCCAAAGGATTTATCAGTAAGCGGATTCTTACAAGAAGTTTCCTTGAGTTCCAGAACGACTCTCCTCAGGTCTTTATCCCCCGTGACGAGCTCAGCCCACATGGGATTTCCCTCAAACTGGGTAAGTTCTGGTTCGCCATGCCTGGTTTCGTCCTCTGTTCTGACACCATGAGTCTGGATTTGCATTCGCAGGCGATGTGGTTGTGAGAAGCTACTTCGAACAAGATTCCATGGCTGTTTCATCGACCGAGCAAGAAGAATGGTGGCGGATTCTCTCTTTACAACTGACCGGATTCCAGTTCGGGGTTAGAGGAAATGAGATCTTTTCAGCAGTCACGACCCCGATTGATCTCGGCATTGATCTCAAAAGACCGACGTCAAAAGCCGGAGAAGTGACCATCAATGGGGGGCTATCTTTAGTCGACGTGTCGCTTGATTACTCAGACTACGTTTTGATTCGAAATGTTGCGAAAGGTAATCTGGGAAAAGCAGTTGATACTGATAAATGGGACAACGTGGAAAAGGCATATGAATCGGAAGATCTGATCGGAGATACAGTCTTGCAACCTGATTCGGTGGAAGGTGAAGTCAATGGTGGAGTCCAGTCGGAAGGCCGCGTCGCCTACTCCACCAACGCTCGCTTCGTTCGTTACGGAAAAGCTGGGAAGAGAAAGTCAAAACTCCGGCAAACCAATAACCCAACTACTGGAGATGATGGGCACAGTTCAGTTTCGGACGGAAAGGCGAGTACCTTCGACCTGAAATTTACTCTCGACGGTCTTTCGCTCAAGCTGTGTCGGGATGATCCATTTGAAACCATCGTCCCAGATGGGGGCTTGGGTTCCGAGTTTCGCTACGATATCATCTTGCTCCGGGTCGAAATCGTGGAGCTGTCGCTGAATTCGGCGGAAAATGGTGATGTATCGTTTCACCTGTCGCTGTTTCGGCTCGGACTTTTTGACATGGGAGATGTCGGACGCGGGTTGCGTGAGTACTATGTTTCTCGATCAGAGAGTCAGAGCAAGCAC
>Ga0194115_10004135_pt1 | contig 15862 bp, 13 predicted proteins | sample TA2MahsurfametaG_3_FD_148656 | JGI IMG/M metagenome (GOLD analysis project Ga0194115, IMG submission 148656) | Freshwater microbial communities from Lake Tanganyika, Tanzania - TA2015002 Mahale S4 surface | ecosystem: Environmental > Aquatic > Freshwater > Lake | place: Tanzania: Lake...
CATTAAATGATTAAAACTCATCGCTAAAGCTTTCCTTGACGGTCTCTGCCGCTGCCAGACACGCATCGCCTATACACTGGGCTGCTTCACCGACAATATCCGTCACCTCTGTAGCATTTTCGGTAATGTTAATGCCGAGTTCTTCGAATCGGCCTTCTCGCATCATTGCTTCCTCCCACACTTCTTCATTCCCTAGGAACATGTTCATGACGACGAAGATCACGACCACGGTTCGTGCAATACCAAAGACATCCCTCCAGGTAGTTCCCTTGACACTCGCGAAGAGAATGTGACGACAAAACAAAAACTTCATCAGTCGATCAAAGGAGAATGATGCTACCACGTCGAGCAACAGGATCTTGAGAATGAAATCTCTGAATGCGTCATCGGGAAATGGGACAAGCTGGAAATACTTGTTCAACCCTGGAACAGTCTCAGATGCAAACATGAATGTCAAAATGAACGTAACGACCAAACTCCACAATAGTGGCCGATTTTCCGTCAATCCAGTCATGAAAGGTCGCCCTTGCAGATTGACGACAAACACAGTAACCTGCTGGACGTTGCTGACAAGGAAAACGACAGTGTTCAAGATACCCGGCATGAAGGAACCATCGAGATTGACCTCATAGTCCGGCGGCAAGTGCTGTTTCGCACTGTAAACAGCTACCATCATGGTTGTAAGGTGGATCGCGAATTGACCCAGAAGACTGATGAATAGTGCCGGGTGAAATATCGATGTCAGCGGGCGGACAGACGACAACCGATCCAATGGCTTCGAACGGGAAACGGACATGAATGAGATAGAACCCAGCATTCCCATCGCGGTCATCTGAGTGTCCCCATACTTGACTCCGTCGAGGTAGAGGACTGACAACGAGTAGGAACTGATTAAACACTGGAGGGCCATGATTTGATACTGCGACGAAAGGATTTGAAAAAATCAATGAGGATACATCCACTCAGAAATCTATGTGCTGCAAAGCTATGCTCACCATTTGAATGCTCGAAACCAATGTGCATCGTCCTTGGCGTACAATATCGACGCAACTCTTGATACTGGGCATCTTGCTCGTGAAGGGTGCTGCGATACTTGCGTCTCCAAGTTTCACCATTGGAAGGCCGCCACTATCCATGTCTTCGAACTGGGCTGCAAGGGCTCCAGCTTGGGCCTCGACGCCGCCTCCAACAACTCCTTTCTTGCGTTTCGCTTCTGCCAAATCCTCGTTCAAGATTTCCTTCATCGCCTTAAACTGAGCCCACGCCACACCTTGGGCTTCAAGCTCTGCAACTCTCTTGATCAACCTCTCCTGCTTTTCTTCTGCTTCACGTTTCCTTTGTAGACGCTGTTCTTGTGCTGACACTTTGGCTTTCGAGCCGGCATTCTGCGCATTGTGCCGTTTCATGGCAGCCTCTCTCGCTTTGATTTGATAAAGCTGAATAAGATCTTCCTTCTCCACTAGTTCCGGATATTTGTTAGGATCAACATCAATCGATTGGATCTTTAACTTGATCAATGCGACAGGCATGGTCCGTAGCTGATTCAGAGTATCTGGGTTCATGATGGCAGTGACTGGCGGCTCTTCATTCTTGACCGCTTTCTTCGCTTCGACTTCTTCGCCTTTATCTACGTTGATGTCTCCAAAGCCTGACAACAAGGCAACACCGACGTCCGCTTGTTTAAGGGCGCCTACATCATTGGCACCATCACCGCACATCAGACACAAAGAATCCACCGAATGCAAGCACTCGATAACGGTCTCCTTTGCATCGGGAGTCATTCGAGCAAACACCTTGATATACCCCAAGACAGACTTCGTGTCTTCATCCACTTCTAGTGCGAGTGCCAAACTCTTCCCCGTAGTCGCCAGATCGTAACGCTTGGACAAGGTGGGAAGCTCCATGGCACTATAGGCTGAAATAAGTGAACCGTCATCGTAACTCTTCCAGCACAAACCAGCCCCCTTGTCTTGTTGGAGCAAAAGAATCGGCTTGTACTCCTTCTTCTTCTTGTCATTCTTCGGTTTGGTGCCTCTTTTCTTTTCAATATACGCCTTGAGTTCCTCATTCGTCTCCATCTGGAGGTAGTCCTCCGACAACTCTTCCTGGATGAGTGGATCGATAATGTTGACTTCCTTAGCAACATGGACAGCGGTGAGCAAGGCATCACCAGTTACCATAGCGATGCTCATGCCACCCTCCTTGAGTCGCATTAGAACAGCAGCGGTATCCTTTCGAACACGGCACGTGAAAGCAATAAAGCCAGCAAACTGAACCTGTTCTTCACACTTGGCCCGGGATTCCCGGGCTGCTTCAGTCTCGGAGCCACTTTTGAGAGCCTTGTATGCTAGCGCGATAACGCGGTATCCTTCTTTGGAAAGAAATTCAGCCTTTTCATCGTAACCCTCGGGTTTCTTCGCAAGCAAATCTCCGACTGCCTCGGGCGAGCCCTTGAGAACAGCAAAATGACTGCTCGTGGTCACGGATTTGATGACACAGCTCATTCTTTGCAGCTTTGAACTAAAATGATGGCGCGTCAACACCTCAATGTCCGAAACACTACCTCCACTCTGCAATGAAATCGGCTGCCCGCCTTTACGCTTCTCCGTGTCCGGAAGAGGGACGACACGTCCAGTTTCTTTCGACAAGTGCCAACGCATCGATCGCAGTGCGGCATTTTCTAGTGGATCTCCAGTCGTCTCACCTTCAATAAACACAAGAGAATGACATCCAGCAAGTACAAGTGCCGATTCGTCGTGGATCTTCAACATGGGAGTAAGGAACTGCTCGTCTTCATTTTCCTTGCCCTTCACGATCTTCAGCTTCGGCGGCTGACAGACACCAACAGCTACTAGCTCATCTGTGGTAAGGGTACCGGTCTTGTCGAATAGACAGGAGTCCAACTTTCCTGCCATTGGGACACGGTATGGCTCAGTGCAGAAAATATGAAGTTTCATCAACGTCATAATACTGTTGTTCACGGCAAGGGCCATCTAAATTGAGAACGAAACGAAAGTGAGAACACAGCGTAGCGTGACATATACAGAACCGCGTTTAACAAGTGTCCTACCTGCATCGGGAGTTCTGGTGGAATAACACTGGTAATGATAAGAATACAGTGGAGAAGCAGTTCATACTTGCTACGCTTGTCATTCTGGAGGCCGTGATACAAGACGTACGAAGAACTGCTGACTGCAAAGAAGAAAAGCAACAAAAGAAGGAGACCAGTCTCACGTTCGTGGCCCTTGACCTTCTCTTGAGATCCTTCAATCATTCGTACCAGCTTTCCCTGAGCTGACGAGAATCCGGTACGCAGGACGAAGCAAACACAGCCTCCATCGGGGGGATTTTCGATATCAGAGAGGATCCCTTTGGCATTACCTGTCTGAGGTTCTGCTTCTAGGGCACCCTTGCACTGGAGCATCTTCGTTCCAGCGTATGCGACACTCATCTTGTGCTTATTCTTCATGCTAAGGTGCTCATTCTGTTCGATTTCCGTTAGTCCCTCTTTCATTTGAGGGACGGACTCTCCAGTCAAACTTGCTTCATTGACGACAGTCGAACCACGAAGAAGGAGCAAATCAGCTGGGACGACATCGCCTCCGTCATCTTCAACCTTGACGGGTTGCGGTTTCGTCTTGTCGTCGTTCTTCACGAAATGTGGTTTGTGTCGGGTAAGACTCATAATATCACCGGGAAGTAGCTCTGTTGTCTGGATCGACATCCAATGACCAAGACGATGGACCCAAACCTGACGAGCTTGATTTCCCATACCACGGAGCGCTCCCAAAGACTGGATCCTAGCAAACACGACGGTCCCCTCAAACATGAGGATCATGAATAGCGTAAAGAAGGAGTATTGCCAATATTCATCGAGCATCCACAAGATGACAGAGAATAGTTGAAAGACTGTAAATGGACTGAGAAGCTGTTTCTTGTAGAGTTCCATAAATGTGGGTTGTTTGACACTAAAGGCATTCGGACCGTATCGGATCTGTCCTGAAATTACATGATGGTCTGAAGTGAAACCCTTCCAGGATTCGAGAAAGTCCAAGGGGATATCGGTACGACAACGAAGTTTCGTCCATGAAGTTGTTTCTGTATCAAACAGATACCGACGTCGATGGTACTCAAAGGTCATCCCCAAGGTCGGGTAATATTCAATCGGTACAAGGACGTGTCCTCCCTTGGCGGGGATGACACGAGCATGGGTGGGCAAGTTGGAAGGAACATTCTTAATCGAACGATCCATCATCATATTTTCCTCTGTCGTCGCATTCTTCCGTTTGGGGTCCTTCTTCCAAGCCGCCAATTTCTGTTCGTCCTCTTCAAGATCAATTTCCATCATATACTCGGGTAATTCAATTTTCTCTGCATCCATTTCTCTATAGTTGATCCATACATTGAAAGCAACCTTCCAATGTTGCATCAGTAAAACAAGTGCATGAAGGACTGCCAATATACCCAAGATCAACGTCGGTGTAAAGGCTGGTGCATACCGTGAGGGGACACGCATATTTTTGGGTAAACTATCGAGGACCGACTTGACCTTATCTTTCTTTTTTTCTTCTGCCAGTTCCTCAATATCCATTTCCATCCATGCCATCCATCCAAGTTTCTGAGTACGACGATTAGGATCATTAATATCTCCAAAGGTATGTTCCAATTCTGCACGTAATTTCGTCGTCCCCTCCATGACGTCAAATCCTTCCCGTTCAGCCTTTTCCAAGAATAGACGATATGGTTCTCCAATCGTACTTGAGACCCAAATGATCTGATAAACATACAATAAAAGGAATCCAACATTGTACATACGAATCTTACGTCCCGCACTGAATTTCGGTTGATATACCGATACGGCTGTGATTCGTTTCGAATCGGTGTCGTTGGCGAATCGCAACGGCATTGTCCACAACGATCTTCAAAAGCTTCAACTTGTATCGCTTCGGTGTTCCACCCGTCAATGAGCAAAGGACTCTATAGCACTCTTTGCTGATGAACGTAGAAAGAGTAGCCTCTATAGTCACTGCCCCCTCAAGACCTTGTTCCACTAAGTTAGTAGAATGACGATTCTCGCTTGGGATTGACTGGGAGGATCTGCCGCCGCAACCATGGGAACGAAGAAGAAAACGGCAGATGATCGTGATTGACGAACCATGGACGGTCGTCCGACCGGCCGTCCGGGAAAATGGACTCCCACGACTACATGCCCGTAAGATTGGACAGGAGTAACAACGTTATGCAGAGCTACTGTACAAAAAACGTGTCCAGAAAAATAGTAATCTAGTACGTGACCGAGTGGATGTAGACTTATTTCCCACCAAACTATCTTACCAGGCGAAACGATGTTTAGACTGTTTCTAACTACAAAAAGGATGTCTTCACAAATCGAAATTGTTCCGTCGGGATTTTGTACTCGACTCGATCTCGACTCCATTCTTCGAAACATCCACTTGGACTCGAAAGATGTCGATTCAAGGTTAAAGTCCCAAATCGATAATGACTAGACGATGGTTCAATCGTCAAATCAAATCGAATCGTATGCCACGGTTGTCGTGCTGTAATCGTTAACTCATTCTTCTGAACTTGATACGTCCCCCAAACAGCGACAGGATCATCAACTTTCCGGACACAAATCTTGAACATCCGACGGAACATATCATGTGGTGCTGTCGAAGTCAAGGCATACAGTACTCTACCATCCTCGTGAAAGTACAGGTATCGATAGTATACACTTTCCAGGATAGCTCCTACGGGGACCTGGTATCGAGATGATGTTAAGTAAATGGACACATTCTTGACAAAAGGTATAGAAAACACATTCAAGGAACATCAACACTACTCACTTCCGTCCACATGTCTCTTTGGATCTGTTTGACGTGGGAATACTTTAGGACGTAGACACCACCAAAGGCTCGAACTCGGGGACGTTGTTCTAACATGGTCCGGTAGGATCCACCAAAACGTGATACATGTAACTGTCGTCGTTTGCTCTGATTCAGATAGAGACGTTCACAAAGTCGTCGATATACCGCCTCTGTCCGTGTTAGATGCTTCCAATGGGGACTCACTCTTGCTAACGTCGCATACGCATCGACTGGTAACCATTCAAAAATCCGATGCAATATTTCATCATGGATCATAAGAATCTGACCTCCTAAATTCATGAGTTCTTGTGGAGAGAGTTCTACAGCGGCTGCCTCATTTTCCAATGCCTGTGATTCATTATTGTCGGAATCTTCATCCTCTTCCTCATCGTCTACCGCTGCCTCTGGTACATCCGACTTAGCTTCTTCTATTGGTGGTTCAACCATAGGGTATGCTTGTTCATTCGGGTAGGGTTTCGATGGTAATGCTTCCGAATCATCCATGGCTCGATGAAGGGACATGTATTCTTCGAATTCTCCAATCGTCTTATAACCATGATCATGAGCCAATTGTCTACGCTCTTGTATGGGCAACAAGTGCCATATCGGCCATGTCAATGTCCAACCATCTCGATTCCATACAGGTGAATGGTCCACAGCTCCACCTTCCACATCATCCACTACCTCCCGGACTGGCCGACCAAGATGAGCTTCAGAATCTGACTCGAGAGGAAGCTTTCGTTCATTCATTATTCCTGGAAAATCGTCGGGGTGGCGCACAAGAAGTTCTTCTACGTAGACGAATTCTGTCTTCTTCCTCTTTTCCCAGTTTTCCTAATTTCCTTATGTAAATTACCCAACAGCCCTCGGTGACTCTGTAAAGGACAACACGAGTTCAGTTTGCTTTCTGCCCGGTATGCGCCTTTGTGTTGTGATCAAACTTGTGTGTACTTTGGGCTCATTCTGCGCTGGCTTCGTGTTTTCCGACTCATCAATCCAGAGATTACAGTTAGCAATCGCTGAAGTCGAAATGGTCTAATTGTGACATTACCGAGCGAAGAGATGCTGTCGTCACACCAGAAATCCCTCTTACTGCTACAGTCGCCCTGTAGTTCAGGCACGGTAGCCACGGGAAATTCTAGGGATCATGTTGTATTGCGATGGTTACCCAAGATAGGGATGCCCCGTGAACCTACAGATGTTTAGTAGAATCTTCTACTGGCATTGTTCAAGTTCTAGAATTCACATCTATCTACCTCCAACCTCAAACAAGGTTTTGGCAGAACGGACTTCGGATGATACCATAGTCGACTGGATCTGCTTAGCACAACTTCCTACCGTATATTACAAAGAGTGAGAAACAGAAAAATGGTGAATGCCGACTTGCAGCACGAACGAGATAGGGCGACCTTTGATCGTGAACGTTTGACACATTTGCTAGATGGCGGTCCGCAGAGGACAGAACGTCGTCGATTCATTGAGGATGTCTTTGCAAAGGACCCGACCGGTATCTTTGACAACTCAGATAACAATTATTTGCATCGGACTGATCGTCACATTCGAGCTACGGCGAAGCATCTACGTATGGTTGAAATTTGTCGCAAGTTACGAATTGGTGATGAATGTGATGGAATGATCATTCAGAGTGAAGATTTTCCCTTAGTCTTGGGTGCCGTTGCGGATGATTTACCAACCGCCTTACACTGGGTGATGTTTGTTCCCAATATTGTTTCTCTGTGTGATGAGGAACAACAGAAAGAATGGCTTCCCCTTTGTCGTGATTGGAAAATGATTGGATGTTATGCCCAAACCGAGTTGGGACATGGATCGAATGTCCGAGCGTTGGAAACGACAGCTACCTTTGTTTCGGAGAGTCAAAATGGTGTCAAGGGTGGATCATTCGTCATTAACTCTCCGACATTGACCAGTGGAAAATTCTGGCCTGGTACCTTGGGTAGAACCGCCAATCATGCCATGGTCATTGCACGTCTTATTGATGGAGAAGGCGTCGATCGTGGGGTACACAATTTTTTGGTTCCTCTTCGATCGATGAAGGATCATACATTGTTACCAGGTGTCAAAACAGGAGATATTGGACCGAAGATTGGGTACAATAATATGGACAATGGCTTTGCATACTTTGATCATGTGACGATCCCCCGTCGGAATATGGCAATGAGATTTGCAGAAGTCGACGAAAACGGCAAATATCGCAAAAAGCGAGTTTCTGCAGCTGCCTCGAAGGTAGCCTACATTACTATGATGCAAGTCCGAGCCATGATTGTACAGGGATCTGCATCGGCCTTGGCAATGGGGACGACGATCAATATTCGTTATTCGGCAGTTCGTAAACAAGGATATGCGGAAGACGGTAAAACGGAATTGCAAATCTTGGATTATAAGCAACAACAGCATCGTATTTTCCCCCTTTTGGCAGCATCCTATTGTTTCTTCTTCACTGGTCGGAAACTTTGGACGAATCTGAAGAACATAGAACATAAACTCATTGAGAACAGACCCGTCACGAAGGTAAGCATTGGGTATATTTGCATGATGACGGGACAAGCGGTTCCTTTCGCCAGAATCCTCACGTTGCTTTCGTTCTTCAGGAGGAAGTCGCCGATATCCATGCGTCTTCATCCGCCCTTAAATCCTTCACTACGACCATCGCTGCCGATGGGATTGAAGAGTGCCGCAAGGCATGTGGTGGTCACGGTTTCTTGGCATGTTCTGGACTCCCCGAGCTTATCAACAGTTATCTTCAGTCCCCCACAGTCGAAGGTGACAATCATATGCTCCCACAGCAGGTACTCAAGGTCTTGTTGAAATTAGTCCAGGCGGTTCAGAGTGGAGAAAGCTTGGATGCCTACAAGCCCTGTGATTCCTATGGGCTGGTTCCGTCGTTACAAGCAATCCTTTCCGGTAAATCCGAGCAATGTACTGCCATTGACCAGAAGAGCCTTTGTGATTTGGATACTCTACTTTTGGCCTTTCGTCGTCGTGCGGCTCGTCTCCTTGTCGTCGTGGCGCAGCAATTGGAACACGATATTGCGGGGGGTAAGTCGATGCAACAGGCATGGAATGATGCGTTGGTCGCGATGGCGAAGGGATCACGGGCATATTCTCTCTTCCTTGTACTACAAGACTTTGTGGAAGGTATTCGAGCAGAACAGGGTTCCTCACTGTTGGGACCGAATGAGGTAGATGTTCTTGTGGATCTTGCCCGACTCTTTGGATTGTACTGGATGGAAAAGGATCTTGGAGAATTCTTGGAAGATGGATACCTTGCATCCTCACAATCGAAATGGGTCGCCCCGAACGTCTTGCTCGCACTTGACAAACTTCGACCAAACGCTGTCGCGTTAGTCGATGCACGAGATATTTCGGACTTTCGTCTCAAAAGTGTTCTGGGACGATTCGATGGTGAAGTTTACCCGCACATTATGTCAGCAGCCGAAAGAGATCCTCTGAATGCTGTCGATCCTGGACCAGCCTATGATCCAGCCTTGAAAACACTGATTTCAGGTGGTGCTGGGGCGTACACCGCCTCGCGATTGTAAATAACTGCCATAAGCGGCGACTAAGCATTCGTCCAATTCTTCAGAAACGTAGGACGCTGTAACTAGGTAGAGAGACGAATCGCTATAAGACTTCGCACGCTATGAAGAAAACCGAATATACTGCTTGTTAAACTGAAAGTGGCCTCATTGTATCAATTGTCGACATAGAAGGGGCATCTGCAAGATGTAAACAAAGAACTTATCTGTGGGCTCCAGATCCTTCCGTATCGTAGGTGTCCTCAAGAGTATACGAGTCGCCCTGCGACTGCGTCTCCATGTCAGATTGGCGAAAGATCTCGTTGAAGGCATCAGGTTGCTTGACACCCAAGAATCGGATTCCGAAGATGAGAAACAGGGTCAGCAGACCCATAATGACACCAAATACACCCATTGCAAAAAGGAAAAGAGCAATGAGAAGATCTACCATATAACGTCCCCGGAAAGTGAAAAGGGTAGATCCGATGGGAGAGTTTTCCAATCGCGTTACAACAGGCGATGGTGCCTCAATTGCAACACAAAACATGACCATATTCGCAAAAGTGATCAAGCTTCCAAGCAACGCATCAAGGTAAACTGGCTGCAAGGTGAAGTGGATCGATACCGCTACATTTAACTGATCAATGACGACAAACAGAAAAGATGAGTTTTAGCCTTTTCTATTCGAAGAACATCAATCTAGCAAACAGAACAGAATTCCTCCCATTTGACGCCGGCAGCGAATCTCCTACATGGGCGAGCCCTTTTCCCGGTTTGATGACTTTGCTTGTGATCACATGCTCACAACATACAGATAGCGGTTTCCTTTCCATGCAGACTCGCCTCGACATGGTCTTGTCGATAGAATACGAACGATTGCCGCGCGCGCCTCCCCTAGACATCATGAAACAACGAATCCAACATTTTGCAGCTCACCATATAGAGGAACGCAGAGAGCGTTCGGAATGATCTTGTCAATCGGTGCTTTGATGACATTTTACTGCAGTGGCCTTCAAGGATTAAAATAGTAAACAGATGTTACCGTGGAAGGTCGTTTCAGCGTTCCCTCAACGAGAGCAGTATGAACAACCGCAATGACGATTTTGCCAGTTTGCCGACTCGAGCGGCTTGTCATGCTAGAGACACGACCGACGACTGGGCAACGAACGGGTGAGTGAACGTCCGTTGACATGCAGGCTCGTGGAATTCGGCGATTTTTCTCGCATTTTCGGCTTTATCATTGGTCTCCTTCGAAATCTAACGGATGCAGCGTCCTTCGACTGCCGAAGGTCTGTTCCTCTTAATGAGAAGGGACTCGGCGTTCGCTAAGCGACATAAATCGAGACACCACATGCGAATAATATATTCAGAGTTGAATATCAATTTTACATTAAATTTTTAGGATCGATCCCATCGTACGGCCGCCTGCCAAATGTTTCGACCCGTCTGTATTTGCTTCCGATGAGGTATACACCGTGTTCACCTGTTTTGGTGGCTCGCAGGGGCGGGAAAATGGAGCATCGGTCTCCCGGTAGAGCTCATTCTCCCATTCCTTGTATTGTGTCCGTAAGTCAAAACAGAACTCACATCTTGTCCATCATGGGACGGAAGAAACGTCAGTCACCAAGTCATGCGCAGGAGGCCGAAGAGCAAAACAAAAAAGCACGAACGGAGACTGGGGAGACTTATCTCGTCAAGAAGTATCGTCCGGAACGGACGTATCCAGCAATGGAGGCCTTTGCAAAATACACGAAATCTCACCGAATGATGGATGCATCATACATCCGATGGAAAGTCGGTGCATCTTCGGAAAAGCCATTCGTTTTCGCAACGCGGGTTGGCGGTCAAGATTTAGGATGGGGTCGGGGGAAGACGCGTGACTTAGCGATTGACAATGCTTGCCGAGCTGCGTTCTTTCTCGTTGCAGCTCACGGGTATAATAATTTCGACCTCAACGATGACTGTTTGGCGGAGGCACCGGTGGATTTACCACCGCCTCCCCCGCCACCCATGCCAGGACTACCGCCTGGGCTTCCTCCCATGCCTGGTCAGATGCCTCCAGGTCCACCGCCCCATGGGATCCCCCCATTCCCCCCAGGAGGTCCACATTTGGTTGGTCTCCCTCCGCTACCACCACCACCTCCTCCTGGTGCGGCAGTGATCATGCCATCTGCAGACTTGATTCCACAAGCACAGTTACTTGCTGGGGCGGCACCAACGGCATCGAGTTTGACGCCGTATGGAGCGTCGGCTCCAGCATCGACTTCAATAGGGACTAGCATAGCTGGTCCTGTTTCCATATCGCTAACCCAGGATTCTTCGAGCATTGCAGCTCCCAAGTCCAAGACCAAGCTCAAGGGTGGCTTGTCCCTAGTATATGATCCAGAGGGTGAGGGTATCGCCGAGATCAGCATGGAAGAGATGCGTGCCGCGCTGCCTCGGTATCAAAAGCTTCTATCTCGAACCCTCGGAAGGCAGTAGTGCCCCTTGGGTCTTGATGGAATGGTGTCCACCATTCGAGGTACGTGAAGAATCTAAATCAATTGTTTTTGCATCAAGAAGCGTCAACGGTGTCAAGTTTTCTCCGCTTTAGCAGTATGGATTACGTGGATATCGGGAAAGCCGGAAAAGTACCAATATACGAAAGATAGGTTCGTTGAAATTGAGATTTGTGTCACATTTTTTTGGAGGAATACTTGACTTTCTTTGTTTCCCCGAAACTCAACTTGACCACGTTATGCCACCACTCAATCGTCTGGTGTACTGACATAATCGATGAGAGCGGTCGCCTCGGTAGTACCTCTTAGCCAGAGAATGTGCTCGGTTTTCTCTCTTCCCCAGTAAGTCAACAGTTGTGAAAGGTCTAAACTTTATCTGACATTTTCTAGAGATTGCAAAACATCCCCACTAGCGGAAGCTTTCAGAAAGACTATTCGTCTGCCACAAGAAGGTAATTGTGACTTGAGCGCGTCGTCCAATATATAGATGCCTGTTTATGGTTTCGTCCATCTCAAACATGTCCTCATCAAAAATCAGATTTATTCGCACGGCATTGATCGTGAAGGAATGAATCCGATTCATTGTGCACGGCTGAGCAAAGTCGTTTCCTGTCATCAATCCCGAGGAGCCAAAAAAAAACGGTGAGCAAAACTCTGTGCTTTAGTGTATTCGTGCAAGCGTACCTCCACGTATGTCCTCCGAGAACAATCTTTCAGCTGCAAGGTGGTAACAAGGGACTTGTAGTCATCGGACCTGGGTGAATATTCAAAGTCACGACCGACGTAGTACTTCTCGTCTAATGGGCGTCGATGGGCCTAGCTTCAGCTCTATGGGAGAATTTCATGACCAAAATCTTGACAATCAACCTTTTGAATAACGACAGTGACAAGTTGAGGTTCCGAAAGATATGATACTGGACGCCATCAAAGAGGTGAGGGACTACGAGAACGACTGCTGCACAATACCATCCCGAAGAGTCGCATGCCTTCTGTTTCAAATAAGGTCAAATAGAGGATGTACTACGACGCTTACGCTATGCCATCAAGCCAAGGCCAAGCATATCTGAGTTCCCGATTCCAGTCCATGGGCAGTAATGAGAGGTGCAACTACATATCGGCATGGACTGAGAGTTCAATCAGCAGTAACTCGCCACTCCTTCCTTACTGCATTCCTGCCATCATAGCTTGCAACATGGCAGGATTCATACCTCCGGCACCGCCGCCTCCACCCATCATACCCATCATGTTTTCTAGCATATTCAACATGCTTGGAGGAGGTTGAATGTTAAAATAAATCTTTCCAATCTTGGTCGTATAACCCTGGACGATTTGTGGCTTGTAAAGTCCATCCAATTCCTTCTTGAAGGAACGAATCAACCAGGTAAACAACGGTCCAGTTCGAGGATCCTTTTCACAGATTCGTAGGAGCATGCAACAAAAGATGATATGAGAGGGAGCCTTACCATCATCCTTGGACGTATAGGACTTGGTCAGGTCGGCAGCCTTCCGTTCTTCGACGGTGTCTAGGTAGGATCGGACCAACGTATTCGCATCTCGAAGATTCTCTACAGCACATAAACATGTGACGGCCCGAGTCAATAAGGCATCACGATCGGCGGGAGGACAGGAATGTCCCGTCGCAATTTGTGCCTCCGTCGGGGTAGGTAATTCCTTCAGCCATTGGATGATCTGTTGGGGTTGTTCGGCTAGAGCCATATGGGTGACGGCATCACTCTTCAGTTCAGCAAGTTCATCCTCCTCTTCCGATTCCTTCGCCATCCCTCCTTCAACAACGAGCTTACTCAAATTCCAGCATTGTTGACCCAAAAGTTCCTGTAAGATAAAGTGTCCGAAACGGATCTTTCCTAATTCACTACTCCATTGGACACACCGACGTAACCAATCACGTTGAAGACGTTGCAATCGAGTCACCTCCTCACCCGTCTGGCCGACCATAGCATCCTGATGTGCCTGATTCAACTCTACTAGCTTCTGAATGATATCATCTGTCTCATCTGTATGAGTCTCACGGAGGACATTCACTAGGACCGTCAAAAGTTGTGACGCCACCGACACACGGCCACATTTCAAAATGGCCAAACTCGATGAATAGGCAAGATTCACCGCATCAGCGAATTCACCCGCATGGACCTTTTTGCGGACCTGGGATTGAGCCAATTGCAAGGCCTCATATGCGACGGCTTCCTCCTTCAGATCTTCATCCTCGAGTAACTTTTGAAGTTTCGCCGAAACGGGATCAATTTCGGCTGATGCTTCTTCTTGAGTTTGTTTCCGGGCAAGTAATTGCTTACGACGACGGGCAGCAGCAGCACTCATAATGATGGATAATGGCTAGTGGGAATCACTCTGTAGATTCTTGGCACGTCAACGATCTGCCACTCCCACAGTTGTGGATGGAGTTTACAAGATGATAGGGTGTCCTCTTCCACCACCTCCACAAGGAGTGGTCCAGAGTGCCAATGCGACTCTACCCCTGTGCCACAGAACGCGTGGAAGAAGAGGAGTCGATAGAAATCGTGATCGTTCGCCGGATCTATGGCCAGACGACGACCTGCGCGAACCGGGTCACTGGCTAGCGTTTGTGGCTGCGGGATTCAAACCGTGAGCCGATTACTGGTACCCGGTCAATCACGAGCGCAGTTCAAAAAAGTCGATTGCGAGAGACAAGAGAGTGTGAGGAGACGGTGAAAAACTACAAAGAGCGTGCGAACCACGCTGCAAAAACTAACAGGAACTGTAAACTTGCACATCAACATCGTCATCACCATCTTCCCATCGTCGGGGAACACAAAGGCATCATTGGATCCTCGTATCCTTCCCGTCTCCTCTCGCTCATAGAAGGTTGCCTTTGTCAGACTCAAGAAACTGCATTGGAGGCCTATACAAGCTCCCAATAGAACGAGGCAGTTTGAGTTCTTTCTTTTCGGTTGTATGGTTTTGAAACGAAGGGAGTAGTTGGATCCTTGAACTCAACACCAGAGTTCCAGGGAAATTGTTTGAAAATCAAAAGACAATATTGAATTCATGGAGAAGATGACGGTAGCTTTGGAAGAAGCCTCAATCTGCAACTCAACGATGTCCACGTCGTCCATCCGAACATCGAATTCGAGTTCTGTCCAAGTCGCTGTACGGATCCGACCGATGTTACCACATGAAGCTGGCAATACACAATGTGTACATGTCCTAAAGGAATTGCCTACCAACGAAATATCGACGATTGTTCGATTGGGTGGGGAATCCGGTCCGACCTTTACCTTCGATCAAGTCTTCCCCTTGACGACGACACAAATTGAGGTCTACGACCATCGTGTGGCGCCACTTGTGTCGAGTTGTTTAGAGGGGTATAATGCAACGATATTGGCTTACGGACAAACAGGAAGTGGGTACGTGGATATGTTGATTCTGTGGAGTGAATCAAATGAGACCAGTTACAATGTCGTCGGAATACTTTCCACGTTTCTAATCGTCTCACTGTTTCTTTCAGCAAAACGCATACCATCATGGGACCTTCAGCGAGTATTTCAGCGGCAGTTCAAGATGAAAGACAAGGAGGAGTCATTCCTAGGGCTATCCGAAGTATTTTTGATCAATTGAATGAACGTAGTGGAAACTCTTCCACTGACGATGATCCCGTCTCTTCATCTGGCTTTGAGTTTTGTGTACGAGTACAGTTTCTGGAAGTATATGGTCAAGAAATTCGTGATTTATTGGCAGCGACACAACAAACTAGCGCGAAACTATCGATACGTGACGTTGGTATGCAGGAACCGGAAGTAGTAGGTGCCTTGGAACTAAAGGTAGAGAGCGCAGAGGAAGCCCTTTTGTGTTTGACAAAGGGAATGTATCGACGTGTTACTGGAGCTACCGCCATGAATGAGACCAGTTCAAGATCCCATGCCATTTTTTCCTTGATTGTCGAACAGCAAAATATCGTCGATCG
>Ga0194115_10004136_pt1 | contig 15858 bp, 11 predicted proteins | sample TA2MahsurfametaG_3_FD_148656 | JGI IMG/M metagenome (GOLD analysis project Ga0194115, IMG submission 148656) | Freshwater microbial communities from Lake Tanganyika, Tanzania - TA2015002 Mahale S4 surface | ecosystem: Environmental > Aquatic > Freshwater > Lake | place: Tanzania: Lake...
CACATCCGGGCACCGTGGAAGCGTCGATTGGTGCCACTCGCACAGATGAGTTGGCGGTGATGTGCGACACATTCAGACCGCTCTATCCCACAAAGGCCGCGCTCGAACTGGACGACAGCAACTACCCAATGAGTTGGGAGCAGCATGGGACAGCAGCAGCAGCAAAATCGAACGGCAAGAAGGTCAATACTTGGGACTGATCGGTCGGACCACAGACATGCAGAAAGCGCCCCTCATCAAACTCATCATCGCCGCGACAGTCATTGTCGCTGGAGGTGTTGCCTTCGCAGCCACCATGTCCATTCCTCAAGCAAAGCCGTCTGACCCACCGCCAGCCAAGGCAGCGAGCGGGTTGCCAGTGGAACGCATCATGTTTGGCGGCCAACCGTTCGACTTGGAAGTCGCAGCGACCGAGCAGACGATTGCGAAGGGACTCTCCAAGCGCACGGAGATCCCCAAGAACACGGGAATGGTATTTGTCTTCCCTGCCGGCAACGAGCGTTTCTTCTGGATGATCGACTGCCTCGTCGACATCGACATCGCCTACCTCTCCGCGGATGGCACAGTCGTGTCGGTGTACACGATGAAGAAGGAGCCGCCGCGACAGGAAGGCGAGTCGAGCGGCACCTATGAAGCGCGACTGAAGCGGTACAACAGTGGGCCGGGCGTTCAGTTCGCGATCGAAACACCTGCGGGGACGAATGACGCGCTGAAGATCAAGCCGGGCGTGAAGATCCCGATCGACCGCAAGAGGTTGCTTGGGTACCTGAATCAGAACCGCACGGTTCCGCCACCACGCTGAACCAAGCCCACATCAGGAGCGCGCAGGCAGCACGATGCCGCGGCACTCACCGAATCCGATCCGGACCGCGCCAGGGCGTTCACACCATGCACGAAGGATCACCTCGTCGCCGTCTTGGAGGAACTTGCGTTCGCTGCCATCGGCGAGCGTGATGGGCTGCGTCCCGCGCCAGGTGCGTTCCAGGAGACAGCCACGCGACGAGGGATCCGAACCAGAAACGGTACCGCTGGCGAGCAGGTCTCCCGTCCGGAGATTGCACCCACCGCTTGTGTGGTGCGCGATCATCTGCGCCACGGACCAGTACATGTCTCGGTAGTTACCGAGGCTCACGCGACTCGCCGGCATCTTCTTCTCACGCATCGCAGCACTTGCGATCAGCAGTTCCAACTGGATGTCGAACAGCACATCGCCATCGTGGCGCAAGTACGGCAGCGGCTGCGGATCACCCTCGGCACGCGGTGGCAGCGGGACGCGAAATGGCTCAAGCGCATCCATGGAAACCACCCACCCAGAAAGCGTGGACGCAAAGTTTTTGGCAAGGAACGGTCCAAGCGGCTGGTACTCCCACTTCTGGACGTCGCGCGCGCTCCAGTCATTGAGCAGGACAAGTCCGAAGACATGATCGAGCGCCGACGCCACAGGAATCGGCGATCCAAGCGCATTCCCAGAACCAATCAGCGCGCCGACTTCCACCTCATAGTCGAGCAGTTTCGTCGGCCCGAACGAGGGCGGTCCATCGTCGCTGGCGACGGTCTGTCCGCAGGGGCGAACCACCGCAGCACCGCTCGGGACAAGGGAGCTCGAACGACCGTGATAGCCAATCGGCAGATGCTTCCAATTCGGAAGCAGCGGCTGATTCGGGCGAAACATGCTGCCGACATTGGTGGCGTGATGCAGCGATGCGTAGAAGTCCGTGTAGTCACCGATCTCGCATGGCAGTTGAACCGACAGCCCCCATTCCGGCAGCACCATGTTGCCGCGCTTGGGATGGTCGCGCAGTTCCCCGCAGTCGGATGACAGCAGCCGCGTGAACTCGGTCCGGGCGGCGCGCCAGGCATTCTTGCCCAGTGCCATGAACGGCGCGAGTGACTCACCCGCGAGCGTGTCGACGATGCTGCGGTCCAATCGCGCAAGCAGACCGCTCTCGGCGAGCGTCCGCACATCAACGATGAAATCGCCGATACGTATCCCGATACGCCGGCCGCGCCCCTCCGCGGCAATCACGCCGAGCGGGAGATTCTGAAGCGGAAAGTCTCCTCCCGTTCTCGCCGATCCATCCACCCACGAGGAACCACTGGTCTGACTCACGCCGCGCCTCCGCTCGGTACTGCGCGCACCAACTCCATTGCCACGAGATCCTCCCACGGCTCATCGAACGAGCAGGATCCAAACGAATGCGCGAGCCGCGATCGCGAATCGAGAATCTCTTCGCGCGAGACGCGAATCCCCTGCCATGCCAAGGCGCGTTCACTGAACTCGATGTCGTCCATCGAATCAACCATCAGGAACGCGGTCAGTCCATCCAAATCAATTCGGCGCGCCTGCGCCATCGCGGCGCCAAGGAACACATTCAGAAATCCAAACTGTTTGGCCCCCGCAGCTTGATTGAAGTGGCAGAGCGCCCGGTGCAGACCCGCCGTCGCCTTGAAGGGCACTCCTGCTGCGGCGGCCGCAAGAATCGCACGAGCAAGATCGCCTGCCGCAGGGTGTGCCTGCGGTGTGGTACCGCCCGTGCGGAACTTCACCCCCGCCTCCTCGCCAACGAGCGCGGCGATCACACCGCGCGGATCGCTGTCAAGTGCGACTTCGAAGTACGGGAATACATCATCCGGCAGTTGCGAGACAACCCGCTCCACCGCCACCACGCTGTTTGCCCGCATCTCAAGCGAGTCGATCCTCATGGCGGCTGCGCCCTCGGTCGACTGTCGATTATTGAATGCGTCCACCGCTGCGATATCGCGCAAGCATTCGGGCGTTCCTGCCGGTGACAGCACGCATGTGATCGCCCACGCCCCTTCTGTCGCGGGCGGTTCGACGCGCGGCGCATTCCCCTGCGCAAGTTCCGAGAGCTGATCGAGCTTGTCGGCCGGCCATACGAGACGGCCAAGCATCCATGCGCGCGGCGATGTGATCACCTCCGTGTAGTTGCGAACGACGACCGCCGGCTCAAGCTGCGCAGGTGGATAGAGCCCCGCGTAATCGATCACCGAGGACATCAAGCCATGAATACTCTGCATTGGCGCAGCATAGGCGATGCGCGCATTACGACTCCTCAAAGTCGAGATCACGACCGAAGGTTTCTGGCAACAGAAACACGGCAAGCATCGCAAGCGGAATGAGTATCGCGCCCACGAGTGCCGCCGACTGCCACGGTGCTGCATCACCGCCACCGAGAAGGCGCTCGCCCGTGGTCCACAGCAGCGCACTCCCCGCGGCGGACCACCGAACGAAGTTCGGCGCACTGGTTGCAGCGGTCGCACGCAGGTTGGTGCCGAACAGTTCGGCGGACATCGTGACGAACACAGCCCAATAGCCCGCAGCAAAGCCGATGGCACAGGCGCACGCATAGAACGCCACCAGACTTCCTGCGGCAACGGTGAAGTACAGCACCACCGACACGACAGTGAGTGCGTGAAAGATCCACAGCGCGCCGCGGCGTGAGCGAATCAACTGGCTCAGCAGTCCGCTTGCCAGATCGCCGAGTGCAAGCCCGATGTACGCCCACATGATCGCGGCACCCGGCGATGGCAGTGCGTTCTCTGGCATGCCGAGGCTGCGACCGATCGCGTCGCAGTACTTCACGAGTATGCCGATGCAGTACCAGATCGGCACTGCGGCGATGATCGTGCACAGATACCGCTGCAGCCGCTCCCTCGGATAGAGCAGCAACCAAAATGACCCGCGCCCCACGCTCGGCTTCGTCCGAACCGCCTCGAACATGCCGCTCTCCACGACGCCGATCCGCAGCGTCAGCAGTGCCAGCCCCATTCCACCGCCGATCAGATACGCGACGCGCCAGTCCACGAGTCGCGTGATGCCGAAAGCAGCAACTGCGCCCAAGACGCCGATCGTTGCGATCAGCGTGGTCGCGATGCCGCGGCGCTTTGGACTGACCAGTTCCGCAACGAGGGTGATGCCGGCACCCAGTTCGCCAGCCAACCCGAAACCAGCAACGAAACGCAGCACACCGTACTGATGGACCGCCGAACCAAGTCCCAGTGCGTGCAGCACGGCGCCAGCGCCCGCATCAGGAACATCCGCGATGAACGCATTCAGGATGTTCGCCACCGAGTAGGTGATGATCGATCCAAAGAGCACAGAGAGTCGGCCCTTGCGGTCCGCAAGAATGCCCCACGCGATGCCGCCCACCACAAGCCCGGTGACTTGCAGAAAGTTGTCGAGCCAGAGACCGACAGGCTTCAACTGATCTTGCGCGACACCGAGCGCTTTCAGACTGTCCACACGAACGATCGCAAACAGCAGCAGGTCAAAGATGTCGACGAAGTAACCGAGCGCCGCGACCACGATCGCAAGGGCTGAAGAACGGACTGGCGGAGCAGCGCGTTCGGCAGCTTCCATGCGGGGAAAGGTAGCCTCTGAGGCGCAGAACCCGCCATGGATCTCCTGCTGATCATCGCTGCGGTCGCCATCGTCATCGAGGTTCTTGGTATCTGGCTGGCAATGGACGCGGTCGGGCGCGGGCGGACTCCGCAAGGCGCGTTCGCATGGGCGCTTGGGCTGATCTTCGCGCCACCCATCGCGATTCCGCTGTACTTGCTCTTTGGGGCTCGCAGACTTGATGGCTATGTCCGCGCCCGCCGACGCGGGCAGATCGGACTCGACCAAGTCGCGCAGTGCGCGAACGATGCCATGCGCCCTTGGCGAATCGACATGCCGCTCGTGGAGCGTGAGCACAAGGGAGCGATGCAGATCGTTGCGGATCGGCTGACGACAACCTCATGGACGCGCGGCAATCGAACCACGCTGCTGGTGGACGCGCACGCCACCTATGAAGCTCTCGAGTCCGCACTTGACTCGGCCGTGCGCCAAGCGTGCGTTCAGTTCTACATCGTGCGCAGCGACGAGGCCGGCCAGCGATTGCAGTCGGCGATGCTCAGGGCAGCTGCACGCGGAGTGAAAGTGCTCTTTCTTGTCGACGATGTGGGTTCCCTTTCACTTGCCAAGAAGTACATCGCGGCGCTCGAACAGGGCGGCGTGCAGTGCGCACGCTTTTCACCGCGGCGCATCTTCAATCCGTTCCACATCAACTTTCGCAATCATCGGAAGGTTGTCGTTGTCGACGGACACACGGCGCTTGTTGGCGGAACGAATATTGGCAACGAGTATCTCGGTGCTGATCCTGCCGTTGGAAAGTGGCGCGACACTCATGTTCGGATCGAAGGTCCTGCCGCGCTGGCCGCGCAGTTGGCGTTCTGCGAGGACTGGAACTGGGCAGCAGGCCACGTGCCGAACCTCACGTGGGAAGCGAGCGAGCGTGGAAGCGAGGGGGTGCTGATCGTCCCAACAGGGCCAGCGGACGAACTCGAGACATGCGCCCTCATGTTCCACCAGGCGATTCACCACGCGCGTCGTCGATTCTGGATCGCGACCCCCTACTTCGTGCCAGATGAGGCGATCATCACGAGCCTCCAGCTTGCGCGACTGCGCGGGGTCGATGTGCGAATCCTCATCCCGGACGATTGCCGAAACGCGCTCGTACAGCGCTCCACCTATTCGTACTACGAAGAAGTCCTCGGTGCCGGCATCGGCCTGTACCGCTATCAGCCGGCGTTCCTGCACCACAAGGTGTTTCTCAGCGATGACATCGTTGGTCTCGGTACTGCGAACTTCGACAATCGATCATTCCGCATCAACTTCGAGATCACGGCGATCGCCAACGGGGGCGAACTGCTCCGCACGGCGGAAGCGATGTTCAATGACGATCTGCGACAGTCACGCCAAGCCCAATTGTCGGACTGGGCATCGCAGTCGTGGCTCTTCCGCGCATCGGCGCGGATCAGCCGCCTGATGTCTCCACTTCAGTAGTCGGCTGCGACTGAAGCGATTGCTGCAGTTTCTCGGCAGCGATCTTGTCAGTCACTGCCAGCCGCTTCACGGTGGCTTCCGCGCCGCTGGCATCACCAGACCATGACTGCACTCGTGCAAGCGTCCCAAGAGTCTGCGGCGAAGCGGGCTCGAGTGCCACTGCACGCTGCGCAGCTTCGAGCGCCGCGCCACGGTCGCCGGCGCGGAAGAGGAATCCAGCCTTCCAGATGAACGGCTCCGGGTCCTTGGGCGCAGCAAGTTCCGCAGCCTCCCATGTCTTCAACCCACCCGCACGATCGCCGGCGGTCCACTGTGCAGCGCCCATCCAGCAGCGAGCCTCCACCAGTCCGCTCAGATTTGCCCACACGCGGAAATCCTCGATCGCGGCGCGCGCATCGCCTTGCCGAAGATGGCACTTGCCGATGATCTCGTACGCCTCCCCATCGGTCGCAGAACGGAGCGACCGCTCCGCGTCCTCGATGGCAGCATTGAAGGCACCCAATCGGTAGCGCGCGAAAGCTCGCATCCGAAGGGCAAGCGCGTTTCCCTTTTCGATCGCCAGCGCACGAGTCGCCGCCTCGACCGCCTCGCTGTAGCGGTGCTGCGCGATCGCCGCGTATGCGATGCACAGTTGCGGCGCAATATCGTCGGGCGACTTCGCCGCCTGCTCGGCGAACTTCGCACGCGCCGCCGATGGGTTCGCATGCACTTCATCCGCACACGGCAGCGTCGCCATCGTCGCCTGTTTCGGAGCGCAGCCCACGCCGCATGCTGCGATCGAAACCGCCAGGGTCAGCGCTCGGAGGCGCCACGGAGTGCGAACTGGCTCTTGCAATCGAAACGGTGTCGACATCAGGTCTCCTTGTGTGCGACGACTTTCGGTCAAGTGAACGCGTCTGCGAGGCGTCGCCGAAGGCGGAGTGTATTGGCGATGACCGACAGGTCGCTCAGCCCCATCGCCACCGCGGCGATCACCGGTCCATGCATCCCAAGTACGCCAAACGCCGCGAGTGGAATCGCCAAGGTGTTGTAGCCAAAGGCAAACCACAGGTTCTGCCGAACGGTCTGCATCGTGGAGCGTGCAATCGAGATCAGGACTGCCGCACCACGCGGATCAGAGCCAACAAGCACAGCACCCGCCGACACCGACGCAAGCGCAGTTCCCCCTCCCATGGCAACGCCCACACCCGCGCGCGCCAGTGCGGCTGCATCGTTGATCCCATCACCCACCATCATGGCGGCGCTGCCGTACTCGGCAGCCAACGCCGCCTTCTGCGGAGGTGTCCGACCACCAAGGCAGTCGCTCGCAGCGATGCCGACGGAACCGCCGACCAACTCCGCAGCGGCTTGGCGATCACCGCTGAGCATCCGCACTTGAACGCCAAGCGCGCGCAGGCGTTCCACCGCCTCTGCTGCTGTCGGCCGGACCGGATCGTGCACCGTGAAGCGCGCGTGCGTTTGCCCATCCACCTCAAGCCGAGCCGCGGCCGCGCCATCGCGCCGCACCGACACTCGTTGGCCCTCCACAAGGCCCTCCACACCATCGCCTGCGATCGCGCGGAACTGGTCGACTGCCGACAGCGACACCCCATGCTCGCGTGCATGCAGCACGAGCGCGCGCCCAATCGGGTGTTCACTCGGCGCCTCCACCGATGCCGCGAGCCGCAGTGCATCCGACTCACTGCCACAGACCACATCAACGCCATCAACCGTCGCCGCTCCAGTGGTCAGCGTGCCAGTCTTGTCGAAGAGCACCATCGTCACCGCCGATGCATGCTCCATCACGCCACTGCTCCGAAGCAGTATCCCCCGCTTGCTCGCGGCGCGCGCACCAACAGTGATGGCCAGCGGCGTCGCAATGCCAAGTGCACACGGACACGCAATCACAAGCACTGTCACGGCCACAACGACTCCCGTTCCGATCCCCGCGGCGAGTGTCCATGCGGCACCTGCAGCCAGCGCAATGGCAATCAGCACTGGAACGAACCACGCGCATACGCGGTCCGCCAGCCGCTGGATTGGCGCCTTGGTCCGCTGTGCATCGCAGATGATCCGCGCGATCTGCGCCGCCGCGGATTCACGCCCCGCGCGCGACGCGCGAACCGTCAGCGCGCCGTCGATCGCGATCCCGCCCGCCAGTACCGCATCCCCGACTCGGCGCACCACGGGCAGCGACTCGCCCGTCAGCGTCGACTCATCGACACTACTCGTACCCGCGATCACATCGCCGTCGACTGGAATGCGTCCGCCAGGCTTCACCAGCACCTCTTCGCCAGCTCGCACACTCGATGCCGGCACATCCTGCACCGAACCTCCACCGCTCACGCGAATCGCACGCTGCGGCAACTCGCCAATCAGCGCTGCAAGCGAACCCGTCGCGCGCGCGGTACCGCGGGACTCCAGCCAGTGCCCCAAACTGACGATCGCGATCAGCGCCGTCGTCTCGGCGAAGTAGAGCGGTGCAGCCAACTCCTCGCCCATCAGTGCATGACGCAGAAACACCACTGCACTCAATACGAACGACGCCCCAACACCGAGCGCGATAAGCGAATCCATGTTGGAACTTCCCGCGCGCAGCGCCTTCCACGCACTCGAAAAGAATCCGCCACCTGCAAAGACAAGCGCAAGCGCCGCAGCCACCAACATGCTCCACCCCTGCCACGCCTCATGCCCGCCAAACAGATGCATCCCTTCGAGCGGCAACCACAGCGCACCCGCGATGATCGTGCGGTTGCGCCATCGCCGCTCGCGCTCTGCCTGCGCTTGAACGGTCGTCGCCTGCTCCTGCAGCAACTGCTGCAGCGGATCATCCTTGGCAGCGTTCGACCACTCCGCTTCATACCCAAGCCCACGCACCACATCGACCGCAGCATTCGCAGCGGCATCGTCAGCCAATACCAGCGCACTCCCCGATGCGAAGTCGACCACCGCCCTCGATACGCCGCCCACGCGCTTCAGGCGATCCTCGATCGCCCGCGCGCATCCACCACAGTGCATGCCGCCAATCAGCAACACTCGATCGCCAGGAGCCGTCTTCACGCCACCAAGGTAGGCAAACGCACTGTGGCAAGCGAAGTACAGGCGGTTACACTGCTGGACCTCTGCGGGCATAGCTCAGTTGGTAGAGCGTCAGCTTCCCAAGCTGAATGTCGAGGGTTCGAGTCCCTTTGCCCGCTTTGATCGCGGCGCAGACGCGCTGCGGGCGCGCTGCAGTAGTGCGAAAGTAAGCACATTCCCACGCCAGGGGGCTGCGGCATAGCCGTGCCGGGGCTCAGACAGCTCTCGCCTGCTCCACGCGGCTGACGCCGCGCGTTCGCAGGCTCGAGAACTCGCCCGGCACAGGCATGCCGCAGCCCACACGCGGGGCGTGGTTCAGCTCGTCGATTGCGTCCGCAAGTACGCGGTAAGTGTCTCAGGAAACTGTTCAGCGCACCCCTGTCAGCGATCCTTGGACTTCGAAGCCCCCGCCAGCGCTTCGGCGAACGCGCGCCCGATGGGCGCCATGATCTTGGCCGCACCGAGGTAGTGGTAGCCACCATTCGAGGCACCCTGAAGGCGCTTGCGTTCCTCGGGCGTGAAGTCTGCTTCGGGATCCTTCGATCGCTCACGACGCTCCACAAGGCGCTCGAGGTCGTCATCCCAGAACGGCGCCGTCTCCACCACAATGACGTTGCCCTTGAACTCGTCGAGCATCGTCGGCTTGCGCTGCGCGCTGCGGAAGTTCCGCATGGGCGCATCGGTGTCGCCCCTCCGCCCATCGATCCCCATGACACCGATGACGAACGGCATGCGTGGTGCCGCAAGATCCTTGCGCACATCACGAATGAAGTGGCACAGGAGGTCTGCGTACTGGTCGTACCCCCCTTCCGCTTCCTGGTTGGGGTACACGCCACCATCCACATAGTCGTTGAAACCCTGAAACCAGACAAACCCCGCTCGTTCGAAGCCCTGCGCCGCATCGAAGCCCGGTACCACTCGCGGCAGATCGGCAAGCACCATCTTCACGTGCGCGATCATGGCTCGGTAGTACTCGCCGGTCTCCGCGATCTTCTCAGCCTCGAGCTTCTGGAAATCCTCACCGCGGGCCACGCGCTGGGCACGTTCATCCTCGCGCCATACGAACGGCCCCGCGCTCGGTGGACGGAAGTCGGTGTGCAGGCTTCGACCGCCCCACGAGGTCTTGATGATGAGCACGGGCCCATCGACGGCCTGCTCCATCGTGATGCCAAAGGTGAACTCTGGACCGATCTTGTCCTCGGGCGCGCCGAACCCGGCCGTCAAGGCGCCTTTCGCCTCGGTCCGATCGGAGTACGCATCACCGAGGCAACCCACCGACGAGATCCATGTCCGCTCGCACACGCGCGGTGCACCATCGGGACCGCGCATCTGCTTGAGCAGCGGCGCGGTCTTCGGATCGCCGGCCATCGCATCGAAGGTCGAGATCGCCGCATGTCCCTGCATGTTCGATTGCCCAGCGAGGATGAACACCTTCAGGGGACCCGCCGCACGCGCGGGCGTGGAAGGCGGCACGGGCTCCACACCTCGCCCCGTGACGACGAGGTTTCGCTTGGGGATCTGCAGCATGAACGCCGTCACTGCCGATGCCGTCATGCGCGCATCGCCGCCGTATCCGGCGTTGTCGCGGTTGGGCTGGTAGTAGAAGCTCCCGTCGGTGCACTGCGCGAGTACGAACCACCAACGATTGGCATCCATCAGTGCGCGAAAACTCGCTGCGTCGACGCTCGCTCCGAGCGCCGTGTAGCCCATGCCCATCGGGGGCGATCCGTGCGTATCCGGAAAGCTCTGGGGATGCGCGCCGATGACGCTCGCGTGCCATCGTGCGCTGTCACGGTAGGCCGTGCCCCGATACGGGCTCATCGCATTGGCGATCGCAGCAGCTCCCGTGCGCCCCATGTCGGCCCACGCGTCATCGCCTCCACCGACGCCATCGCCATACCAGACGTAACCGTTCTTGCCGCTGCCGCGACGCAGGAACGCATAGGCGGCGTCATGCCTATCGCGGTCAATCGCGATGCCGCAGCGAGCCATCATCGAATAGGCCAGTGCGCCTTGCGCCGTGATCATCGCAATCGGACCGTAGCCCTCGAAACCCGGATTGTGACCCCAGCCACCGTGGGAGTTGAGTGGTCCCTTCGGATAGCTGTCGGGATGCGACTCCTTTGCGCGCGGGTTGATCTGTGACATGTCCAGGTACTGCCCAGCGGCGATGAAGTCGTGGATTTCCTGCAGTTCCGGGAGCACCCATGCTGCCCGTGTGGCGAGGTAGTACTCGCTGAGCACGAGCGCAGCGCCCATGTATCTCCAGTTGGGGAGCGCATCGTTGGCTTCCGCATCGACCGCCTTGGTCGTGGCGCACAGGTGCCGAACGCAACGCTCCACAGCCGGAAGGTGTGCTGGATCACCGCTGGAAAGAAGCGCCAACGGCGCAAAGGTGTCATGCACCGGATCCCCGAACGATCCATCGTCCCGCTGATGCTTGACGAGGTACGCAAGCAGCTCCCTCGCGATGCGCTCCGACTTGGCGCACTTCGACGGATACTCCGCACCGAAGCAGCCGTACGCCGTGCCGACCTTCAGCGTGACTTCACGCTGCTTGCCCGCCCGCAGCACGGTCAGCGTGAGCTGCCCCGGGGCGGGTGCGCTCGCATCCTGCGCTGCTTCGAGCGCCGTTGCAAACTCCTCGATCGGGCCGGTGGCGCCGAAGACCGCCTCGCCGTAACCGTTGCGGTGCGCTTCGCGAAACGGCTGCCCGCCCGCACCGATGATGTGGTCGCCTGCCAGCACCAGGCCATGTGCCGGCGAGTTCGCAAAAACATGGCGAATCACAAGCGACTTCGGCGCATCGGCCACGAGTTCCGCCCGCATACCGGTGATGCCAAGGTTGTAGTACCAGCCCGGGACTTCGGCATCAGGGCCAGTGTCCGCACGCTGCTTCCAAGGATGTCCGGATTCCTGATAGTGAACCTGCGCTCTCGCCTCGACAGCGGGCAGTACCACGGGGACGACGGTCAGGAGGAGCTGCGCGATGCGTGCAGCGAATCGGTGCATGGCAGGACGGTACCCACCTGCAGCCCCGATCCACAACGCGTGGCTTCGATCAACTCGCCCAGAGGGTCGATGGATGATCCCGACCCAGCCTTGCGTTCGCTGGTGATCCCCAGCTTGAACCGGCTTCCCCTCGGGGTCGAGTCGACCGTCGTGAGCCGAGTCATCCCAATCGACCGGACCGCTGCAAGAAGTACATGCTCCACGACGGCAAAGGTGGACTCGAGCCCGGCGACAGTGGCGCAACGGACGCGATGTACTTCCAGACGAGTGCGCGGTTCCTGATCGAGAACGCGATGAACCTGCCCGTCCATCACAGCCATGGCACCAGCGACCTCTGCTTTGGTCATACGCCGACCTTGAGCGAACTCGCGGCGCGCTTTCCCGGGCTAAACTGTCCGCTTCCCCAACTGACTGACGAGGGTTCGAGTCCCTTTGCCCGCTTTGATCGCGGCGCAGACGCGCTGCGGTCGCGCTGCAGCAGTGGCGAAAGTAAGCACATTCCCACGCCATGGGGCTGCGGCATGGCCGTGCCGGGGCTCAGACAGCTCTCGCCTGCTCCACGCGGCGGACGCCGCGCGTTCGCAGGCTCGAGAACTCGCCCGGCACAGGCATGCCGCAGCCCACACGCGGGGCGTGGTTCGGCTCGTCGATTGCGTCAGCAAGTACGCGGTAAGTGTCTCAGGAAACTGTTCAGCTCACCCCTGTCAGCGATCCTTGTGCTGCCCGAGCATGTTCACATGATCGCAGGCACGCACCGCCTCGATCCAGTACGGACCTAGGCGCACCGGCCTAGGCACTCAGTCGCAGGGCCCCCACGCGCTCAGCAGGATGCTCAGGTCGGTACCGCTCACGGTGGAATCGCCGTTGAGGTCGGCCGGGCAGGGCGTGTTGGTGCATGCGCCCCAACTGCCGAGCATGGAGGTAAGGTCGGCGCCGCCCACGATGCCGTCCCCGTCGATGTCTCCGAGGCACGGGGGTGCCGGGAACTCGATGATGAGCGCGCGGCGCGCGTTGCCTCCGAACGTGTCGTCGAGGCCGTCGAGCGGTCCGCCGGTGCCGCCGGAGAAGCAGGCGTAGTCGCCCGTGAGGTTGGGTTCGCCGGGGAGCCACGGCGAGTCCGTGACGGGTTCGCCCGACTGCCACATCCAGTTGCCGGTCTCGCGGCTGAGGCCGACCCACGGACCGCAGGCGTAGCCGGTGAGCGTCCACATGTTGAGGAACGCGGCGAAGCGCTTGAAGATCCACTGCCGCTCGGCCTGCGTCTCCATGGAGACGAGCTGCGCGCCGAGTGATGTGGCGTAGTCCTTGGCCTGCTGCCAGGTCACGCGCGTGGGCAGGAGCACCGCGGAATAGGTCTTGCCGTTGCCGCCCTCGGACAGCGCCCACGTGGCGGTGCCCAGGTTGGGGTTCAAGTTGAATTCCACGAGCACGTTTCCGAAGGTGTCACGGTCATCGTTCCACTTGCCGTTGGGATACACGACGCCCCAGTTCTCGACGCCGAAGTTGTTGGGTTCGCCGGGGCTCCAGTTGCTGAAGACGAGGGGTTCGTTGTTCCACCAGCCCCAGCCGCCGGCGGGCTCTACTGCGCCCGTGGCCTGGATCAGCCCGAAGGCGGTGTTGCCGCCGAGGAGCGTGGGCGTGGCGCGCGTGCGGATGAACTCGTTCTCCGCGGCCGAGGTGAGCGTGGCGGGGTAGCCGCCGACCGCGATGGCCGCCGCCTTCGCCTCGTTGAATGTCTTGGTGCCGCCGAGCGCGTACGTGGCGTACCAGTGGCCGTTGCCGCCCTGCGACACGGGCCATTGCACGGCGAGGCCATCGGCGATGGGTGCGGGATCGCCGAGGGCGATGTCGATCTCGCCCGTGCCGGAGACACCCTTGCCACCCACGCGGATCAGGTACAGCTCGCCGGCGGTGCACGGCACGATGAGGCGCGAGGTGCCGCCGCTGCAGAGGGAGTCGTTGTCATTGCACGCGAGCGGCACGCCGCCGCAGGAACCATAGATCACGATGTTGGTGTCGAAGCCCGCATGGCCGCAGGTGGAGACCGCGAGGCCGCCGCTCACGGGCGGAACCACGCGGAACCACACGTCGTTCGTGTAGTTGCCGTTGCCGGGGTCGGCGCACTCGGAGATGAGCGGCGGGCCGTCGGTGTCCGTGTTCAGCGTGGTGAACGGGTGGCGGCCGAAGCCGAGCGGGCGGGCCGCGTTGCAGTGGTCGTTCTCAGGGGTGAGCTGGCACTGTCCCACCGCGATGTTGACGCAGAGCGAATCCCAGCTGTTGGTGCAGCAGCGCGGATCGATGCTGCAGACCAGCGCGCAGCATGCCGAGTCCGCGCAGCCGCTGGCGGCGTGCGGGGTGTTGCAAGGCTCGCCGGTGCCGCAGCTCGGCGGCGGGCCGGGGAAGTAGGGCCCCTGGATGAAAGTGTTCCCGAAGGCAACGGTGGTGCGGATCCTGGCGGTGGTGCCGGCTGGGAAGCTCGAGGGATCGAGGTCGCCCTCGATGGCGCCGATGGTGAGCTGCGTGCCGATGAAGCCGGTGTCGTCGAACGTGAACGTGGTGCCGAAGGGCGCCACCGAAGTGGTGTCGAGCGTGCCGGGCGAGGACGAGAACGGCGTGGTGGTGGTGTAGCTGCCGCGGAGGTTCCACGAGGTGCCGAAGTCGGCCCGGCCCGAGGTGATGATCGCCGCGCCGGCGCTGGACACGAGGGTGGCGGTGGTGTTGCTCAGGTCGACGGTGACGGGGACGCACCCGAGGATGCTGCAGAGGAGCTGGAAGTCGAGCCGGCCGCCGCCGAAATTGAGCGTGGAGCCGGCCTTCATCTCGGCGAAGGTGAACGGCCGCGAACCCGGCTGCAGGCCGAAGCTCCCGTTGCCGGTCACGGGCACGACCATCGAGTCCTCGCTGAACTGCGTGCCCAAGCTGTTGGTGGTGGTGATGCGCACCGTCACCAGCGCGGCCTGGCCGCCGGCGACGTTGTACGGGGCTGGAACCTCTGCCTGCGCGGACGCCGCGATCGAGGAAAGGACGGCGATGGCGAGCCCGAGCGGCGCGCGGCGGGTCTTGGTGGGCACGGTGTTGTCCTCCTTGGGAAGGCGCGAATGCATGTGGGCAATCTATAAGTAATGTCGCGGATCGGGAAGACCGCAAACTGTGCGCAGGATTTTCTTGACTTTCGGGTCGATTGCGATCCCGTGACGGGACTTATCGCGCCTCGGCAATCTTACGGGGGTGGGTTCGTGCAGGGATCGGTGCCCCACGCGCTGAGCAGGAGCTCGGTACGCGTACTCCCACTCCGCTTCCGTCGGCAGTCGCATGCCCGTCTGGCTTGCACTCGTGACAACACTGGGGTTCGGGGCAGTTTCAAGCAGCGTGGCCCATGCTGGCACGCGTGGCACGCACGGCCCCCACGACGCAATGAGTGCCGTCAGATCTGCGCCACCAACCACGCCATCGCCGTTGACATCGGTGCTGTACGCACCGCTGCCATCTGATCCCCATGCACCGAGGACTGCGCTCAGGTCGACACCGTCGACATTCCCCGAAGGGATCACATCACTAGGACACTGCGCCGGTACCACCGTGGTGGCCGAAAGTGTGAGCGTGAATGCAAGTGCTGCCGCTGCGATCTGCGTCATGTTCATTGGAGTCGACTCATTCTGGGTGCGCGGGCGCTGCCCAGAAACCCAGTGACAAGGTGCCCCCAATCCGTGCAGGTTCCACTCGTGACCCACACTTCGCATATGCGATTCTCAGCATGGATGGGGCTGAGAATTCAAGCCAAATCAGTAGCCGCTGCCGGCGCGCCCTTCACCGCTCAGAAACAGAAAAGAAAGGAAAATCGGAAAAGAGGAAATGGAAAATCAAAGATGGGAGATGGAATTCACGGAGTCCTGGCGACACGGAACCCGATAAAGTTGAGGGAGCTATCGGGGTCGTGGCCG